>Ga0326511_10005498_pt1 | contig 10006 bp, 12 predicted proteins | sample 0_2496_0518_D_FD_203701 | JGI IMG/M metagenome (GOLD analysis project Ga0326511, IMG submission 203701) | Bovine rumen microbial communities from UC Davis, California, United States - 0_2496_0518 | ecosystem: Host-associated > Mammals > Digestive system > Stomach > Rumen | place: USA... | reverse complement strand
GAAGTGCAGGGACACACAATTGAGATTGCTTCTAGCGCAGTTATTGAGAACATAGACAAAAAAATAAGCGACACTATGTATACTAACGGCAAAGACTACTCATGTTTGAACATTGTGCAAACTGCATAAAAGACCCGGATCAAATTTTGTGCATTATTTAGTTATTGCACAATGCAATTTTATGATATTATTGACATGGTAGTTATAATTTAATTTCATAAGTAAAGGAGAGACAAGATGGAAGTAATTATTAAAAGTTTAACCCCCGAAGCGTGCGACGATGTCAACGAAGTTTTCGGGCAAGATTGGAAACTCGAATGTAGCGAATTTTACGAAGACGGCGTCAAGATGTACGACGTTGCAGTCAATTTCAACTATGTGACAATCGAGACGGACAAAGACGGCGACGGCGTTTGGTTGCGCGGAGCTACCGAAAAAGTTTTTCTATGTGACGCAGCCGAATTTCTTGCAATAGTCATCAGATAGGAGAAAATATGACACAATTAAAAATCAACAATTCATATCCAACGGCGACGGGGTTTTTGATACCCCGTTCGCATTTGGGCGGCGACGACAACAACCCGTTTTGTGTCGTCGATTTAATAATTCAGAGTACGGGTCTTAGTTACGTCAAAGTAACTAGGACAATGACACGTAAAGAATTGAAGCAGGAACTACACTTATCAAAATCAGAAAGGATAGAAATTGTATGAAAATTAAGATGGTTTGTTGTGCGTCCTGCAACCAATGGTTTAATTATGATTCAGATTCAAAGACGAATTATATCGTCAAGCGAAAAGGTTATGCACCCCGCTATTATTGCGGGGTATGTAATAAAACTAACATTTCAAAATCGAAAGGAGTTCAGAGAGTATGAACACAAGTAAAGCAAAGAAGACAGAAGCAAAGACAAAGCAGGAGAGAACATTTATTGAAGTGCGTTCTATGGAAGTCAAGAACGTCAGAGTTGTCGCAGGAAAGAACGGCGACTTAGTATTTTTCACATTGGAGCTTAACGGCGTGACAATCTATAACTGTCGTGTGGCAACGGGCAAGAACGGCGACTTTATTAGCTTCCCACAGTACAAAGGCGGCGACGGCAAATACTACAACAACGTATACGTTTCATTGTCCGACGAAGATTCCGCGAAGATTCTCGAAGAGATTCAGAAGCAGATAGACGCTATGTAATATAAACTTAGGCACAATCGCAGGGCGGGCAGTTTGCCCGCCTTATTTTGAAAGGGGCGATAATATGGACTTGGCTTCTTGGGTAATTGATTTATTAGAAGCAATTAAAGAAGCAGGCTACAAAGGCGAAAATTTCGATTTACATTTAGAAAATGACGCCGCAAAGGAAATTGCAAGCACTTACGACAATACAAAGTGGATTGAAATATATTGAAAGGAGCAACATGAAATCAATAATCAAATTAGAAGAATCGGAAATTGAAGCGCTCAAGAAAATTGGCGACGTCGACTGCATATCGAAATGTAGTGAATGTCCCTTTTGGGTGGAAGGCACGGGCGGTTTCGATTGCGTTTCCGCGTTATGCAATGGCGTATTAAATAAAGCGAAGGAGAATAATAAATGAGCAAAATTATTGATGTAAGCGCATATCAGGGCGCAATTGATTGGAAGCAGGCGGCGCAGGAGATAGACGGCGCAATTCTTAGAACTACAACACAGAACGGGAAGTTAGACACCCGTTTCATGGAGAACTTAAACGGAGCATTGCAAAATAGCGTTAAGACAATAGACGGCTACAAGTTCGCATATACTCGCGAATATATTCCCGCATACGTCGAAGCCTGCAAGACTCTTGATTTATTGGACTATCACGGCGCGTTGTCGTTCCTGCGTTACTTCTTCTTAGACCTTGAAGCGTGGGACGGCAGGGACTACACAAAGCAGGAAGCAAACGCAGTAATAAAAGGTTATAGAGACGCCTGCCAAGACTTCGGCGTCAAGTTCGGTTTATATTTCAATTGGAATTATGCAAAGAATATAATCGATACATATTGGCGTTATCTGCCGCTATGGGTTGCCCGTTATAATTCAAGTCTTGGCGACGTAAGTCCGTGGAGTCCGATTCTTTGGCAGTACACAAGCACGGGAACTATTTCGGGAATAAAGGGAAATGTCGATATTTCAAAGGAGATTGAACAATGAAACTATATTTAGATGGCGGTTGGTTAGACGTTCCGCACGTTGCAGAAATAGCCGACCGCAACAATATCTCATTTATTGTGATAATAGGTAAGCGTCAAATTGGCAAGACCTACGGCGTATTAAAGTATATGCTAGACTTCGACAAGCGGTTTATTTACTTGCGTTCTGTCATGGCAGAAATGGAGATGCTTAAAAAGAACGTCGGAAACCCGTTCGACGCGATAAAGGACTACAAAGGGCGCGTAATATTTGACAGTGCGACTCAGTACACTGCGAACATTGTCAGACTCGATAAGCAGGACGAAGAGACAGAAGTCAAAACAAATATCGGACTTCTTGCGTCCCTTAGTTCAATCGGGCGTGTCCGTGGTATAAATGGGCGTGAGTATACCGAAATTGTATTTGATGAGTTTATCCCAGAGTCACACTTACTTAAAGTCAAGAACGGCGGCGACGCGTTCCTGAATATGTACACAACCATTGCAGGAAATAGAGAACTAGAAAACGAAAAGCCGCTTCGCGTTTGGCTTCTTGCTAATAGTAACAATCTTGATTCTGACATATTAAAGGCGCTAAACTTAACAGAAGTTGTTGAGCGCATGAGCCTGCATGGCGAAGAGTCTAGGATATTAAAAGACCGTGGAATTATGGTTATTTTACCCGACTCCGAAAAGATAACGCAGAAGAGAAAAGCAACGGCACTCTATAAGGCAATAGACGCCGACTCTAAGTTTGCAAAGATGGCATACGGAAACGAGTTCGCATACAATGACTTTACGGACGTTTACTCCTGCCCGATTAGCGAATACAACCCACTAATCAAAATTGGTAAGATTGTCATTCACTTGCATAAATCAAACAAGACTTTATACGTCACCGAAGCGGCGAAGTTTAAGGCGCGCCATGAGTACGGAGAGACAGAACATTATATAAACAAGCTACAAAAAGACTTTCCCGAACTAAAAGCGGCGTTCTTAAAAGGTCGAATGAGATTTCAGTCAATGACGGTCAAGAACTTATTTTTAGACTATTTCGATTTATTATAAAATATGCACAAATTCTAGATCATTTTCGGTTTACTAAATTTGACATATTGCACAATTAAATATTTACACTTATCATTTAAGTGACAACGATAGTAGTGCATACGCAAGGGACGGGGAGTTCCTGCACAAGGGCGGCGGCTCATAAAACTATCGTTGTCACTTTTCTGTTAATCTAAATCCGCCGCATATTCGAAAGGAGTTCACATGGACATTGAGAAAATTGAAAAGTTTATCGACGCAGGATACACAAAGGCAGAAATTGACGAAATGCTCAAAGGAACTGACGCGAACGAAAATGAGAGCGCAGGAGCAGGAGAGCAGAAGACAGAGGAGCAGGGCGAAGCAGATAAGACACATGAGAGCGCGCTAACTTCTGAGGACATTACAAAGACAATCGAAGCACTTACCAAGACAGTCGACGGGCTGACAAACACCGTCAAGGCAATGCAGGAAGCAAACGTTAACAACGCCAACGGCGGCAGAGCGGGAACTGACACGGTTGGCGAGGTTATAAATTCTTTTATCAACGAACTGTAAAGGGGGTGTTTAAATGGACTACAACGCAGCTATGCAAGCCATTAGCACGGTGGGATTTCCTATTGTTTGTTGCGGCGTACTATTTTATCAGAATGATAAGCTGAGACAGACAATTGACAGTCTCAAAGACACAATCAACGAAAACACAATGTATTTAAAATCACTTTCACGAAAGGAGAATGAATAATGAGCGTAAATACAATGACATTTGAGCAGGCGGGCGCGTTCCTTACTGCACTTTATGAAGAAGCAACGGGACAGAAACCAACAATTCAGATAACAAACACTGCCGACTATGTGAGCGTCGGAACTACACTTTTGCAGGGCGGTCTTGACCCCGTTGTTAACGGTCTTGTTCAGTTACTCGATAAGACAATTTTTGCAATGAGAGTCTACAACAAGAAGTTTGAAGACATCATCATGGACGAAAGGCTTTACGGGGCAGTTACACAGAAAGTCAATTTCATTGACAACGACCTTGACGCGTCAGACGAACGTCTTCCACTTACTGACGGCACAAGTCTCGACCCTTGGAAGATTAAAAAGCCAAAAGTAGTGACAGAAATGTTCTACGGCAACACCGTTTATCAGGACTCTATCACAATATGGCGTGACCAACTCAACGCCGCACTGAGAAATGCAGACGAAGGCGCTAGATTCTTCGCCGCAGTTATGACAAATATTGACAATAGACATAAGCAGATTGAAGAAGCAGAAGCGAGAGCATGTCTTATTAATTTCATTACTGCTAAATCTATCGCCGACGCTCCAAACTACATCAACGTTTTGCAGGAATACTACAACGAAACGGGCGTTACACTTACACCCGCTAATATGTTTGCCCCTGCAAACTATACAGAGTTTACTAGATGGCTCGCAGGATATATGCAGACTCTTGTCGATAAGATGGCGGAGCGTTCTCTTAAGTATCATATGAATATCACGGGCAAAGAGCTTATGAGATTCACTGACGGCGCTAACCTTAGAAAGTATATTAGCGCCAACGTTCTCAATAACATTACTGCGGTTGCTCAGTCAGTCACATATAATGCTGATAAGATTTCCAATATTGCCGCAGGAGCAAACAAAGTTACATTTTGGCAGAATATCGAAGACCCTTATAAGGTTAGTGCAACCCCATCATATCTTGATGTATCAACGGGCAACGTTGCAACCGCTCAGAGCGCCGCAACAGTTGAAAACCTTATCGGAGTTCTCTTTGACAGAGACGCACTTGGAATTGTTAAGAGAAGCACTTGGAGTGGCGCGAGTCCATTCAATCCAAGAACGGGCACTTATAACGTATATTGGCATTGGACTCAGCAGATGTTCAATAGCTTCACCGAAAATTTTGTAGTTCTTTATGCAGGAACTGTCACACCATAACTTTAAGGGGGTAAACTATGGCGCATACAATCTATGCGGGCAAAGTTAACAAAAGACGCAATAGCACGTTGCAACCAACGTTGTCTACGTCGTTCGACGTGCTATTGAAAACCCCCACTTCACTTCATACGCCGACATTCACAATCAATGCGTCGGCGTTTGATTTTAACTATTTGAAGTGGGACGACCGTTATTATTTTGTAACTGACATAGTCGCCCGCAATAACAATCTTTGGGACGTTTCCGCAGTAATAGACGTTCTTGCAACTTATAAAGCTGACATATTAGCAAGTACACAATATGTCGCTTATTCCTCAGTTAGTGGGGGTGCTTGGCTTGCTGACACTAGACTTCCCGTATTACGTAGTGTTACGGCGGCAAAATCAACCGCGAGCATCTCTTCGCTATTCAACGAGAACGGGTTTTACGTTCTTACTTGCGTCGGTAAAGACGGCTGTAATACATTCGCCGCGGACATTAGCAATCTGCACGCATTGCTAGACAAAATCAATGATTGGTCAGACGATATTGTTAACGACATATTTGGCAGGACTTACGACTATTCAAGTGTAGAAAAAGGCTTGGAAAGTTTAGGGCAGATGATGACCAGAACGGGAGTTATCGGCAATGCTTACGAAGCCGCACCTAGTTGTATTCGTTCTTGCATATGGGTGCCGTTTAGTATTACGGGACAGAGCTTCCTAGACGCAACAAAAGACTTATATCTTGGTCAGTTCCCGACGGGACTCAGACTATTTACTATAAAGGGGAGTCCTGCAAGGGGAAGCGTAACTGTTAATATTCCGTGGCACTTTAGCGATTGGCGACGCTCCTATTGTGAAGACGTTTATTTATATCTGCCTCTTGTCGGCATGGTTTCCTTGTCTTCTGACAATCTAGTACAAAATAGCTCCATTACTGTTAAATACTCAGCAACTGCAACAGATGGCTGCGTATGCTATCAGATTATATCGGGTAATCAGATAATAGGAAGTTACGGCGGTCAGTGTAGTGCTAACTATCCAATTGGTGTTAGTCAGCAGGCAAGCGCGGGCGCAATAGTTCAGACGGCATTTGAGGGAGTTCATAAAACAGTCAATGCAGGATTTTCTGCGGCGTCTAGTATTAATCCCGTTTCGATTGTTGGTGGAGCGGTTGACACGGCAATGACGGGAGTTGAAGCGGGATATAATACAGTTAATGTGGCAATGTCTCGCAATAATTCATGTATCGGCGGCGTCGGTGGCGGCGCAGGAGCAGGACTAGACTTAAATGTAACTTGCTATACCGTCGCGCATGATACTGTTATAACTCCCGCAGAAATGCAAAATACAATGGGCGTCCCGACCATGAAACCAATTGCGCTATCAACTTGCACGGGATATTGTCAATGTGTTAATGCTCACGTTTCTACGGCGGCAGAAGCGTCCGAACTTGACGCAATAGACGCCTATCTCAATAGCGGATTCTATATCGAGTAAAGGGGGTTCATATGTACGGAATAGACATTCCAATGGACTTTGAGGGACTTAACCAATACAATTCTATGCGAAGCGTAGCGGGAAGAGTTCAAAACGATTTAAACACACAATTTTATATGCGCGCACTTTGGCAAAGAGCAATAGCAGGAACTAAATTCCGTCTGCCGAAGTCTTGGCGCAGGGCGAAAAGATATTTTAAAAATGTTCTTTTTTCGCTTGGTTATATCGGGGTAATTGATACGCCGAAATATGGTGTTATTCCACAGATATGCGGCTTTAGCGGCTATGGTTTATTTTTGCAACCAACTACAATGCTAGTCAATCAGCCGCTAGTACAATTTGAAGGCACAATCGGGGAAAATTGCGAGATAATTCATTTATGCGGCGATTTTCGCGGCATATGGGACATTGTAGAGCATTACGCCATCAGATTGTCGGTTGCAATTACTTCGGTCGATTGTGCGCTTATAAATGAACGTGTGTCACTTCTTGCGGCAGGAAAGAACAAAGCGGCAAGTGAAACGCTTAAATATTTATTTGAGCGAATCAGCGCAGGAGAGCCGTTCAGTGTATACGACCAAAAGACTTTAAAGACCGACGGACTAACCGACGAAGATCCTATTTGGACATTCTCGCAGGACGTTGCAAGTCAGTACGTGAGCGACAAGTTACTTGCGGACATTGACACAATTTTAATGCAGTTCGATAAAGAAATTGGAATAGCCGCAGTCGGAGAGAAAAAAGAGAGAATGCTAACAGACGAAATTGCTATGCAGAATGAAGACGCTTGCGCCCGTAGTTCTACATGGTTTGAAAATCTTTCCGATTCTTTCGACTTAGTAAATGAGTTATTCCCGGAACTTAACTTATCATTTACAATGAAGTATGGGGGTGAATCTTATGAGTACAATGCAGAGACTGACGTTGATAGGGTTGTATAATTACGATTCAACCCTATTCGACAATTTGTCATTGCCCGACGGCTACGACAAAGACACTTTCATTGAGTCGCTTTTATTGGAGCATGGCGAAAAGTGCGTTTTATACTCCAATTTCGATTTTATGCGTTATTCTATTGGCGTTTGGAGTAGGAAGTGGGCGCTAGAACTTTCCCGCATATATGAAGCGCTTACTGTCGAATACAACCCGCTATATAACTACGACCGATACGAAGAGTACAAAGACACTGAAAATCGCAAATATAAAAGCGAATCAAACGCAGGGCACACGGCAACGGACAAACCCGATTTTGACGTTGTGCAGGACACAAACGAAGACGCAGAGACAGAAGAGCTTATCAGCGCGGACAATTCTGACGATTATCAACCCGAACATAAGACAATACAAAACAGAGGCGGCAAAACAACTTCGTCGACTTCGGGAACTACTCAAAATTTGTCAGAGACTTCCAATAACAAAACCAATGACGAAGAAGGGCGTGAACTATCTCATGACGCGCACTTATTCGGAAATATTGGTGTTACGACGAGTTCTGCAATGATAGTAGAATCGGTGGATATGCGTCGAAATTATAACCTATATGAAGCCGCAGGGCGTTTATTTGCGAACGAACTGTTAATTGGCATTTATTAAAGGGGGTGGTTATATGATGTTCAATCAATATCCTTACATCAATTACAATGATTTAAATTTAGATTTCATAATTAAAATCATTAAACAGTTAGAAAACGAAGTGAAAAACTTCGTAAGTCTTAACGCCGTTAAATATGCCAATCCTATACAATGGAGCATTACAACTCAATACGAGAAAAATACAATTGTTATGGACGGTCTGACAGGTACGGCGTATTTGAGCGTTCAACCCGTTCCGATTGGCGTATCACTTTCAAACACTGATTATTGGACTCCCGTATTTGACTTAAGTGCTTTCGTTGTGCGAGCTGCAAAAAATTTCACTAATAATTATGAAAGCGAATTGAGTTCAACCGCTACAATGTCTTTAAGCGTTGGCGATTGGCTTGTGTGGGGCGACGTCTTATACCGTGTTATTAGTCCTATCACTGCGGGCGATTCTTACGTAATCGGTTCAAATATTGAACGAATCACAATTGAAAACATAATTTCAGTATTAGACGTTGCTATCGCTAATCTATCGAATAAAATTGGCGATTTGAACGATTTGAGCACAACTGATAAAAGCAATTTAGTTGCGGCTATCAATGAGGAAGTTGCCGCACGAATCGGCGCAATTGAAAACGTTCAGGAGCAACTTGATTCAATTAATCCGAATAAATATTCGTTCACTACTGATTTACCAATGTATAGCGTAATAAGTGTAACGGGAAACGATTTAAGCGGTTGGTTGCAGGGCGGTTGCGTGAGTGATACTTACTACTATTTGTTTTTCAGAGACCCCGCAACCGATTTAACCACAATGAAAGTATACAATAAAGACACTTACGAGTTTGTCAAAGAGTTTTCTAATCTTTCGTTAGGACACGCGAACTCCGCTTGTTTTGCTAATGGCGTTGTTTACGTATCACAGACATTCTTGCCAGGACTTATAGACGCCCGTAGTAATGTGCTTTATGCAATTAGCGAATCGAGTGTTATTAGCAACACCGTCAATCCGCAAGCAATTACATTAGACTTTCATTTTGGCGGACTTGGTTATAATTACGACGACAAAATCTTTTTATTCTATGATTTAGAGGGTGACTACGGCAAAATCAGAATCACTGACGAAAACTTTGCAACGATTAGAGACATAACGACCGCATACACATATAATGACCCCGTGTCAATTGATTATTATAACGGATATTATATAATAAGCCGTTACGGTTTCGACGATAGACTGCCGTCATATCTATGCGGTTCAATCGAAGTTTACGACAAAGATTTCAATATTTTAAAAGTTTATCCGTTAAATAAAAATTATCCTACTGAAGTCGAAAGTGCAATTATTCGTAAAAATGATGGCGTTTTATTGTTGGCAACAATGGAAGAATACGGCGCAATTATATACGAAAGTCGAATATTCTTAGGTGGCATGATATACCCAAGTGAAACGGAAGACGAATATGACATTCGCGAAAATATGATTGTGAATAGTAATTTTATTAAACCAATAAACACACTAGACTTTTCTACATATACGGGTGCAGGCGGCGAAAATGATATATATTTAACCGATAAATGGTGGGCGTATGTTGGCGGCACAAGTGCACATAACGCAACATACACGCTGACTTCCAACGGATTAAAGATTGAAAACGGCTCAGATTCAACAAATTCTACCGCCGCAATATGTCAAATGATACCTAACGAATGTCTTGACGACGGCAAAAAATATACATTATCGATTGACGTAGAAATTTTGAGCGGCAGATTACTTGTTAATTTTGGAGTAGGTCGTTGGG
>Ga0326511_10005495_pt1 | contig 10011 bp, 9 predicted proteins | sample 0_2496_0518_D_FD_203701 | JGI IMG/M metagenome (GOLD analysis project Ga0326511, IMG submission 203701) | Bovine rumen microbial communities from UC Davis, California, United States - 0_2496_0518 | ecosystem: Host-associated > Mammals > Digestive system > Stomach > Rumen | place: USA: California... | reverse complement strand
TCTGGATCGGGCATCCGAGCTCACGGCAACGCGGCTTTTTGCACTGCAGGCAACGATTGGCTTCCTTTAATACATGTACTGGCATAGTAGTCCTCCTTCAGCAATGTCCGTCAATTTACATACAATTAATCTCCCGCTCATAAAACTTGGTGCGGGGTTCCGGCAATCGCCGGCTGGCATCTTTCATTCATAGTATGACACTTAAAATTTTTTAATGCAATACACGAGTCTCTTGAAGGATGGTCTAAATAAGGTACAAAAATCCACTACCCAGTCTGATAATGCATCTTGAATTTGTGCTGTTGCCGCACTATGATTTTATCAGACGCATGTTGTGCGGAATGGATTTTTCGCGCGCAATTGTCTGCGCACCATCAGACAGAAAGGAACGAAGTATGAAAATAGTACTCATGGAGCCGCTTGGCGTATCATCCGAAATAATAGAAAAGCTGGCTGACGGGCTCGTGTCGGCCGGGCATACATTTGCATCCTACGACACATTCACTACGGACACCGACGAGCTGATCCGCCGGGCCGGTGACGCGGACATTCTCATGATTGCCAATCACCCGCTGCCCGGCGAAGTGATCCGGACCGATAAAAACCTTAAGTTCATCTCCGTTGCTTTCGTCGGCATCGACCATATCGACACGGATGCCTGCAAGGAGCAGGGCGTTGCCATCTCCAACACCGGCGGCTACTGCGATGACGCTGTAGCCGAGCTCGCGGTCGGACTTGCTCTCGACTGCCTGCGAAATATTACTGAGTGCAACGCCGCGGTGAGAAGCGGCGGCGGAAAGGGCGCACTGGCCGGCAATGAGCTTGCGGGACGGACTGTCGGCATCATCGGGACCGGGGCGATCGGCATGAGGACCGCCGAGATCTTCAAGGCCTTCCGCTGCCGTCTGATCGGGTTCAACAGGAGCGACAAGCCGAAGGCCAGAGAAATGGGAATCGAGCTCATGCCCCTTCCGGAGGTCATGAAGCAGGCCGACATCATTACGATCCACACGCCTCTTACCCCGGAGACAAGGGGGCTCATCGGCGAAAAAGAGATCGGTCTCATGAAGCAGGGGGCTATCCTGATCAACACCGCAAGGGGGCCTGTGGTCGACACGCAGGCTCTGGCTGGAGCCCTCCGGGCAGGCCGGATCAAAGCAGGCATCGACGTCTACGAGAAGGATCCGCCGCTGCCGGAAGGACATCCGCTTCTCGGGGCTCCGAACCTCGTCTGTACTCCGCACGTGGGCTTCGACACACGTGAGTCGATCGATCGGCGGGCGGAGATGGCATTTGAAAATGTCACCGAGTGGCTGACCGGGAATCAGATCCGCAAAATGATGTAAAAAACTAGAGACGGTTTTACGTGGATTTTGTGACAGTTCAGACAGGCTGCTATTATGTTACGTTTCCGGCAGCAAATCATCCATCTTCATGAGAAAAGCATTGCAGATTTTTCCCTGGGAGATCAAAAAGGCTTCAGCCTTTTTAAGCTCCCAGAAAAAATCTGCGTTTTTCGATGAAGATGATGTTTGCGGCCGGTGTCAGAAACTAAAGCTGCAGCCTGTCTGAACTTTTCCGTGGATTTTCCACAGGAAAAGAACCGTCCCTACTTCACCATTTTCCACTTTTGTGAGATACTAGAAACAGTTCCTTACTATTTAAAAATGAGGAGGTTTATTATGGAGAAACTATTCAAGCTCAAAGAACATGGTACCGATGTCCGGACCGAGATCATGGCCGGCATCACCACATTCATGACCATGGCGTACATCCTCGCCGTCAACCCCGGAATCCTTTCCGCTTCCGGCATGGACAGCGGCGCGATCTTCACGGCCACCGCGCTCGCGTCCGCCATCGGCTGCGCATGTATGGCGTTCTTCGCCAATCTGCCGTTCGCGCTCTCCGCGGGCATGGGTCTCAACGCGTACTTCGCCTACACCGTCGTCATCGGTATGGGCTATTCCTGGGAGATGGCACTTACAGCCGTCTTCGCAGAGGGACTTCTTTTCATCATTCTCTCTGTTACCAATGTCCGCGAAGCCATCTTTAACGCCATCCCCGGCACACTGAAGATCGGTGTCTCTGTAGGTATCGGACTTTTCATCTGCTTTATCGGTCTGCAGAACGCCCACATCTGCGTGGACGGATCCACTCTGGTAACGATGTTCTCCTTCAGCGGATCACTCAGGAATGGGACCTTCAACTACGAAGGCATCACAGTCCTTCTGGCCCTGATCGGAATCCTGCTCACAGGATATCTCGTCATTCACCAGGTCAAGGGCAACCTGCTGATCGGTATTCTCGCAACATGGGCCCTGGGCATTATCTGCCAGCTCGTTGGACTGTATGTTCCGAATCCGGACGCGGGCTTCTACAGCCTGATCCCCTCCGGAATCATCGCGGCTCCGGCTTCACTTGCGCCGACATTTATGAAAATGGACTTCTCCGTCATCGGCACAGTCAATTTCTTCGTCGTCATGTTTTCCTTCCTGTTCGTCGACATCTTCGACACACTGGGAACACTGATCGGTTGCGCCTCCAAAGCGGAAATGCTGGATGAGGAAGGCCACCTCCCGGGCATCAAGGGCGCTCTTCTGGCTGACGCTGTCGCTACAACAGTCGGCGCGGGACTCGGAACATCTACGGTCACAACATTTGTAGAGTCCACTTCCGGTATCGCCGAGGGCGGCCGCACCGGACTCACGGCGCTGACGACAGGCGCATTCTTTGTGCTCTCACTGTTCTTCTCGCCGATTTTCCTGACGGTGCCTTCATTTGCCACCGCTCCCGCACTTATCATCGTCGGATTCATGATGATGCAGCAGGTCGTCAAACTTGACTGGTTCGATATGATCGAGGCTATTCCGGCATTTATCGCCATCATGGCAATGCCGTTCCTCTACTCAATCTCCGAAGGAATTTCGCTGGGAATCATCTCCTACGTCGTTCTTCACCTGCTCTCAGGCAAGACAAACAAGATTTCACCGCTCATGTATGTGCTGGCGGTCGTATTCGTTCTGAAATATATAATGCTGTAAAGAAACGGGAAAGAAACGGGGACGGTTCTTTTCGCATGAAGCAGCCCATGCAGGCTGTTGTAACTGTTCGCCATAGCCTGCTTGAACTGTTATTTCACGTAAAAAGAACCGCCCCCAAATCCCCTATAGCCCGGCATATGCCAGATAGAGCAGTTTCATCCTTTCTTCGTTGTGTACATACGTATGATCGTGCTTTTTCCCGGCATACACCAAATCTCCGTCTTTATATACCATGAGCTGATTCTGCGGGAACTCTTCCCATCCATCTTCGGTAAGGGGCTGCGTCGCAAACAGCATCCCCTCCTCCAACTCTTTCTGGTGGAGAGTTCCCCTCTCATTTTTATGCACGTAAAACAGCTCACCGTCATAAATAAGCAGATTCACCTTGTTGCCCGGGACGATTGTCTGCACCATATCCTCTATGATCCGGATCCTCTCATCGACGCTCAGAACATCTCCTTTTCGCCGATACTTCTCGCCCATTCGGTCAATTATGTACAGCAATATCCTCTCGCTGTCAGTCGACCCCTCCTGCACAAACCGGTAAGGGGCCAGCGCCTCGGAGTCGAATATCGTCCCGTTGTGGGCGAGCACCCACTGCCTGCCCGAAATATCATACCGCGCGAACGGGTGCGTATTCCTGATATTGTCGCCTCCTATTGTCGCATGCCGAATATGCCCTATACATTTTGAGGTCTCAATGGTGCCTAAAAGCCTGTCTTTCAGATACAGGCTGGTAAGCGCCATCACGGGCTCCCTTTCAATAGTGATCGGATCCGTATCAAGCACAGCAAGCCCCCAACCGTTTCTGTGATCAACGCTGTGACTGAAAAAAGTGACAAGCAGTTCGTTCATTAAGATTTTTCTTTTAGCCGTGACGCCTAAAAGTTCACACATTTGCAAGATACCCTTTCTCATATTCCGGCAGCACGCTCTCTGCCAGTCCGATCAGATAGGACGCCCACTGCGCAGCCGTCATATTATGATAAATAACTGCCTGATCCCCGTCCGTCTCTATCCGCAGGACAGCATCCTGAATTTCTTCAAGACTGTTTACATTTGCCAGTTCTTTCTCCAGCACATCCAGATTGCGCTCCGAGTAGGCAATGCCCTTCAGCAGCGCGGTATACCCGAGTGCTTTTTTAATCGGAACGCTGTCGGCGACGCGCACTTCAATGTATTTCTTGATGCGGAAATGGAAGAATCCCATGGAGAGAAAGTGCTCGACGAGCTTCGTTCTTCTCTCCTCAGTAAGCCCCTCTTCAGAAATGACGTGCTCAGCGAACAGGTCCTCCGCGGTCTTAGAACCTACATATGTAGAGACATCATTATCCGTCAGCAAGATCAGAGGGGTGTGACAGACCACGTCGGCAACCTTCGCATATCCGAAATCCCTGTCAAACGATCCCGGATAGAAGCCGGTCCTTTCAGGATCGAGGTCTTCCCACTCCTGGATCCTCAGCAAATGCGGCTTCCCCGAAGCACCCTGCAGCACCGAATTCTCCTCCGTCTTATTCTCCATCATGATCATAAAGACCGGTGATAATTTCTCGAACAGACGTAGTTTTCTGGTCAGATCTGCCTCGGATTTATAATCAATCGAGACCTGGGTGGCGGCGGATGCCCGCATCATGTATTTGCCGTATTTTCCGCTGGTCCTGAAATAGGCGTCCATGTACTCATACCGCTTTTTGGGCGACAGGGGGATCTCATCCGGTGTAATTATACCACACTCGACAAGCGGAAGGTTGCCCTTGGCCACAAAATGATACCCTCTCCCGACAAAAATCGGATCCCATATGCCGCGGAATTCCTGATAGACCTTTTCTATTTCGTCGAGGGCAGAATACGGATTTATGCTGATTTCGAACTGGCAGGACGGCTCAAGGGTGACAGAGTATTTATCATTTGCATAACCCACGACATGGCCGTCCACATATAAAAGCTTCGCGCCTGTCTCCCGGCCGACTTTTTCGATCAGAGGCGTGATTTCATCAAATGTGATCTGTACGCCCACTTCATTTACAATAAAGTGCTCGATTTCGAGTCCCAGTCTCTCCTTTTCAGTTTCCCCGCTTCTTACATATTCATATATATCGTGTAAAGTGCCCATAATTCCATATCCTTTCGTAAACATACCATTCCTATAGGATATGTATTATATCATGGCATATACACACAATCAACAGTTTTTTCTGATGAAAATCTGTCCCCGACAGGCAAAGAAAGGCTGCCGCATTAAGGCGGGCCACCATTATATATGGCAGACGTCATTTGCAAATGTCTGCCATATATAATGGTGACACCGTATAATGCGGCAGCCCCATCAAATTACTTATTCAAATTGAACATCGACCACGGAATGTGGCAGTAACCACCCGGATTCTTTACGAGATATTTCTGGTGATATCCCTCCGCGGAAAAGAAGTTCACAAGCGGTTCAAGCTCGACAGCCAGCTTCGCTCCGGCCGTCTTCTCCTCGGCTTCATAGACCGCTTTTGCCTCCGCGAGCTGATCATCATCTGTGTAATAAATACCCGTGCGATACTGGATCCCGATATCATTCCCCTGTCTGTTGACAGAGAGCGGATCGATCACCATAAAATAAAACTTAAGGAGCTCCGTCAGGCTGATTACGCTCTCATCGTAAATGATTTTGACCGTCTCGGCATGTCCGCTGCTTTTGCACACATCGCGGTAGCTCGGAGCCGCATCCGGTCCGTTGGCGTACCCGACCTCAGTAGATATAACTCCGTCGAACTGATCGAAGAACTTCTGGACACCCCAGAAGCATCCTCCGGCGAGATAAATAGTTTTCATGTTTTCCTCCTTTTGGGCCTTTGGGGACGGTTCTTTTCACGTGGGGCAGCTCAGACAGGCTGCTCTAACTGTTCGCTTCCGGGGCAAAGCATCCCTAATTCGTGAGCAGCCTCCGCAGGATCTGATCCCGGTGATTGATGAACATGGACGTCACCTGGTAACTGTCCGTCTCCTCATATGCGCAGGGATGGATCGGTCCGTCGTCAAAGCTCAGAATTTCCGCGCCCGGCATCCCGAGAAGAATCGGCGAATGGGTCACAATGATGAACTGGGAACCCTCCATCGCGCACCGGTCGATCTCCACGAGCAGGGTCAGCTGCCGCTGCGGCGAGAGGGCTGCCTCGGGTTCGTCGAGCAAATACAGCCCGTTCGCCTTAAAACTCTTCTGGGCAAGCGCCAGAAAGCTCTCACCATGAGACTTGTGATGGTAGTACTCCGGCATGACGCCGCCTTCCCTGCTGTACTCCTCTTCCTTGGTCGCAACATTGTAGAAGCTTTCCGCCCGCAGAAAATATCCCCAGCCGGCACGGCGAAAGCCCATCGAGAGCCGGATCGCATTGCAGAGTTCAGAGTGGGAGTCATACGTCGAGAAATTATAGTTCCGTGTTCCGCCCTCCGGGTTGAAGCCGTAGGCCACGGCGATCGCTTCGAGCAGCGTCGACTTCCCGCTGCCGTTCTCGCCGACGAAGAAGGTCACAGGGTGCGTGAAGCTGATTCTTTCGACATCACATATAGCGGGAATTTCACGCAGATAGCTCCCTCGGCCAATCTTTTCCCAGTCGATGACGACTTCATTAATGAGCTGTGTGCTGAGCATAAAATAATACCTCCGCCGGATTTGCCTCACAAGTTTTACTGCATTGTAACACAGCGGCTACCGGCTTTCATCCCTTTCACTTACACGAAAATGGGACGGTTCTTGTGAAGCAGCTCAGGCAGGCTGTTTGAACTGCTATTTCACGTAAGAACTGTCCCCAAATCACCGGACCAACATCAAAGGGCTTTCTCAAAATCCATTTCAGTCAGCGCGTACGGCAGCAGCTCCTCCGGCTTCGTGTCCGGCCGGATCCACTCATTCACCATCTCCCCGGGCATGATGAGCGGCATACGGTCATGGATAAAGCGGATCTTCTCACCCGGCTCTCTTGTCAGTATTACAAATGCCGGCAAGCCTCCCTCGATCCGATACAGCCCGCAGAGCCAGGTTATAGCAGGGTCTGTCCCCTGTGCATCGCCTTTGTTCATGGCAGTATATGCCCCCTGCGGTCTGATCATATATTTATCGCCGGTGCGCTTCCTTCCACCCTTATCAAGATAGTGCTCCCACTCAAAATACCACGATGCCGGCACTATGCAGCGGTGCCTTGCCCAGTCCTCCCGAAAGGTCGGCTTCCCGGCCGCTGTCTCGGAGCGCGCATTGATGAGCAGACTTCTCCCGGTATAGCCCCACTTCATGGGGTAGACAGTTCTGGCTCCATAGCGGTTCGGCGCAATCACAGGTACGACGTCGGTCGGGCGGATCTCGCCCTGCGTTTTGACAGCAGCTTTATCCTTCCATCTGCCCACAAGCGCAGAGCGCATCATTTCTTCCGCAATCTGTCTCTGTTCCAGAGTATCGTCAATCCAATATCGTCCGCACATTTTTCATCTCCTAAATACGGCCTTCGTCCATGAGCTCTCTCGCAAAATTCGCTCTGATAATTATCATACCATAATAAGAAGGTGCCCCAAAGGAGCACCTTAAAAATGTTCTTATCTGTCTCATACGTCAGCGCACGCGCTGCGTCGCCCTTTACTGAGCACTCTTATAGTGATCCTCATCCGTCTTGCGGATCAGAGCTCTCTTGATCTTGCCGCCGACCGTCTTTGGCAGCTCATCCACGTATTCGACCACACGCGGATACTTGTAAGGAGCAGTCAGCTTCTTGACATGCTTCTGCAGCTCCTTGGTCAGTTCTTCAGACGGCGTATAACCCTTGGCCAGCACAATCGTCGCCTTGACGACCTGCCCGCGGATCGGATCCGGGACACCGGTGATGGCACACTCAACGACTGCGTCGTGAGCGATCAGGGCAGACTCGACCTCGAACGGTCCGATACGGTAGCCGGAGCACTTGATAACGTCGTCATTTCTTCCGACAAAGCGGTAGTAGCCCGCACTGTCGCGCCAGAGGACGTCGCCGGTATTGTAGCCGATGCCGCCCAGCTTCTCTTCCGTCATCACCGGATCCTTGTAGTAACCTGTGAAGAGGCCTACCGGCGGATGATGCTTTACATCCATCATCGTCAGGGAACCTTCTTCACCGTCCTCGCAGATCTGTCCGTCAGAATTGAGCAGCTGAATGTCGAACAGCGGATTCGGCTTGCCCGTCGAACCCTCGATGGGCGGAAACCACTCGCTGCCGAAATTGGCAATCAGGACCGGGCCTTCTGTCTGGCCGAATCCCTCGTAGATCTGGTGGCCGGTCAGCTCTTTCCAGCGCTTTACGACTTCAGGGTTGAGCGGTTCGCCGGCTGTCGCGCAGTGGTGCAGCGCGGAGAGATCGAACTGTGAGAGATCTTCCTGAAGCATGAAACGGTACATCGTAGGCGGCGCGCAGAACGTCGTCACCTTATATTTTTCGACCTTGGCAAGCAGGTGCTTCGGATTGAATCTTCCCACCATATCGTAGCAGAAAATGACGGCTCCGCAGATCCACTGGCCGTAAATCTTTCCCCAGCCGAACTTTGCCCAGCCGGAGTCAGACACACTCATATGCAAATGATTCTCCTCCACATGCTGCCAATACTTCGCGGTAACGATATGGCCGAGAGGATACGCAAAATTGTGCTGGACCAGCTTCGGCATGCCTGTAGTGCCGCTGGTAAAGTAGACCAGCATAACATCGTTCCACTTGGTTGCTTCCTCGCCGGTCGGGCGCTCAAACTCGTCAGAGAAGTTGTCAAATGCGTCATGGAGCCGCATCCAGCCTTCTCTCGACTCGCCCACCAGGAACTTATACTCAAGCGACGGGATCTCCGGCTCAGACAGCTCTGTCTGGGTCATGACGAAATCGTCGTCGACGCAGATGATTCCCTTGACGGAAGCCGCATTGCCGCGGTAAACAATGTCCTTCTTTGTGAGCTGAAGGGTTGCCGGGATCAGGATGACGCCGAGCTTGTGGAGCGCTGTCGCGCATACCCAGTACTCCCAGCGGCGGCGGAGGATCATCATGACAACGTCACCTTTCTTAAATCCCAGGCTCTTCAGGTAATTTGCCACCTGGTTGGAGCGCCTGCTGATTTCGGTAAAGGTAAAGATGTGTTCCTCGTCCTCTTCATTTACCCACACAAGGGCTTTTTTGTCCGGCTCTTCCTTCGCCCAGGCGTCCACGACGTCATAGCCGAAGTTAAAGTCTTCCGGCACATTTATGGTCAGTTTCTCTCTGAACTCCTCATAGCTTGAAAACTCAATCTGGGGAAGATATTTGTTCAGTAAGTAATTCAAAGCCTCTTCACTCCTTTTCTTTCAAGTCTCATTCTGTTATGACCGTCAGGAAACGCGCCTTAACGTCTCCGCCGCAGCGCTGTCCGTGAGGAATGGTCGGGTTAAAGTAAATGGAATCTCCGGGATTCATGACAAACTCTTTATCACCCAGAGTGACAATTACCGTGCCCTCCAGAACGAGGTTAAATTCCTGGCCCTTGTGTGTGATCAGCTTAGCCACTTCATCCGTAGGCTCCAGGGTGACCAGGAGCGGCTGCATGATTTTATTTGCATAACGGAAAGCGAGATCCTCAAAGTGATACTCCGGATTTCGGTTAATGACCTTGCCGCCTCCCCTGCGGATCAGGTGGTAGGTGTCAAGCTTGGCGCTCTGTCCGGTGCAGATCTCGGTGAAATCCACTTTAAACATATTGGCGATCTGATAAATGACACTGATGGGCACGTCTTTGCCGTTCTCCTCGTAGGAGGCATAGACTTCCGGGTCCAGCTCCAGTTCTTTTGCCAGTTCTTCAATTGTATAGTCGCTGGCTTCACGTAGTTCTCTCAGTCTTGCGCCAATCTCGTTATATTCATCCATTGTATCGTCTCCTTTCGCAACATTTGCAAATTCAAGCCGCGTGCCTGCCCTTCGAAAGCATTTTTTCAATCACGGCTTGTGTTTTT
>Ga0326511_10005493_pt1 | contig 10011 bp, 7 predicted proteins | sample 0_2496_0518_D_FD_203701 | JGI IMG/M metagenome (GOLD analysis project Ga0326511, IMG submission 203701) | Bovine rumen microbial communities from UC Davis, California, United States - 0_2496_0518 | ecosystem: Host-associated > Mammals > Digestive system > Stomach > Rumen | place: USA: California... | reverse complement strand
GTAACACCAGTAACCCTGGAAATAAAGGATTTCGCACCCCGTGAGGTGATTATGGTAGACTACAAGTTTGATCAGGCTACTGATAGAGAAGGACAGATTGCAGGTATTCCACGTGGCGGCAGACTGCAGATCCGCGTAAAGGCCATGAACGATGGCAACAACGAGCTGATAGCTTGGATGCTCGACCCCACAAGTCCACGCGACTTCTCCGTGAAGTTCATCAACACCGTAGACGGCGCAGCCATGAAGGAGCTGAAAGGCACCAACTGCTACTGCGTAAACTACGTTGAGAAATGGGAGGATGGCCAGCAACACTACGAGGAAATCCAGATTGTATGCCAGAAACTGGAAAACGGCCCGGTAGCTTTCAACAATCCTTGGAAGTAATTTCCATTCACTCTATATGGCTGACCCAGACTGCAAACGGGTTTGGGTCAGCACCTTTTTGAAAGAAAAAGCACAAGAATAACACCCTGAAGATTATGGCACTGTTAACAACATTGAAACTCAATGACATTTCGGACGACTATAAGGTGATGGATTTCCATCTGCACATGTCACGTCGCTACAATCAGTTCAATCCTGAATCTGCTCCATCATGCGAGAGTATTGAAATGACTGTAGTAGCACCCTCGACAGACGACTATACCATCTATGAATGGTACAACAATGACAGCCTGATGTCGGGAAAACTGACCTATGAGTTGCCTGTATCGCTGAACCACACCTATTCAGAGTCGCGTATCATTGAATTTCAGGATGCGGAATGCTTTGCTTTCAGAGAGAATTACGACATTGATAGTGCCAGTCGTCGTCTGCTGACAATTAAGATTGTACCAGAAAGAGTCACTATGGACGGTGTGTCTTTCAACAAGCTGTAAAACAGATGAGCCGGATATCGCGCGTACATTACTATAATAATATTATTATCCGCTATGGAAGGAGAACAGAACGATATGAAAGAGATAAAGGTAATGGTTTTTGCTGGTAACATTGCAGAACTGGCCAAGTCTTCTATGAGAGATACCATGCTAAAAGACCGTTTCTCGCAACAACAGGGCTTTACCGTACAGCAATTCTCCTATGGCTGTGAGAGAAAACGTGATGAGATAGGCACGGCATACGGTGTGACCGCTGGCGTAGAGGTCGACTTTACTATCCGCGTCATGAGCAATGATCAGATACTGTTTTACGACAAGTTAAAAGATCTCGGCGCTGACCACTACAGCTTCATCTTCAATGGAACCTTTGAAAACGGCCAACTAAAATATTACGACAACGCTATCATGGTAGACGGCTACGTAGTAGACATCAACGAACATGCTGCCAACAATAGCCAGCAGGCCCTGATGCGTGTCAAACTGTTGGCTCGCGAAGTAACCTATATACACCACGACGGCAGCGGACTGTCTATCAACATCAGTAATTCTCATTAATATTCCACTACACATATATACTACATAAGTTATGGCAACAATAATAACCTATTCTTTCATCATTGGCAATGACACCATTCCATATAGTGCGTCTGCCGAAATCACTATCGACAAAGTGAAATACGACGCGTCATTGCTATCGCTGCGCTATCATAAGAAGATGTTCCAGCCTGGCAAGATTGAGGCCAAACTGCAGTTGAAACAAAAGACAAATGAACTGAAAAAGGCTCCTGAGATCAGCAAGCTGGTAAGCTACTTCAAGACGCAGAAAAACAATGTTTCGCTGTCAAAGACCGTCAATGATGTAAAGAAGGAGATTGCCAAGAACTATTATGTGTATAAGGTTGTCCCTGAGTATAAACGCGATAAAGACGGACAATATGTCAACGTGACGCTGCATATATACAGTCCCGACCACAAGTTGACACTCGACAAGTACTGTCGCTCGTATGTCAACCAGAAACTGGTGGGGGATATCATGAATGACGAGCTGAACAATGGTATTCTGGCAAAGGCTGGTTTCACAAAGGACACGTTTGACGGCAGTATGACACACTACCTCAACTACATCCATTCCATCACAGGAAACAGCGTCGAGATGCGTGAGTTCCTGCAGCCCTATCTGGTACAGTATGACGAGAGCTTCTACGACTTCATTGCCCGCACGGCCAACCGTTGCGGTGAGTTCTTCTATTACGAAGACGGCAAGTTGTATCTGGGTCTGAACGACTTCGAAGAGCAGGACGACAAGCAGAGTGGTGCGCGTATAGACATCAACAAGGACGAGGCGCTGTCTATCGTCTACGAAGAAGCCGACGACTCGCTGGTCAGCACCAAGGGCATCCGCGTGGACAGCCTTAACAAGCAACAGTTCGGAACCTATACGGACAGCGACTATGCCTGCCCGGAGAAGGTGTCGTACGACGACTTCATGGACGACTTCTTCTCAAAGGACCAGTTCACGTCGTTTACCGAGGAGCTGTTCCCCTTGAAGATAAAATACATCCCTGCTGTTCTCAGCGCCCTGTTTACTGGTGGCATCTTAGGTGCCGTCAACTTTGTGGCAAGTGTCTTTATTCCCGGATTAGCATTTGCAGGCCCCACTGCTAACGCTAAAAACAAATTCATGAACGAGCTCTGGGTGGTAAATGCCGACAAGGGCAAGGGCAAGCAGAGACATGCCACCGAGCAGTATGACAGCAGCAAAGAGAAGGCTGCGCTATATGGTTCTATGCTCACCGACGACGTCAAGAAGAACAACTACGACTATGCGCTGAACCTGAACCAGAGGTTCTACACGTTCATCCACGAGGGCTGTAAGGAGGTGGGCCGCAACCTGATACGTGTCAACATCGGTACACAGCAGGTGCCTTTCATGCTGGGACAGAAGGTAACATTCGAGAGCCAGGCAGAGAATGAGTCGCAGACCTTCGCTAAATACATCATTCTGGAGGTCAACGACGTCATCAAGGCCGAAGAGTCAAATAGCGGCGACGGCTGGGCTCCTGGCCAGAAGGTGGTGCTGCTTCCGTTGTACACCGTCGAGAGCAAGAAGTTCTCGTCGAGTACACAGGAGAAGATCAACCTGCCTATTCCGCCCATGGTACACCCCTTCGTTCGCACATCAAGCATACAGCGTGCCTATGTGGCACAATCAAACGACCCCAGCAGCTATGGACGTGTCTGCATACGCTACCCGTGGCAGAAGAAAGACGCCGAATCGTCACCGTGGATACGTGTGGCTACGCCCTATGCGCCATCTCAGACAGAAGACAATGGTGGCGGTATGGCTTTCCAGCATTGTGAAGGCGACGAGGTACTGGTAGACTATGAAGGTGGAAACATCGAGCGTCCCTACGTCATTGGCTCACTGTTTAACTCCAGCGTCAAGGCTCCTGGCAGCGGACTGCCATTCAGCGACTGGTCACCCTCGAATCATCCTGAGCAGCCCAGAAACCTGCTGACCATCGCCTCGCGCAAGGGTCACAAGCTCACGTTCGACGACAACGGCAATGCGGAGGACTTCATGCGCAGCTGTCTGCCTGGACTGGACTTAATCAAGCCGCTCACCAACAGCATCTTCGACAGCTTGCGTTTCGACCAGGGCATGAACTCATGCTTCTCGGGCGGTGTGAAACTGGGAGACAAATGGGGTGTCTACTCCATCGCCTGTTCGACAACAGACCGCTCTATCGACATCAAATCGCCCTTTGGCACCGTCAACCTCAATGCCTTTACAGGTATTACCATCAATGCACCCTGCGGCGATGTGAAAATCAAAGGTAAGAACGTAACCATCGAGGCGGGCAACGAGCTGAAGCTCTTGTCAGGAACCAACATCCAGGAGGATACAAGCATCATGCGCGACATGGTGCTGAAGGGCATCTTCACATCGCTCATCGACAAGACTGTTGCCAAACTGGTGGACCTCACACTGGTTCGCACCGTCACGGAAATATTGCTGAAACCTGTGGCTGGCACCATGACGCTGAAGTCAAAGCGCTATATGCTCATCATGGCAGGTAAAGGCTCTGCTGAGATTCCTAACAGGGCATACTCCTACAAGGGTCTGCTCAACAAGGATAGCGTGGGTGGCTCGAAACTGATATTCAACGGCAGCAGTAAGCCATGGAAGTGGCAGCTGATGAACGACCGTATATTCCTCGGGAACACCTTGCGACTCATCAACGAGCAGGTTACCGAATGGCACGAACAGCTCGCTGTCATGTATGATCTCGTGAAGAAGAAGGCTAAATCATTGGCCGAAGATCCCAAACAGACAAACAAGGATAGCAAGACGCTTATCGATTTGGCATACACTAAGATGAATACCCCCTTCAAGGAGGCAGACTTCAATTTTACCTTAGAAGCAGCAACAGCCAATGACAAACTGCAAGTTATCGAGAAGGGCAATGAGCTCGCCATGGCGCTGCAGATAATCGTCAACTACTGTAAGGATATAAAGGATGGTAAGAAATTCCCCAAGGACAAGAACGAATATCGCACCTACTACAAGAAAACCATAGAGGTCATCAAGAGCAATGACTTCGGTAAGCACCTGAAAGACATCATCGACGGGAACGAGACATACGAAAAGACTATAGAAGAGGTGAAAGCACTCGGTACTCCGCTGAAGCGAATGATTGCTTACAAGATTATTGAGGACACCTATGTTGTGGAGCAAGTACCCAAGAGTGGCAACTTACCCATCAAGTTCAGCACGCTGAAAGACTACCAGAGCGATGTCGCCTGGCTACAATACGTGGCAAGTATCCGAAACTTCAAAGGACGAAGTGTCAAGGGTGCACAAGGCGCAGCACTACGCTTCGGCATGGAGGTGGTTGACTATTTCAAAGAACAGATGGACAACAAGTTCGCCTTGGCAAAGATGTACAGCGAAAGCGGCATCTGGAGCAGTGCACAGACTGGTGAGATACTCTTCTCGGACAAGAGTGGTTCGGAGACTCTTAATTTCCAAAATGGCGGACTGAATCATACGCCCAACGAAGACGGCTATGAGGGACTCGTCAGGGGAGAATTGGCAGCATTTTAACAATACACTAAAAAGAAACCATTATGGCAGATAAAAAAAGAACCATCCTATCAGACTACTACGAGCTGATAGTAAAATATAAGGGACTGGCAGAAGCTGCACAGAAAGAACTGGAGGAGTGCAGAAATGAGATGAGGCAGATGAAGGCCGACATCATCAATCGTGTCAACGATGGACAATACCTGTGGGACGATAAGCGCATTGTTATCTCTGCACCAGAAATCGTCATTGGTAACGTCAACAAGAATGGCGAGTTCAAAGGTGGCGGAAGGGTCATCATCATGGGTAATGCGGTGAATGTCAATGGCGTAGGGCCTGCTGGTACTGTCGTTACAAAAGCGCCAGCAATCGTCCAAATGGCTGTCAATCCTGGAAACGACGGATTATCTGAAATTGTGGAGCGCATCTCGTACATCTCAAGTCTTGCCTGTGGCATTAAGCTAGAGACACAGTCGCCAGTATCAGTAGATGGATATGGTGCTACGTTCATGCCTCCAGCAGCTTTCAATGGCATCACCTTCACCTCAGATAGTGAAGTGAAAATTATTGCCAGTCAGACGAACCAAAAGAAAAAAGACGCTCTGGAGTCTTACAAAACAGCACTGACGAATGCGAAGCAGACATACGAACAAAGCCTCAATCCTCTCATGGATAATATGCTAATCATTAAGGATGCCATTGAGGATGCTGCGGGTAAGTCTGATGCGCTGTCAGATGACGACGATCTCACCAAGACCAATATCATGGCTCTTGATGAGTTAAACGCATTGGCAAGTACTACTATTCCTACGTTTGTTCATGAAGCATACGGAGCGATGAACAACATTTCACTATTGTCAGAACAGAATCGTAAGATTGCTTGCATCAACAAGGAACTGGAAGAGGTTAACAAGGTGGACGCCGAGAAGTTCCAGAAAGAGTCTACCAAGACCAGAATCAGTCTGATGTCTGAGAATATAGGCATTGTCTCCATGGACGGTGAAGGAAAGGTTCGCACGAACCCTGAAGCTGGCATCTTTGTACAAGGAAACAAAATCAAACTGACTTCGCAGAGCGAGAAAGGAAACCTGACTCCGGAAGAGGCCAAAGGAAACATCAGTATCAGTTCACGCAACATCAATTTGTCAACAACGGATCTTGTCAATCCTACCTATGAAAACAGTCAGTTGAAAACGGCAAAATTCACCGCCGTAGGTACGGTAAACGTTACTTCTAAGACGCTGAACATCAGGGCCATGGACACAGAACAAACTGACAAGAGCAAATTTAAAGAGAGTAAACTGGTAGAAGGCAGCGAAGTGAACATCCGCGCTGAGAAGGTAAAGATAAAAACCATCAACGAACAGGGTAAATCTGTTGGAAAGTTCAGTGTCAACAGTCAGAAGATATCCATGAAGTCTACCGACATCAAGGAATACAAGACGGATATAGAACTGGACGACCAGGACAATATCAAGCCACAAAAGATGAAGTCCGACAAGGTTGCGGCAAACAGCTCTATGCTGCTGCTGTCTGAAACCATGAATGTGGGCTATAAGAGGAAAGATCTGATTAGTAAGAAGATGTACATCGTCACCGATGAGCAAATGCTCGTGAAGGGTACCAAGAAGGTGGATCTAACACAAAATGGAAAGAACCTTCTTCACTTTGAAGACAGCAAAGCAGAGTTGTCATCTTCAGGCACACTGACACTTGCTGGTAAAGATACGAAGATACACGGAAAAATCTCCCTCTTGGGTGACGTTAAGGCGGGTGACATTGAGGCAGACAACGTCAAAGCGAATAAGTCTGTCACTGCTCCAAATATCACGGATGGTATCAGTGTACCTGGGGCACCAGCCACATTTAGCCAGGCGCCCGTTATGGAAATTCCAGAATACGACGATGTCGATTAATCAATAAGAAACAGATACGATATGGGACAGTTTGTTTGTCAGGGCGCAATGCTACAGTGTACATTTGGAATGACACCAGGCACCTTCTCGGTCATAGACCCCATGCGTCCCAAATGTATGAATATGGCAATCGGCAACATCATGGACAATAAGCCCATGGTCAACATAGCACCGTTCGGCATGTGCCAGTCACTGGCAAATCCGACGGTAGCCTCAGCAACATCAGCTGCCATGGGGGTACTGACGCCCATGCCCTGCATGCCAGTGATAGCAGCACCATGGGCACCGGGTGGACAGGCGAAGATTTCCAAATTCCCTGCCCTACTCGACAACTGCAAATGCATGTGTAACTGGGGCGGACAGATTTCTGTTATTATGCCAGGGGCAATAGCTCCCACCACATCAGGAAAGTAGAAAGATGATGAGGAGAAGGCTGATACTGTTGTTGATGATTGGGCTGGCAACGTTGGCTAACGCCCAGCAGATGGGAATCGAGGATTTTTCACGCCTGAAGCGTCCTTTCTGGAAACGCTCGAAGGTAACCATCGACAAGCAGAAGGCCATCATCGACTTCTACACCGAAGAGAAAGGCTTTGCCTTCACTGCCAACGGCAAGGAGGCAGCAGAAGTACAAGAGGGTGAGGGCTTAATAACGGTGAAGGTGCCGACAAAGACGCGCCATATCACCATCAAGCACCCGCAGTACGGCACACTCACCTGGCGCGTACCAGTAAAGTATCTTAAGCGTAAGAAACACTACCGCGCCACGCTGCTGGCTACTGACAGCACAAAGAAATATAAGCTGAAAGAACAATGGGTGCAGTTTGAGGTATCGCCCAGGAATGCCATCCTGCACATGGACTCCACCATCATCCTGCTCCGCGATGGACAGATGGCAAAGAGTCTGCCACTGGGCAAGCACACCTACCAGGTGGAGGCTCCTTTCTACGAGGAGTTGACAGACAGCTTTGAGTTGGCAGATAGTGCCAAGACCATACTCAATATAGCTCTGCAGCCAACCTACTCGTATCTGACGGTAAGCTCGCAGATGCCCCGAGCAGACATCCGTGTCGACGGACAGTCTATCAACAAACAGGAAGGGACGAGTACACGACTGACTCCTGGTGAACACCGCCTGTCGCTGCACTATAAAGGCAACTGCTACTACGACGAGCCCTTCACCATCGGACTGGGTGAGAAAAAACACATCGAGGTGGCACTGAAAGACCTCCGGCTGCGTCCGGCTGCTGAGCATCCCAAGAAGGTGCTGGCACTGACAACACCCGCGGCTGCTACAGACAGTACAGCAACTGGAGAAACCGCAGTGGCAGATCCGAAGGATATAGCCGCCACCCTCCCCCTCGACATGCGAGGAATGGTGAACATCCACAGCAACGTCGTCGGAGCACGGATATCCATCAGTGGGCAACCTGTCGGAGAGACGCCCTGCATTGTAAAAGACCTCTCTACGCGTCGCAGCTACGTCATCACGCTGGAGAAAGAGGGCTACAAAACAGTAAAGACAGCTGTCAGACCTCGCGGTAACGAGTTGACAGACCTAAACATAAAAATGAAACAAAAATAAAAAGAGTAAAGATATGATTTATCCTGCAGAAAAAGTACTGAACGAGTATCAGAAAGTATTGGACGGCTACACAGGACTGCTGACCTGTCGTCTGCTGAACCTGTGCGTTAAGTCGCATCCTATCGCCTTAATTCCCGTCATCGTAGAATTATGGGGTGAGGATAAGACCATTGAGGAAGTGGCCGATGTAGGCATTCCCGACGAAGACCACATCACGGTATTTCCCAAGAATCCGGAGTTTATCTTCGCCATTGGCAAGGGCGTCCTTGAGGTGCATCCCGAATTCCAGATGGAGGAGAAGAACATGGAGATAAACGGTAACGACGTTCACTATCTGAGTTTCAAGATGCCTGAAGTCGACAAGAATCGCCGTGACGTCTTAAACAGTGGCGTCGATGCCTTCTATGAGGAGGCAAAAGGACAGTTCGAGACGACAAGGGTGAAATATTCAGAGATGCTGATGGATAAGCTCAAAGACGACAAGACGGGCAAAGACTCGGACGACTACAAGAACCGCTTTGACGACTACTTCAAGAACAACAGCAATGTGGCGGAGCAGACCGTCAATGACAAAAAGAAAGAAATAGAAGAGGCCTACCAGCGCTACCTGCAGAAGAAAGATGCTGCAACACAGGCAGTACAAGAGCAACAGGCTGCAGAGGGCGAAGATGTGAAGAGCCAATTCAAAATGCCGACAGAATAATTGAACATTGAGCGTATAGAGTCAGACGTGTTTACCCAGCTGTCGTGGTTTCGCAGAGACCGCGTAGCAGCAGCCAGAGTGATGGTGGTGGGATGTGGTGCCTTGGGCAACGAGGTACTAAAATGCCTGGTACAGTTTGGTGTACAGCATATCGTCGTTATAGACTTCGACCACGTAGAGCCAGAGAACCTGACACGATCGGTATTCTTCACCATCGACGATGCCATCAACAGCAGACGGAAAGTGGATGCCGTGGCAGAGCGTTTGACGGCCATGAATCCAGACATCAAGATAGAGAGCATCTATGGCGACATCGCCTACGATGTTGGTCTGGGACTAATCAGGAGCATGGATGTAGTGATAGGCTGTGTGGACAACCGCTGGGCTCGCTACTGCATCAACCGCCTGTGCATGAGGGCTGGAGTGCCCTGGGTAGACGGTGGTATCGACGGTCTTGAGGGTACAGCACGCGTCTTCCGCCCCGACGAGAACTGCTACGCTTGCAACTTAGGACCGGAAGGACTGAAAGACCTGAAGCGACGCATGCCCTGTGCGGGCATCATTCGTCGCAACGAAGCTGCCGGCCGTGCTGCCACAACTCCTATCATCGCCTCCATCATTGGTGCCATAGAGGTACAGGAGGCGCTGAAGCTGATACACAAAGAGCAATTGGCTACAGGTGAGTTGACATCACTGTGTGGAAAAATGTTTTACTACGAAGGACAACATCTGACCACTCGATGCGTTATATTTAAAGGCTATGACGATGACTGTGCCGTACACGAGCAGTGGCAGCCTGTCATCAAAACAACAATAACGACGGCAAATACGGTGGCTGA
>Ga0326511_10005492_pt1 | contig 10012 bp, 8 predicted proteins | sample 0_2496_0518_D_FD_203701 | JGI IMG/M metagenome (GOLD analysis project Ga0326511, IMG submission 203701) | Bovine rumen microbial communities from UC Davis, California, United States - 0_2496_0518 | ecosystem: Host-associated > Mammals > Digestive system > Stomach > Rumen | place: USA: California... | reverse complement strand
TATGCTGTTGCTCTGAACAAGGGTCTGCGTTTCGCTATCCGTGAAGGTGGCCGCACCGTTGGTTCTGGTCAGATCACTGAGGTCTTCGAAGACTAATCACCGAAGATTGTAAGTCCTATAGGTCTTATAAGTCCTATAAGTCTTATGATCCCACAAAACAATAACAGCCCCTGCTTGTGGGCAGGGGCTACAATACGGGAATAGCTCAGTTGGTAGAGCATCGGTCTCCAAAACCGAGGGTCGTGGGTTCGAGTCCTCCTTCCCGTGCTAAAAAGCAAAGAGACGATGGATAAATTCGTAAATTATTGTAAGTTGTGCTACAACGAGTTGACGCATGAAGTTACATGGCCAACATTCAAAGAGTTGATGCAGAGTGCTTCGATTGTGCTCGTTGCGTCGCTTATTATTGCGCTTGTTGTCTTTGCAATGGATTGGGTCTTCAAGACCTTGATGCTTTTCATCTATAGTTTTGGTGCATAAAAGGTTGCATCTGATTTACTGAAAAAGAAATGGCAGAGACAGGAAAGAAATGGTATGTGCTGAATGCTGTTAGCGGCAAAGAGGCAAAGGTAAAAGAGTATTTGGAAGCTTTGATGAAGAATGACAAAACACTGGCAGACCACGTCGGCCAGATTTTGTTGCCTACAGAGAAATACGCTCAACTCCGTAATGGAAAGCGTGTAGTCAAAGAGAAACTCTTCTTGCCTGGATATGTGCTCGTTGAGGCTCAGCTTGACAATGAGATTACACATACACTTCGCTATATTCCTAATGTTCTTGGGTTTCTTGGCGGAATGGACAATCCCAGTCCTGTGCGTCAGGCAGACATCAATCGGATTATGGGAACTGCTGAAGAAACGGCTATCCGCACAGAAGAACTGAATGTTCCCTACAGTTTGGACGAAGCAGTGAAGGTGACTGATGGTCCTTTCAGTGGGTTCAGTGGTGTCATTGAAGAGGTGAATGCAGAGAAACGCAAGCTGAAGGTAATGGTGAAGATTTTCGGACGAAAGACTCCATTGGAACTTGGCTTTAATCAGGTAGAGAAAGAATAAGGCGCAATGTGTTACGGTGCGTCGATTCTAGTATACGGCTGAGGTGGCTTCCACGCCTTTGCTTATATGAAAATCAATTTATAATTTACAAACAGAAATGGCTAAAGAAGTTGCTGGATTAATCAAATTGCAGATTAAAGGTGGCGCTGCGAATCCCTCTCCTCCCGTAGGACCTGCACTGGGTTCGAAGGGTATTAACATTATGGGATTCTGCAAAGAGTTCAACGCCAGAACCCAGGATAAGGCAGGAAAGATTCTTCCTGTTGTTATCACTTACTACACCGATAAGTCATTCAGTTTCGTTATCAAGACTCCTCCCGCAGCTGTTCAGCTTCTGGAGGCCGCAAAGGTAAAAGGTGGTTCGGCTGAGCCTAATCGTAAGAAGGTTGCTACAGTTACCTGGGATCAGGTGCGTGCAATTGCTGAAGATAAGTTGCCCGATTTGAACTGCTTTACTGTTGAGTCTGCAATGAAACAGATTGCTGGTACGGCTCGTAGCATGGGTATCACTGTAAAAGGGGAGTTCCCTGGTAAATAAAAATAACTTCAATTTTAAAAGACAATGAGTAAACTGACAAAAAATCAAAAGTTGGTAGCTGATAAGGTTGAAGCAGGGAAAGCCTACACTTTGAAGGAAGCAGCCGCTCTCGTCAAGGAAATCACGACGACGAAGTTCGAAGCTTCTGTGGATATCGATGTACGCTTGGGTGTTGATCCGCGTAAGGCTAACCAGATGGTTCGCGGCGTTGTTTCGCTGCCGAACGGAACTGGTAAGGTGACTCGTGTTCTCGCTCTCTGCACTCCTGATCAGGAGGCTGCTGCTAAGGAAGCTGGTGCCGACTATGTTGGTCTCGATGAGTATATCGACAAGATCAAAGGTGGTTGGACCGATGTTGATGTTATCATTACGATGCCCTCTTGCATGGGTAAGCTTGGTCCCTTGGGTCGTATACTCGGTCCTCGTGGCTTGATGCCTAACCCAAAGAGTGGTACGGTTACTATGGATGTGGCTAAGGCTGTCAAGGAAGTGAAGCAGGGTAAGATTGACTTTAAGGTTGACAAGAACGGTATTGTTCACACGTCAATCGGTAAGATCAGCTTTACTGCCGATCAGATTTTTGAGAATGCGAAAGAGTTTATCTCTACCATTATCAAACTGAAGCCTGCAACCGCAAAGGGTACTTATCTGAAGAGTATCTTTGTTTCAAGCACGATGAGTAAGGGTATCAAGATAGATCCTAAATCAGTTGAATAACTCGTTAAAAGATTAGACAAATGAAAAAGGAAGTTAAAGATACTATCATTGTAGAACTTGGTGAGAAACTGAAGCAGTATCCACATTTCTACCTCGTTGACCTTACTGGACTGAATGCTGAGAAGACAAGCGACTTGCGTGCCAAGTGCTTTAAGAGCGATATCAAGATGGTGGTCGTTAAGAACACCCTTCTTCACAAGGCTTTCGAGGCTTCTGATATCGACTTCTCTCCTCTGTATGACTGCTTGAAAGGTAATACGGCTGTGATGTTCTGCGAGACAGCAAATGTTCCCGCAAAACTGATTAAGGAATATGCCAAAGCTAAGGAGACTGTTCCTGCTTTGAAGGGTGCCTATGCCGAAGAGAGCATCTTCGTTGGCGCTGACAAGCTGGACGAACTGGTTGCTATCAAGAGCAAGAACGAGCTGATTGGCGATGTCATCGCTCTGTTGCAGTCGCCTATCAAGAACATTGTTTCTGGTCTCAATGCCGGTGGCAAGATTCATGGCTTACTTGACGCTATCGCTGAGCGTAACAAATAATAAGCGAAAGATAACTTATTAACATTAAAAACAATTAAAATTTAAATAAAAATGGCAGATATTAAAGCTATTGCAGAAGAGTTGGTAAACCTTACTGTGAAAGAAGTTAACGAGTTGGCAACAGTCCTGAAGGACGAGTATGGAATTGAGCCTGCTGCTGCAGCCGTTGCTGTAGCTGCTGGTCCCGCAGCTGGTGGTGAGGCTGCCGCTGCTGAAGAGAAGACGTCTTTCGACGTTGTTCTGAAGGAAGTAGGCGCTGCTAAGCTTCAGGTTGTGAAGGCTGTGAAGGAAGCTTGCGGTCTTGGTCTGAAGGAAGCTAAGGATCTGGTTGACGGTGCTCCCGCTACCGTTAAGGAAGGTCTTGCTAAGGAAGAGGCTGAGAACCTCAAGAAGGCCATCGAGGCTGCTGGTGCAGTTGTTGAGCTGAAGTAATATAGCACAACAATAATTCTTGGTTAGGAGCTTTCCAGTCGAGGGCTCCTAACCTTTTCTTGTCTTTAAGACATTTTCCTATAGGTCCTATATGTCCTATAGGCCCTATATGACCCATAAGAAAACAATATTAATATGGCTTCAAAAGTAATAGACAACAGAGTAAACTTTGGTAGCGTCAAGAATCCGATGCCCTTACCGGACTTTCTCGATGTGCAATTAAAGTCATTCAAAGACTTTTTGCAGTTAGACACTCCGCCTGAGGAACGCAAGAATGACGGTTTGTATAAGGTGTTCGCAGAGAACTTCCCTATCACCGACACAAGAAATAGTTTCGTTCTTGAGTTCCTGGATTACTATATCGACCCGCCTCGCTACACTATTGATGAGTGTCTGGAGCGTGGGCTGACCTATAGCGTGCCTTTGAAGGCTAAGCTGAAACTGTATTGCACCGACCCTGACCATGTGGATTTTCCGACAGTGATTCAGGATGTGTTCCTTGGCCCTATCCCCTATATGACGGCCAATGGCACTTTCGTTATCAATGGTGCTGAACGTGTCGTGGTATCTCAGCTGCACCGTTCGCCTGGTGTTTTCTTTGGTCAGAGCGTTCATGCAAACGGTACACTGCTCTATTCGGCACGTATCATTCCTTTTAAAGGATCATGGATTGAGTTTGCAACCGACATCAACAATGTGATGTACGCTTACATTGACCGTAAGAAGAAGTTGCCTGTTACTACCTTGCTTCGTGCCATTGGTTACGAAAACGATAAGGATATCCTTGAGATTTTCGAGCTGGCCGAGGAGGTGAAGGTCAATAAGACCGCTTTGAAAAAAGCTGTAGGTCGTCGTCTGGCTGCTCGTGTGCTGAAGAGCTGGAATGAAGACTTTGTCGATGAGGATACGGGCGAAGTTGTCTCTATTGAGCGTAACGAGGTCATTATGGACCGCGAGATGGAGATTACTGAGGAGAACATACTCGACATCCTTGAGAGCGGAGCACAGACAATCCTTGTACACAAGGACGAGGCTGTGGCGCAGGACTACAGTATTATTTTCAATACACTGGCCAAAGACCCCAGTAACTCAGAGAAAGAGGCTGTGCTCTACATCTATCGTCAGTTGCGTAATGCTGATCCTGCCGATGATGCCAGTGCTCGAGAAGTTATCCAGAACCTCTTCTTCTCTGACAAACGTTACGACTTGGGCGATGTAGGTCGCTACAGGATCAACAAGAAGTTAGGACTGAACACCGATATGGATGTGCGCGTCTTGACTAAAGAAGATATAATTGAGATTATTAAGTATCTCATTCAGCTGATTAACTCAAAGGCTGCCGTTGACGATATCGACCACTTGTCGAATCGTCGTGTGCGCACCGTGGGTGAGCAGTTGAGCAATCAGTTCTCGATTGGTCTGGCTCGTATGAACCGTACTATTCGTGAACGTATGAACGTGCGCGACAATGAAGTATTTACACCAACCGATTTGATTAATGCCAAGACTATCTCGAGCGTTATTAATTCGTTCTTTGGTACGAACCCGTTGTCGCAGTTCATGGACCAGACCAACCCGTTGGCCGAGGTGACTCACAAGCGTCGTCTCTCTGCACTGGGGCCTGGTGGTCTTTCGCGTGAGCGTGCCGGCTTCGAGGTGCGCGACGTGCACTATACACACTATGGTCGTCTCTGCCCGATTGAGAGTCCTGAAGGTCCGAATATCGGTCTGATTTCGTCACTCTGTGTATATGCTAAAATTAATGAACTTGGCTTCATCCAGACACCTTATCGTAAGGTGGAGAATGGTGTAGCCAACCTGAATAATGACGACATTGTATATCTGACCGCTGAGGAAGAGGAAGACCACATCATTGGTCAAGGCAACGCTCCGCTGAATGACGATGGTACGTTTATTCGTTCGGTGGTGAAGTGTCGCCAGGATGCTGATTTCCCAGTGGTGCCGCCTTCGGATGTCGATCTCATGGATGTGTCGCCACAGCAGATCGCTTCTATCGCAGCCTCACTGATTCCTTTCTTGGAGCATGACGATGCCCACCGAGCACTGATGGGATCGAACATGATGCGTCAGGCAGTTCCCTTGCTGCATAATGAAGCACCTATTGTGGGTACGGGTATTGAGAAACAAGTGTGTGAGAACTCTCGCACGATGGTGACTGCCGAGGGTGATGGTGTCGTGGAATACGTGGATGCTACAACAATCCGTATTCTTTATGACCGTACCGAGGATGAGGAATTTGTCAGCTTCGAACCCGCTCTGAAGGAATATCGTATTTCGAAGTTCCGCCGTACCAACCAGAATATGACCATCGACCTGCGTCCTATGTGTAACAAGGGCCAGCGTGTGAAGAAGGGTGATATTCTGACCGAAGGCTATGCTACTGAAAACGGTGAACTCGCTCTGGGTCGTAACCTGCTGGTAGCTTACATGCCGTGGAAGGGTTACAACTATGAGGATGCTATTGTGTTGAATGAGCGTATTGTTCGCGAGGATATTCTGACCTCTGTTCATGTTGATGAGTATTCACTTGACGTGCGTGAGACGAAACGTGGTGTTGAGGAGTTCACTGCCGACATCCCCAATGTGAGTGAGGAAGCTACCAAGGACCTTGATGAAAATGGTATCATCCGTGTAGGTGCTCGTGTCGAGCCGGGCGATATTCTGATTGGTAAGATTTCGCCAAAGGGCGAGAGCGATCCTTCACCGGAAGAGAAACTGTTGCGTGCTATCTTCGGTGATAAGGCTGGTGATGTGAAGGATTCTTCACTGAAGGCCAATCCCTCATTGACGGGTGTTATTATTGACAAGAAACTCTTTGCTCGTGCCATCAAAACCCGCCAGACCAAGATGCAAGACAAGCAGACCTTGGCCAAGATTGACGAAGAGTATGAGGCAAAAGTAGAAGACCTGAAGGATATCCTTATTGATAAGTTGATGACCCTGACCAAGGGCAAGACTTCAATGGGCGTGAAGGACTATACTGGTGCGGAAATCATTTCAAAGGGTGCCAAGTTCACGGTAACTGCCTTGAAGAACCTTGAGTATGGTGACATTCAGACCAACAAGTGGACGAGCGATGATCATAAGAATGAACTCATTGCCCAGCTCATTATCAATTACATGAAGAAGTACAAGCTGCTCGATGCTGAGATGAAGCGCAAAAAGTTCGCCATTACCATTGGCGATGAGCTGCCCTCAGGTATCTTGCAGATGGCAAAGGTCTATGTGGCAAAGAAACGTAAGATCGGTGTCGGTGATAAGCTTGCAGGTCGTCACGGTAACAAGGGTATCGTTTCGAAGGTGGTGCGTCAGGAAGACATGCCGTTCCTCGAAGATGGCCGTCCCGTCGACTTGGTGCTGAACCCGCTGGGTGTGCCTTCGCGTATGAACCTTGGTCAGATATTCGAGGCTATCCTTGGTGCTGCCGGTAAGAGACTGGGAGTGAAGTTTGCTACACCTATTTTCGATGGTGCCAAGCTGGAGGATTTGGCTGAGTGGACAGACAAAGCCGGACTGCCTCACCTCTGCTCTACTCACCTTTACGATGGTGAGACGGGTGAACGTTTCGACCAGCCAGCAACCGTAGGTATCACCTACTTCTTGAAACTGGGCCACATGGTTGAGGATAAGATGCACGCACGTTCTATCGGTCCGTACAGCTTGATTACCCAGCAGCCACTTGGTGGTAAGGCACAGTTTGGTGGACAGCGTTTTGGTGAGATGGAAGTCTGGGCCCTTGAGGCCTTTGGTGCAAGCCACGTGCTGCAAGAAATCTTGACCATCAAGTCTGATGATACCGTAGGACGTTCGAAGGCATACGAGGCTATTGTCAAGGGCGATCCTATGCCAACACCGGGTATTCCCGAATCTCTCAATGTGCTGTTGCATGAACTTCGTGGCCTCGGCCTGAGTGTGAAGCTCGACTGATGTAATTGAAAATTGAAAATTGAAAATTGAAAATTATGGCTTTCAAGAAAGATACAAAGACAAAGAGTAATTTCACCAAGATTACCATTGGACTGGCTTCACCAGAAGAAATCCTTGAGAACTCCTTTGGCGAGGTGACCAAGCCTGAGACCATCAACTATCGAACCTATAAGCCTGAGCGCGACGGTCTGTTCTGCGAGCGCATCTTTGGTCCGACGAAGGACTACGAGTGCGCCTGCGGCAAGTACAAGCGCATCCGTTACAAGGGTATCGTTTGCGACCGCTGCGGTGTCGAGGTGACGGAGAAAAAGGTGCGTCGTGAGCGTAGCGGACATATTGAATTGGTGGTGCCCGTGGCTCACATCTGGTACTTCCGCAGCCTGCCCAACAAGATTGGCTATCTGCTCGGCATGCCCACAAAGAAGTTGGATGCCGTCATCTACTATGAGCGTTATGTTGTCATTCAGCCAGGTGCTCTCGAGGGACGTCAGGATGCAGACGGTAATCCAATCTTGGGTTCTCAGAAATATGATCTTCTTTCAGAGGATGAATATAATGATATTCTGGACAACCAGCTCTCAGAGGACAATTATATGCTGGAAGACAGCGATCCCAACAAGTTTGTTGCGAAGATGGGTGCCGAGGCTGTCTACGAACTGTTGCAGCAACTTGATCTCGATTCGCTCTCATACGAGCTTCGCGACCGTGCCAACACCGACTCATCGCAGCAGCGCAAGAACGAGGCTCTGAAGCGCCTGCAGGTGGTCGAGGCTTTCCGTTCGAGCGTAGAGAAGGGCATCAACCGTCCCGAATGGATGATCATGAAGATTATTCCCGTGACACCTCCCGAACTGCGCCCGCTTGTTCCGCTGGATGGTGGCCGTTTCGCCACTTCCGACTTGAACGACCTTTATCGCCGTGTCATCATTCGTAATAACCGTCTGAAGCGACTCATGGAGATTAAGGCTCCTGAGGTGATTCTTCGCAACGAGAAGCGCATGCTGCAGGAGGCCGTCGATTCACTCTTCGACAACAGCCGCAAGTCATCGGCTGTGAAGAGCGACAGCAACCGTCCCCTGAAGTCACTCTCCGACTCACTGAAGGGTAAGCAGGGCCGCTTCCGCCAGAACCTGCTCGGTAAGCGTGTTGACTATTCAGCCCGTTCGGTAATTGTTGTAGGTCCAGAGCTGAAGATGGGCGAGTGCGGTCTGCCTAAGCTGATGGCTGCCGAACTCTATAAGCCATTTATTATCCGTAAGCTTATTGAGCGCGGTATTGTCAAGACGGTGAAGTCGGCCAAGAAGATTGTTGACCGTCGTGAACCCGTCATTTGGGACATTCTGGAGAATGTGATGAAGGGCCACCCCGTGCTGCTCAACCGTGCACCAACACTGCACCGTCTTGGTATTCAGGCATTCCAACCCAAGCTCATCGAGGGTAAGGCCATTCAGTTGCACCCGCTGGCTTGTACCGCATTCAACGCTGACTTCGACGGTGACCAGATGGCTGTTCACCTTCCCCTCAGCAACGAGGCTATACTTGAGGCTCAGCTGCTCATGTTGCAGAGCCACAACATTCTGAACCCTGCCAACGGCGCACCTATCACCGTGCCTTCACAGGATATGGTGCTCGGTCTCTACTATATCACCAAGATTCGTCCGGGTGCCAAGGGCGAGGGGCTCTCGTTCTATGGTCCAGAAGAAGCCATCATTGCCCATAATGAGGGGAAGTGCGACCTGCACGCTCAGGTGAAGGTCATGGTCGATGATGTGGTTGAGGGTCGTAAGATTCGCCATCAGGTGGAGACCTCAGTTGGTCGTGTTATCGTCAACGGCATCGTGCCGAAGGAGGTTGGCTATGTCAACAAGGTCATTTCTAAGAAGTCGCTGCGCGACATCATCGCCGACGTGATCAAGAATGTGGGCTTTGCTGAGGCCTGCGAGTTCCTCGATGGTATCAAGAACTTGGGTTATCGCATGGCTTATCTGGCAGGTCTGTCATTCAACCTCGACGATATCATCATCCCGAAGGAGAAGGCAGAGCTCATTGAGAAGGGTAACCAGGAGGTGCAGCAGATCACCGACAACTACAACATGGGCTTCATCACCGACAACGAGCGCTATAATCAGGTGATTGATACGTGGACGCACGTTAACAATGATATTGGTAATATCCTCATGAAGCAGATGACCGAGGCCGACCAGGGCTTCAACGCTGTGTTCATGATGCTTGATTCGGGTGCTCGTGGTTCTAAGGACCAGATTAAGCAGCTCTCAGGTATCCGTGGTCTGATGGCCAAGCCTCAGAAGGCCGGTGCTGAGGGACACCAGATTATTGAGAACCCCATTCTGTCGAACTTCAAGGAGGGCATGTCGGTGCTGGAGTACTTCATCTCTACTCACGGTGCTCGTAAGGGTCTGGCTGATACGGCCATGAAGACAGCCGACGCAGGTTACCTGACCCGTCGTCTGGTTGACGTTTCTCACGATGTGATTATCAACGAAGAGGATTGCGGAACGCTTCGTGGACTCGTCTGCACTGCACTGAAGAGTGGCGACGAGGTCATTTCGAGCTTGGCCGAACGCATCCTGGGCCGTGTCAGCGTACACGATGTGATCAATCCCAAGACAGGCGAGGTTATAGTGCCTGCCGGTGAAGAGATCACAGAGCCTATTGCCGAAGAGATTGAGAAGGCCGAGATTGAAAGCGTTGAGATTCGTTCGGTGCTCACCTGCGAGTCGAAGAAGGGCGTATGCCGCAAGTGCTACGGTCGCAACCTG
>Ga0326511_10005491_pt1 | contig 10013 bp, 6 predicted proteins | sample 0_2496_0518_D_FD_203701 | JGI IMG/M metagenome (GOLD analysis project Ga0326511, IMG submission 203701) | Bovine rumen microbial communities from UC Davis, California, United States - 0_2496_0518 | ecosystem: Host-associated > Mammals > Digestive system > Stomach > Rumen | place: USA: California... | reverse complement strand
AAAACATGCCCGCTAAACTCAGGCGAAAACAGTATCTTCATATCTTCACTAGGTTTTTAATTTTCAAATTCGGTGGCGAAGTTACATGTATGTTGTCTCATATCGTGGCACAACTTCCAGTTTTTTTCGCCGTTAGCAATAAATTTGCGGTAAAATTACGAAAAATAATGGAATGTTGTTACAAAAAAGTGAGAAAAACACCATTTTGATATCAACATTTGACTACACAGAAGAAAATCTGCGCTTATTTTTTAACACAATTCGGATATTATAGAAAGGGCGTAGAAAGGGAGTAGCAAGGGACAAAGAAGGAGTAAGCATGTTATAACCTGTTGTGTCACTCAATGATACAACTTTTAGCGATTTTCAACACCAAAATTGAGAAAAATGCAATAAAAATGAATTTTTTCATCGGTTTTTCCACTTTTTCTATTGCATTCTGGAACTTTTTCACTATATTTGCCACATAATTTACTAATAACTATCAAGATGGCTAAGGATATTAACCGGATTAAAGTGGTACTCGCCGACAAGAAGCGAACCAACAAGTGGCTGGCCGAGCAGTTAGGAAAAGATCCTGCAACTGTATCAAAATGGTGTACTAATAGTTGTCAACCCACACTCGAGACCCTGATGAAAATCGCGAATTTATTAGAAGTAGAGGTTGCGGAATTAATTCGCACTAAATAAAAATGAACCCTTTTAAAAAATGAAATATGGAACAAAATAGTTTTATTACAAATACCGACAACTTACTGTCAGACATCATTAATGGTATTCTTCCGAAGAGTCAGTCTTTAGATGTGCTCGTTGGTTATTTCTATTTTTCTGGTTACAAATTAATCTCCGAGAAGATTATTGATAAGCATGTAAGAATACTTGTCGGACTTGATATTGACACGAGAATCACAAAATCTGTGCGAGAAATAGACATCCTTGCTGGATACAACAAATCACGTGGTCAGTTGAAAGAAGACTACTACAACAATTTCGTAAAATTGTTCAACGAGACGGATTTTCTCGATAATGAGCCCAAACTGAAATCATTCAAGATGTTCTATGAAAAGATCAAAATGGGTACATTAGAGATCAGGAAGACAGAAGATCCTTGCCATGCAAAGATGTATATTTTCGATTTTAAGGATGAAATTAGTGAAAATGGCCAATTCCCAGGTTCTGTGATTACTGGTTCAAGCAATCTCTCATACGATGGCTTGGCTGGTAGAGTAGAAATCAACTCGCGTTTCAATGATAAGCAGTCTCACATTGACGCAAAAGTGATTTTCGACGAATTGTGGGATAAATCTATTATTATTGCTGATAAAGACCATATCGAGGACTTCGACAAAAAGGTTATTGATAAAATATGGTTTGAAAAGTTGTATAGCCCATATAAGATGTACCTCAGAGTGCTGAAAGAATATTTCTCCATTCCCACAAAAGAAAACATTTTAACTCCATACGACATTACAGATGGCAAGTTTTCAAACTTGAAATATCAGACAGATGCTGTTCAAATGGCAATCAATGCCATCGAGAACCATAATGGTGTTATTGTAGCAGATGTTGTGGGCCTCGGAAAGAGTATTATTGCCTCTACTGTTGCACGTAATCTTAAGCTGAGGGCTATTGTGGTTTGTCCTCCCCACCTTGAAGACCAGTGGAAGAACTATCGTGATGACTTTGGATTCACTGCTTCTATCTTCACAACAGGAAAGATGGAAAATGCCTTGGAATACTATGAGAAAATAGTTAAACCAGAAGAAAAATATCTGATTATTGTTGACGAGGCACATCGCTATCGTAACGAATATACAATTGACTACACCATTCTGCATCAGCTCTGTTCTGGCAACAAAGTAATGTTGTTAACTGCCACGCCATTTAACAATCGTCCTGACGATATCTATTCAATGTTGAAACTTTTCCAAGTCCCAACGAAATCGACGCTAAAGACAGTTGATAATCTTGGTGCCAAGTTCAAAGAGCTGATAACAACATACAAACAATTGCAGGATGACCAACGTAAGGGCAAAAAGGCCGATGACGAAGTAACTAAGGAAGCAAATAGGATTTCTGCAGAAATACGTTCCATTATAAGCCCTTTGGTCATTCGCCGTTCTCGTATTGACTTGAAAGAGATACCAGAATATGCAGAAGACCTTGCTCTTCAGCAGATTCAATTGGTTATACCTAACGACCCTGTAGAATTGGATTATGACCTGAGCAATCTCCAAGATCTCTATCTGGAGACACTTGATCGCATCAGTGAAGATGACGGGAGCAAGAAAAATGATGGTAAATATCGTTTCAAGGCTGCACGTTATTCTCCTGTCTTATATCTAAAAGACGAACTTAAGCAAGAGTTGTCAGACCTTTTAGAAGAAAAAACGGGAGTAGAATTGAATCTGTTGTTTGGACGACAAGCTAACGTAGCCAAGTTTATGCGTCGCCTGCTGGTTTGCAGATTTGAAAGCTCAGAGTATGCATTTAAAATGTCACTTAATTACATGTTGAAATCCAGCGAGCAAATTCTGAACTGGATTACCACAAAGGGTAAAATGCCTATATACAAGAAGGGAAATTTGCCTAACGTGGATGACTTCTATAAGACCGACGATGATGGTAATGAGCTAATTACCGAAACATATGAGAAATACGAAAAACGCGGTTTCTTCGAGATAGACATGAAGTATATTCGCGATGAGTTCGTGGAAGACATCAAGTCAGACATGAGGCTCCTGAAAGAAATACAAAAGAAATGGTTCGGTGAGAATGACGAAATCAAAGAAGACCCCAAACTCGACTCGTTTAAGGATATTTTGACAGGACAATTAAATAGTGAGCCAGGACGTAAAATTATTGTGTTTACAGAATTTGCCGACACCGCCAACTACTTAGGAAAAGCCTTACAAGACTATGGTCTTCCTGTTTACAAATACACTTCTTCTGATGCCACACAGCAGAATAAGCAGACTATCAATGCTAACTTTAATGCTGGCGAGAAGAAAGAATACCAACGTGATGACTTTCAAATTTTGGTTGCTACAGATGCTATTTCTGAAGGCTACAACCTCCACAGGGCTGGTACGGTTATAAACTATGACATACCATATAATCCTACGAGGATTATCCAGAGAATAGGTCGTATTAACCGCGTAAACAAAAAAGTTTTCGATGAACTTTACATCTACAACTATTTCCCAACAGCAGTAGGTGAGTCAGAGACACGTACTAAAGAAATATCGACGTTAAAGATGGCAATGATACATGCTATCATGGGCGAAGACACAAAGGTATTGACTAAAAATGAGGAAATCCAATCTTATTTCCTGGAACAATACCGTAAGGAAATGGCTAAGAGCGAAGAAGCATCATGGGATGTTAAATACCTTACCTTATTGAATGCAGCAAAGGGTACTGACCTCTACGAAGAAGCTATGCAGTTGCCACATAGAGCAAGAACTGGTCGTTCTGAAAAGAAGTCTGCTATGGGCGTATTGATGTTTGGCAAAAAGGGCAATGACTTCGTGTTTAAGATTGGCAACAAAGAAGGACTGGTAAAACAACTCACAGCAGAAGAAGCACTGGGTATATTTGAAGCAGATATTGCAGAAGCCCCTTCTGCCCTAACGGAAGACTTCGAAGTTGCATATCAACTAACCAAAAACCATTTGTTTACTACCGACACACAGGACAAGAATGAGAAAGCTCGTCTTGATGCCATGCGTAAGGTTAAAGTAATGCTGAATCGCAAAGCATTGTCAACAGACTATCTGAAAGACCTGATGAAGGTTATTGAAATTGATGGTCTATCTGGCTATGAACTACGATTTATTAACAATTTGAAGCCTTCAGATTATCCAAAGTTGATGGAGCAGATAGATGAATATTACATAAATCGTATTATTGAAACCTGCAATCATGTTGATGAAGGAGAAGAGTCTATCATATTAGCTGAAGAACTTAAATAAGCAAGAATTATGGAGTTTAATAGAGCATATAGTCGAAGCGAATTTCTTTCTTTTCTAAGAATCAACTTCCTTCCTGAAGATTTTCAGCAAAATATTGAACCACTCGATAAACCCGTGCAGTTCCAATACACTCGGGAAGTAACGAAGTTAGGTGAGTGTAATACATTAGACCTTATTGTCTATGAAGTACGTCACAGTTCTAAGCATGACGCAAGAGTAGGCCTTACAAAGGAAGCATTCAGAATGCTTGCTGATGAATTCTGTGAACGAGCTTTGGTACTGTTTGTCCCTGAGGATGATAACAGTAATTACCGTTTCTCGCTGATAGAGATTAATATTGATCAGGAAGAGAACTCTTCTAAGACAAAAATCAGTTACTCAAATCCCCATCGCTACTCCTATTATTTAGGAAAAGGAATAGCATGCTATACACCTAATAAATACTTAAACGAGTTAGGACGAGTTGTTAATGTTGAGGACTTACGTGATCGATTCTCTGTTGAAGTACTTACTAAGGCTTTCTATCAGGAACTCAGCGACTGGTACGCCTGGGCAATTATGGTGGTACGTTTCCCAAACGATTTGCAGACGTTAGAGGACAATCAAAAGTACAATTCCGAGGCCATGATTCGTCTGATTACCCGACTCATATTTGTATGGTTCCTCAAACAGCGGCATCTGGTTCCAGACGAATTTTTTGATGAAAAATACATTGCTTCAGAGCTTATTGAAGGTTTCACACCTCATGATATAGTAAACTTGTTCGGAAAGAGCTATGAGAGCAAATATTATAAAGGTGTTTTGCAGAACTTGTTCTTTGCGATGCTCAATAGTCCTATAACTCCCGAGGGCAAAGACACTATATCCGAACGTCGCTTCCGCAATGGACGTGGTGACTACGACAATAACAAGTTGATGCGTCATGAGGAATTGTTTATTAATCCAGACAAGTTTGTGGAACTGGCCAACAAGTATGTGCCATTCTTGAATGGTGGTTTGTTCGACTGTCTGGATGACAAGGATAAAGGTGTTTACATCGATGCTTTCACAGACCGAAAAGTTATTAGCGACCAGCTGGTGATACCAGACTTCCTATTCTTTGGCGAGGAGGTTGGCAAAAATATCGACCTCTCTGAATGGTATGGTGACAAGAAGAAAAAGAAGGTCAGCGCACGAGGCATTATCGACATTCTGAAACGTTATAATTTTACCGTTGAAGAGAATACGCCCTTCGACCAGGAGGTATCGCTCGACCCGGAGCTTTTGGGTAAGGTTTTTGAGAACCTATTGGCCGCATACAACCCTGAGACTCAGACTACCGCACGTAAACAGACTGGCTCATTCTACACGCCCCGTGAAATAGTTCAATACATGGTGGATGAAAGTTTGGTGGCTCACTTGAAACGTACAGTGGGCGAAGATTTAGAATCTGAGTATCGTAAGCTGATTCAATACACGGATGAAGAGCTACAACTGACCAACGAACAAAAACGCCAGATTATGCAGTCGCTTTATGACTGCAAGGTGCTTGACCCGGCCTGTGGCTCTGGTGCATTTCCTATGGGTATGCTCCAGCAGATGGTACACATCCTCGGACAGCTCGACCCCAACAACGAGCAATGGAAGGACATGATGCTGGAAAATGCTATAGAAGAAGCTTATAATGCGGCTCATGGCGTTTCAGAAGAAGAGGAGAAAGAAATCAAGGCTGACATTTTTAGAAGTTTTGATGAAAACCTGAATCGTCCTGACTATGCCCGTAAACTCTATCTGATAGAGAACTGCATCTATGGTGTGGATATCCAGCCAATAGCTATTCAGATTAGCAAGCTCCGCTTCTTTATCTCCTTAGTGGTTGACCAAAAAACTAATAACAATCCCGTCGATAACTTTGGTATCCGTCCCTTGCCTAACCTCGAAGCAAAGTTTGTAGCAGCAAATACGCTGATTGGCGTAGAAAAGAAAGATGCAGATCTTTTTACTTCAGAAGCTGTTATACAGAAAGAAGCAGAGATGAAAGATGCTAAGCATCGCATATTTGGAGCAAAAACAGTAAAAACAAAACGGAAATATAAGGAGCGTGTAACTATGTTGCGCGAGGAACTTGCTAAAATGCTTGAAGATATAGGTGCTGTGGGTAACGAAGAATCAAGGCTAATGGCTTCATGGGATATGTTCGACCAAAATGCATCTTCACCTTTTTATGATTCAGAATGGATGTTTAACATTAATAACGGATTCGATATAGTTATTGGAAATCCCCCTTATGGAGTTATCAATAAAAAACAAAACAAAGGTGAATCTGTTACAGTCCCCCCTCTGGTTTTCAAAAAATACAAGGAACTCAAAAAATATAAACCTGCACAAGGAGGGATGCTTAACATATTTAGGTTATTTGTCGTCCAGAGTTTCTATCTTTTAAAGCGGGGTGGTGTATTCTCGGAGATATTCCCTTTGGCCTTCGCTTGTGACGTAAGTGCTTATAAATTAAGAGAATTTGTTCAAAAAGAATGCTCTATAATTTCATTGGAGGCTTTTCCTGAACGAGATAATCCCAAAAAACGTGTGTTTGAAAATGCAAAAATATCCGTCTGTATTTTGACAATGTTAGCTCAGGCGAACAAAAAATGTGAATTTGATATAAGGATTAATACCGATCGATTTGTAGACTTCAATATTAAAACAGGGCGATTATCATATAACGATATAAGTAGGATGGATAGTCGTTATTTGACTATACCTTTGTCTTCACCAAAAGATCTAAACATCATTCGTAGTGTATTTGCCAGGTCACGGAAATTCAGTGAATTTGGGAAATGCAATACTGGTGAGATTGATATGACATTTTGTAAAGGTGCCTTTACAAAGAATCCTGATGATATTAAGATGATTCGAGGTGCCAACCTTGATCGATATATTGTCAAAGAAACAATGAGTCAAGGCGAGACTTTCTTCTTAAATCGCATTAAATTGAATTCTATCAAAGAAATAGGTGATTCCCTTTTTTCTGAATCACGTATTGTTATGCAAGGCATTACTGGCGTAAATGAGAAGGTTCGTCTTAAAATGACTATATCCCAAAATGCGTATTGCGCTAATTCTGTTAACTATTGTTCCTTCAAAAAGGATACTAATCTTTATTTATATTTAGGCTTGTTTAATAGCAAACTCCTAAATTATATTTTCAAACAGTTTAGTACCAATAGCAATGTAAATGGGTATGAGGTTGACAATTTGCCTATAGCATTTCCTATTCCTGAAAGAATAGGTACAATCGCAGCATCAGTAGTTTCAGCAAAAACTTCAGACGAAAAGGCAGATACCAGACAAAAGGAATCAGAAATCGACCTTCTCGTCTATCACCTCTACGGTCTTACCTATGATGATGTTCTTATTATTGACCCCAACCCTCCGTTTACACGAGAAGAGTATGAAAATGCTTATTGTATATGATTGAGAAGAAAAGGAAAACATGTATCTGGTGTGGGAAATGTGAGCCAAAAGTCGATTTTAATACGATTGCTCACATTCTTCCTCATGCATTGGGCGGCCAAGAGATAGTTGACGATGTTTGTGATGATTGTAACCACTATTTTGGCACAGCTCCTAAGGGAAAGCAAGGCGTTCCATGTATGGATCATGCTTTCAAAGAAATTTTTGGCGCGATACGCATGTTTAGCAAAAATTTATCATCTGAATCATATAAAAATTTTAGTTCTTCATATTTCACATACCGACATAGTAATCATCTGATTAAAATCAAGAACAATTTCAATTCAAAATATGTAACTCATCAGTTCAAGAGGGGACTATATGAGGTGTTCTTGCAGAAATATCATCTTGAAACAGGTGATGGGCATAATTGCATTTTTCAAGCTGTGCGTGATTTTGCACGATATGATAAAGGATATTTACGTGTCTTTTATGGTTTTAATAATATCATATTATCTCCAGACGAGAATTATATGAAACATCCATATTTACCTATGGGTGAAAAACTGCGAGATGATATTACTAAATATGGAATGTTTGACTTTTGGATAATGGGACACCATTTCTATCTGGAGGTTATTCCAATACTTGCAAATGTTCATTTGAACACTTATCTTCAAGAGCAAGCAAATAAGACTATTATTCGAATTAAGAATAATGAAGGTATATATGAGTTTAATGATATAATGCAGATAGACTTCCTGATGCAAAGATTTAATTCATAGTATGAAAAATCAAATTAACAATATAGAACTATGTCACGACTCGGCGATTTATACAAGGCAATGGAAACGTTGCGGAAAGAAGGTCTCTCACTGAATGAAGACTTGGAGAGACAAGTAAGCGAACTGGAAGAAGACATCATCAAGAAAGAAATTCTTCCAGTAGTAACAGAAACCATTGAGCCTGCATTGAAGCAGGTGCAACGAGAGTTGGTTCTGGTGGTTGACTATCATCCGGGAATGCCAATTAGTGTATCATTGTCACGTAAGACTAACATTACTGAACTGATAGATGCCAAGCGGCTCGAGGCAGATCCTGAGGTTGAACACAAGGAGTTTGGTCCAAGGAAAAACAAGAGAGCACAGATTGCTCCAAAAACAGGATTGTGCATCCGCAGAAAAGACGGAACTATTCTTCAGGAACACGATGCAGCTACAACTTTCACCTCTGCCATTATTGAGGCAGGCTTGTTAAAGGTTCGTGAGCTGGATGTAAGATTCTGCCGTATTAATGTAGTCTCTACTACCAAGGATAAAAAGTATGGCCATGCCCAGCGCGAAGCCGCCCCAGGCCTTTATGTCCTTACCCACAGCAGTACCAAAGACAAAAAGAAAATCTTGGACAAGATTAACGCTGCCCTAAAAATGGGTTGGAAAGTTGAAATTGTGAAGTGATTGAATATGCCCAAGAAGTCTCGTGAATTCCAGAACTTTGGCGAGTACCTGTACTGGTCATACGCTAACATTCAGATGCTAAACTATGCGCTGAATGCTGGTGTACCAAGGTATAACCGTATGTGCTATATGATTCGAGCCAAGGCATTCAAGGCTTACAAGGAAGGACGTTGGAATATCCACGACCTCTTTGAATTCAATATTACAAAGATAAAGGAGAACAACTACTGCTGGTATTGTGGTCAGGAGATGGAACCATCGAAACTGACCAAAGACCACGTGTTCCCAAGAAGCAAAGGCGGTGCAAACGAGATGGATAATATCATTATGGTTTGTAAGACCTGTAATTCATCCAAGGGGAACATGGATTTATTTGAGTGGTATGCAGAGGTACGTCATGTCTGGCCACCACTCAATGTGTTGGTACACTATCTGAAGAACATCTACCTGTATAGCATTGAGAATGGGTTGATGGGCAAGCATTCTGAGGAGTTGGATGCTATGGACTTGCCCTTCAAATGGCAATATATTCCCATTGATTATCCACAACCAGAGGACTATTGGCCTGAGAAGTTTAAAGTAAAGAAGGAAGAAGTATAGTATATGCTGAGTATTGATGATTATAACGAAGTAAAGAAGTGCATCTACAAGGAAGAGACTTATTCCGCACGTGATAATGGAGCTATATTACGCCATCAGCGTGAAGGTATGCGCAAACGTAAACTTGATGATGTATGGAGTTTTGGCACACCTAACATATCCACAGGGTATATGGATTTCTGTGGTGAAAGAGTTCATAGAATAGTGGCAACAGCATTCCTTGGTCCTGCACCATCAGAACAGCATGTGGTTGATCATATTGATACTAACAGGCAGAACAATCGCCCAGAGAATCTTCGTTGGTTAACCAAACTGGAAAACATCCTTAACAATGAGATTACTAGAAAGAAGGTTGAGCTGATTTGCGGTAGCATAGAGGCATTTCTTGAAAACCCCTCTCTCCTTTATGGATATGAAACAGAGGACAAGAACTTCTCCTGGATGCGCAATGTCACGAAGGAAGAAGCTAAGAACTGTTTAGAGAACTGGAATAATTGGGCAAGGTCGGTTTCTCCAAATCCTGAGTACAAAAAAGAAGCCCCGCACGTAG
>Ga0326511_10005490_pt1 | contig 10014 bp, 9 predicted proteins | sample 0_2496_0518_D_FD_203701 | JGI IMG/M metagenome (GOLD analysis project Ga0326511, IMG submission 203701) | Bovine rumen microbial communities from UC Davis, California, United States - 0_2496_0518 | ecosystem: Host-associated > Mammals > Digestive system > Stomach > Rumen | place: USA: California... | reverse complement strand
TAATTTTCTGAATCAGGGTTTTTTCCTTGCGATTTTCCTCCACATAATTGAAAGAGAAAAACTCGCAAAAGTGCGTAAATTCAAGGATTGTCAGGTATTCTGCCTTGTTAGCAGAACCACAGTCTCGTCATTCGTTTCTTTGTCCCAACAACTTTCAAAATCAAGTTGATCTGTTTCAACTCCATTATAAAAGATTGGGAACCTGAATTTGATTCCCTTTAAAAATCTTCCATCCGGGAGTTCCTGCTCATGGACAAATACATCCTTCACAAATGATTTAAGAAATCGTTTCTTTTCTAAATCTGTAAACTCTGAATACATTTTATCAAACTGTAACAATATTTGATAGACTGCTTCCCCAGATAATTTGTTTTTATGAAGGTTATCAATTCGCAAACTTACTGATTCAATCTTTTCCTCTAATGATGAAATCTCATCATACTGTTTATCCAATCGATTCTGCATATCCTCATATTTTCGGTCATAATGTTTATCTGTAATATCAAGTCTGTCCATCTGCTCAGCAATTTTGTTCTTTGCACCTATAGCCTGCTGTAATTGCTTATTTAAGACAACTTTTTCCTTATCCAATTCAGATGTATCTATTTTAGACCCTATCTTTTGCTTAAGTGCAGTCTGAAATTTTGGATTATTAACCATTTTTCTAATCACTTCTTCTACTGCAGCATTTACTTTATCCTGCCCCCACTGCTTATGATAATCGCAACTGTGTCCATCAATTCTTATTCTATGCTTACAAGCATAATAAAAAAAATCTCTATAATACGTGCCATCTTTTTTCTTCTTTCGATTCACGTTAGCATACATAGCACCACCACACACCGGGCATTTTAATATCCCTGATAAGATGTGTTCGTGATCCAAACTATGTGTTTTTTCAAATCTAACGCCAGTATCAGCTCGTTTCTGCTTTGCCAATGCAAAATCTTCTTCTGAAATGATAGCATCATGGGCTCCATCATAAAGTGAATATTCATCCTGCTTTACTACATGAAATTCATTTCGTGTTCCTGGAATTTTCTCTGTTACACGTCTTCCATAAGGCATCTTTCCCATATAAATTGGATTATCAAGAACTCCTTTTATAAATGACGGGGCAAATGCATCTAATGTATTATTCTGCCTCTTTTTCTTTTTGTAACCATGAGTATTCAAATAATCTGCAATTCCATTAGCTCCTAGATTTGTATGAATGTATTTATCAAATATAAGTCTTATAGTCTCTGCTTCATCCTCTGCTATAATAAGTTCTCCGTCTTCAAGCTTATATCCATATGGCGCAAAGCCTCCATTCCATTTTCCTTCTCTAGCTTTCTGCTTACGTCCTTCCATTGTTTGAACTAGAATATTCTCACGTTCAAGTTCCGCTACAGCAGAAAGAATAGAAATCATAAGCTTTCCAGATTCCTTTGAACTGTCGATTCCATCCTCAACACAAATAAGGTTTACTCCATAATCCTGCATTAGCTGCAAAGAATTTAATACATCCGCCGCATTACGTCCAAATCTCGACAATTTGAAAACAAGGACGAAAGTAACTTCGTCCTTGCCATCCTCAATATCTTCTAACATTCTTATAAATTCTGGTCTTCCTGCAATATTCTTTCCTGAATGACCTTCATCTGAATACTCTCCAACAATTTGCATTTCCTCATATGCTGCATACTTTTTTAATTTTTCCTTTTGTGCATCTAAACTATATCCATCAACCTGCATAGCAGTTGATACACGAGTATATATGTAACATTTACGTTTCTTCATTTATCTCATCCTCTGTTCTTCTTATTGACAAATCGTTATATTTTTGCTACTCTACTATTCAAGAAATGGGTTTTTTGTCTGGTAGGCTTCTAGCCGAGAGAGTTGCTCGTTTCTTTTTTTATGTCTATTATGTCATACAAATATAGCTTTTCATCATTTGCACATCTAATTAACATAGAAGCATGAAACACATTATATCGTTCAACTTCATTATTTTCCCCATACACAGGAAGTGCAAATCTTGAATCATACCGATACCATCCAAACTTCGCATCTCTATTATGCTTTTTCGCAGTGTTTTCTCTGAAATGTTTTCCTTTTGCAATACTTAGTAATTCTGGTATTCCTTGCGACGCATTTGCTTTTGCCTTTGCATTTGCTCCACGTAAGCTTTCAGTATACTCTGATCCAGTATATTCATCTGGCAAATCCGCCCCTATATAAACAACATCACTAGTTTCTGCGATTGTATAATCATCACCAACAAATTCTTCTATATAGGCCTTTACATCATCCCAGTTTACTGCTCTTTTACCCTTAAATCGAATATCATTAATCATCACAATATTATTACCATCCGCATCCTTAATCACAGACACATTTCTTGATTTTTGGTTTTCTCCCATAAATTATTTTCCCTCCTGCATTTTCTTTAGTTCTTCATAATATGCTTTATAACGATATGCCGTTCTCCTGCTTATATCACCTTCGGCAACAATTTCCATAATTGCCATACCGCCTTCATACTTTATGACAAAATCATTATAGGCAGCCATCCACGCTTCATTATGTTTCTTTCTACCGCCATAGTTTCTATTCCTATAATATTCTAATTCTGATAGTAACTGTTTATTTTCTTCTTCCAACTCTTTAATACGTATTAACGCTTCTTCTAATGTATTGATCATAGTTGCCTCCATTTCTCCACTCACAACTGTGCCATTTTGATATTTGTCACAATGATAACATCAAATCTCCAGAGTGTCAATTTGAGTTTTAGACACTACGCACTTTTTGCAATTAGAACATCACTATAAGCTAAATGAACATATGCTTTTATAATATCTGCGTTTGTTATTTTCTCAGCCTCACATAATACAGAGATTCCATTTGCAATAAAAATATAGTCGCAAACATTACTAGAATTCACACCATCTGAAATAGCATCTAATACCTTGTCTCCATACTTTTCCACCAGTTCAGCAAGAACATCAATACAACAAATAAACGCTGCGTTTTGTACTGGATCGTTAAAGTATTTTTCACTACTTGTTATATTCTTATTTTTCTTCATCCATCTTGCCCCCATTAATTATTTTTCCAAATTTGACCTTTGCTTCCACCCTATTCTCTTTTCTAAAATCATTCTCTGAAACACATACTGGAATACAGCGCTCCAGTATTCGGTCATAAATTCTCTTTAAGCTAAGCTGCTTCTGATTCTTCAATTCCTTTAAGCTTAAATTGGTTGTAATAATCATCGCCTTTCCTGACACATATCTGGCATCAATCACATTAAATAGATTTTCCAAGGAATATTCCGTATTACGCTCAATTCCCAAATCATCTAAAATCAACAGACTGTATCTGCATAAGGATCTGATGTATTCATTCTTATCCTCGCAGTTAAATAAATCATTTAATACGGTTGCAAAGTTGGTCATCTTTACGTCGGCTCCTTGCTTAATCAAATCATTTGCTACACAGGCTGCCATATAACTTTTCCCGCTACCAACACTGCCCCAAAGAAGTAGACCTAAGCCATTTTTCTTCATATCATTCCAGTTAGCCACATAGTTCTTAGCAACCTGCATCTTGGAATTGCGACCATTATCATTTTCAAATGTCCATTCATGCTGGATACGACTTGGGAAACAACAATCTCTTTTAATCTGTTCCTCCTGCTGTCTCTGTCGTTCCTCTATCTGCTTCTGCAATTCTCTCTGGCACTTACACATTCTTCCATGACCTGTGATTCCCATTACAGGAACATCAAATTTCACCTCTACAGCTTCATTACATACAGCACAATGAAGCAAACCATCATTTCCTAAATAAGTATTTTTCTTTTCCATAATTAAAAACTCTCCCCTTCATCATATGTATAAGTAGTTTCATCAAGTGTTTTGTTATAGTAGTTAGTAGGCCCTTTATGTACTGTCAGTGGTGCCTTTTTTGCACCTACAGTAGTGCCATTTGTGGCCTCCCCAATAGTTCCTTTTTGCTCCCCTGGAAGAATAACAAATAAGTGATTTGGTTTATTAAATCCTCCGCTTCTCTTCTTCAAGAGGCCTTCATTTACAAGCTCCTTAATCAAACGCTTTATCTGTGTTTCTGATAAATTCAGACGCTTACTTAGCTGATCGATAGGATAGATAACATATACATTTCCAAATTCATCCGTCATATCATTTTTCTGTGACAGGCTTGCTCTATTTAGCAATTCCGCATATAGAATCATTGCAGATGAGCTAAGGCCTGTCCCAATCATGCTACTAGGAAGTGGAACATAGGTCGGAAGCTTCGTATTCTTTTTGATGTAATTAATTTTCTTTTCAAATGCCAATTAACGTACCCTCCTTCTGCGAACAACCTGTTGAGCTATCTCCTGTGTTTTGGAACCGACCTTTCCCATGTCGCTATAATTCAATTCATTTCCATAGCAAATTTCATAATCATGAGGTCCAGACTCTGCTAGACGGTCCAAATTTCTCCACATTTTTTGTTGCACAAGTTGTATATTCTTGCTCCTATTGTCATCTTGTGAAAACTTGCATTTTACCCTATAAACAACATCATCAATTGTCTGCTCGACTCGATTGATAAATCTTTTTAGTAAATTTCCCATTGCTTGTCTTTCATAACTAGAATAAAAGCTTGTCCGCTCTTCCTCATCTTTCGCAGCTTTTGCACTATCGATACTCTTCTTCAGCACATCCCTAGTAACCACTTCAGCTACAACGCTACAAGTACTGTCATAGATGGATGATGCGATTGAATTCATAATCGTATCTATAGCAGCAAACTCTACATTCGCCTTTTCTAAATCTTTTTCTTTGTCTGCCACTTGATCTGCAATATTTGCCAGCCGAGCCTGCTGATTTTGAATTATAAAATCCTGCTTCTCAAGATATTTCTTGCCCCCATAGGTTGGCTCTCGATCCACTGTAAGCCCATATTCCTCACAAATGGATAAAAACATATCTCTGCAAATTGCATCGAATACCATCTTTCGATTATTGGATTTACTCTTAGGTTTCTTTGGATCTGGAAGTTCAATGCCAAGAGCCTCAAGTGCCTTATCCTGTTGTGGTGCTAGTTCTCCGTGTGCATTTAATGCATCGAATACATGTCTTTCATGGATATGCGGTGTTTTTTCGTCCACATGTAACGCCCAATCAAGAATATGGACATGCTCTCCAAACCGCTCGTTAAATTGCTCAAAAAATGTTTCTGCAACATTCATTAGTGTTTCTGCACTTGCACTTCCATCAATATTGCCAAGCTGCAAAATGCTTTCTTCAGGACATGTTTTCTTATTACGATAGATTTCCTCCACAGAACGATTTCTCTCAGAATGTCCATTGCATTCATTTCTATAATTCTGTCCATTAACAAAGTCCTGATAATTATCGTGATAAAATCTGAGCTCAACTTCCTCAAAGCTCTCATCATTTTCTGGAGTCTCAGCGGAAGTACGTCTCCCTCCATAACAATCCCAATACACATTCTGTAATGCCAACTCTCCATCTATATGCTCACTATGTGAAATATCAAATTGCCTATCATTATGCTTAGGATTGTAGGAACCGTGCTTTCCACTTCGACCATTGTGTCTTGTCGCTTTCATTGCGCACTCCTTTCACTGTAAAATTTTTCTGTTAATCTAGCTTCACATCCAATGGGTTCGCAGACCTCTCTGCGAACGGAACAGACATTACATCCGCCAGATAGTACCCAGTACGAAGTGACGTGCACATCACTTCTTTTTGTCAACGATGTTGACAAAACCTGGGCCAAGGTTGCACCCTGGACGGGCTTAAAAAATCCACTCACTACAACTTGCTTTTCCCGGGAAGCAAGTTATAGTGCAATTCCTTTTGTGCCTATTCAAACTGCATTTGGTAACATTTCCACCTAATGCCTCACGCAGCACAAAAGTTTTTGCTGCAATACTGGTCTATCAGCCAATCTCCCTGCTTACATAATTCATATGGGCGCTTGAACAGACGCATCTGCAGTTTTTTCAGATTTTTTCTTTCATAAAGTACTTAGGGTCAAAAAAAGGTGATTACAAATTTTCCTTTCATAAAGTACTTGGGACATGAAAAATCTGATTGCAGAAATTTTTATCTTTCTACATTACATTTGGGTTGAAAAAATCCTGATTACTAAATACAAGCAAAAAATTTATAAAGTTTTTACTATTAAGTACTTGGAGCATAGAAATCGTGATTACAGATTCTAAGCAAAATTTCTTCAACTCTTTACAAAATGCATATGGGAAGAAAATTTCCTTTTGTCGCACTTTTTCCAAAACTTTTTCAACCTTACATAGGGAATATGGGAACAAAAGCTCTTAATCTTCCTTTTTATTTATTTTTTCTTACATCCAGGTAATAGCTTAAAAAATGAAAAATCACGATTATTCAATAATAATTAGAAAGCTTCTGAGCCACTGGAACATAAGCTAATAGATGTGCCTTGGGATAAAAAGTCCCAAGCTTAGAACGACTTATACATGGATTTAACACAAGCTAAGGTGTAAACTCATTTAGATTCTGAAAAATAAAAAAAGGCATCTGATTATGCGATTTCCACATAATAAGATACCTATATTTCTTTATATCATTTATTAATCATTTTTAATGCATTTAGCCTGCATATTTTCTCAGCTTCTTCCTCTGAAAAGTCCATTTGACTAAGAATTTCAAAATATTTGTCATATATTTCGCTAGGTTCAAGTTTACGATTATCAGGATAATCAGTAGCAAATACTAATTTTTCTACATCTAATCTTCTTAAGATTTTATTTGTACCAGCAATACCGTACTTGTCTACCAAATCTGGCAAAATAGCAGAAATATTAAAAAACAGTCCAAGGTCAGTTAACTCTTCATATTGGAAGCCTCCAATATGAGCAATTGACATACGTAGCTTCGGATATTTTTTTATAATATTTTTTATTCTAGTCGGAGAACACATATCATCCATAAGGTGTGTTCTTGGATACGAATGTATCTCAACTAAAATATTATTTTTATTTGCCCATTTAAAAATATCATCATAATATATGCCATCAATCGGATAACTGGTATTTGCTGCATGTATTTTCACGCCTAATACCTCTTCCCTTCTCACTGCATCTTCTAATATTTGAATTGTCTTCTCTATATCATTTCTGATATCGATATCGGCAAAGCAAAACAATCTATTTTTTGCTTTGCCACACATATCAAGCAAATTATTATGAACGGTACATACATTAAAATCCATAGATAACATGTATGGATCATTGAACGGCATTATAAATGCTGACTCAATATTATATTTATCCATTATTTTGAGATAATCTTCCACATCTCCAAAATCTATAAAGTTACCACCATACTCTTTATTTGCCTCAATAACATCTGATGGCATTAAATGTATATGTGCATCTATCTTTTTTATATTTGTCCAATCAATCATCCTATTCCATCTCCCTTTGTTTAAGTCCATCAACGGTTAATTCGTATATCTTTTCACATACCTCTTTTATATATTTTCTGTCGTGCGAAATACTGATTACAGCACCGGGAAATTCCTGTATCATTTTTCTAATAACCGGCCCTGATAAAGGAGAAAAATTTCTAGTGGGCTCATCTAATATCAACACATTTGCCTCAGACATACTCATTTTAAGCAAGAGAACTTTCGCTTTTTGACCTCCTGACAACTCTCTGATTGGATGATCCATCTCATCTGCCGTGTATTTTAATGAGCCAAGATAGGTTCTGATTTTTGTTCTTTCTTCCTTTTCTCCTGTTTTATCCAAAAAATCCACTGGTGTCATATTTAAGTCTAATAAATCTTCATAATTTTGCGGCATATATTCTGCTCTGATATCAGTTCTGTTTAACAGGTCTTGTGCCATCTTTCTTAAAAGAGTAGTTTTCCCTGCACCATTCATACCAACTATACATATTTTTTCCGAGCCTTTGATATTTAAAACAATATCTTTTGATAATATCCTATCCTCATCTGGTGTATATAATTTGTCCAGGCTGTATTCTACAACTGTTTTTCCTGCAGGGATTTTTGATGTTTCACTTCCAAGTTTAAAAAATATCGCTGTCTCCTGTTCTGGCATCTGTGTCATATTTTCATCTTCTTTTTCAAATCGTTTCCCCATAGACTTTACCGTATGCATCTTATCCTTTAGATTTTTTGCTACTGAAGGACACTGCCTTGAGCAATCCTCTAAAGCATGCTGCACACTATCTAAAACTCGTCTATACTTCTCATCTCTGATTTGCTTTTCACGTTTGTCGCTTAAAGCCTGCTGCTCCTGTTTTTCAAAAGCATTGAGTCTTTCTTCCACATATTTTCTATATCCCATCTTTGCAACAGTATACCTGCATTTTGTCTTTCTCTGAATCTGCTCAATATGGACAATCATATTTGCAGTATTCTCAATTAATGTCTCATCATGTGATATAAAAAGTACGATGTATTGCCACTCATTTATGATTTTTTCCAAAAGCTCAAGACTGGCAATATCAATATCATTTGAGGGCTCATCCATTAAAAGTACAGTTGGTTCCTGCATTAGTAATTTCATAAGCTGAGCCTTTACCTTCTCCCCTCCAGAAAGTGTTACAAGCTTTTGTTCACTATAAAAAAAGTCTACAGACACTCCAAATTTGTTTGCATATTCTCCCAAATCCTTTGGCGTCTGATTCCAAAAACAGTCCATTTCTGAAAAGAATTCATATAGACTTTTTTCCTTATCCTTGTCTTGAAGCTCCTGGGGCAGATAACCAAGTCTTTCATTTCCAAGTATTCTCGTCCCCTCTGCTTCAATATAATCTTCCACAATTTCTGGATTATATATCCATTTCATAAGTGTTGATTTACCATTTCCTTCTTCACCTATGATTGCAGCTTTATCACCATAATTTAATACAAGGTCAAACTTATCCAATATTATCCTTAAGTCTTTTTTATGTGTTAAATTCAGTCCGTTTATTTGTAACATATTCTTCACTCCCTTTTTGACAGAAGCAAAAAAGTCTGTACTTGCATACGCAAATACAGACTCACACACAAATCAAACCTATTATATTTCTTTTAAAGAAATAAAAAGGGAAATAAACATGCGATAATCTAAATTAAGCGTACACAAATAAGACTGCCTCTGCAGTATCAACTTCTTATTTGTTTCACCTAAATTAAACTATCTATTATTCATTTCCTCACCATACACATAAAATGTGCTCTTTCTCTAAAATCTATGCCTACAATAGCACTATATCTATATGTTGTCAACCCAAACTAGCTTAGCAATACCATGTTCTACTTTATTTTCATTTTTCCATATTTAACAATAGAAATAACACCCTTGCAGAACCATGTAAAGGTATAAAACCTTGACATGCATCTACAAGGGTGTTGTATATTAAACAAGCACTTAAGGCTAAGTGCATATAGATATTATATCATCTGAAACGCCTTCAAAGCCTCCACAATCGCATCCTCTTTCTCCTTCGGACACTGTGGCTGCTTAGCATTCTCAGACTTTGGCAAATTAAAATTCTGTCCTATCTCAATTCCACATTTCTTCTTCACTTGTGCAATATAAAGATTCGAAACCTTCATCCCATCATTATGCTCTACAACATATTTCTTAATTTCCTCATATGTAGCCTTAGTCTCTGCGCTAGTAGCATCAAGCTCATCCAAATCGATTTCTACTTCAAGATAATCGTCCGCTTTTCGTTGGGACAAAAGAACGACCGTCTCACAATGAACAGTTCCTGGGAACATGTCGACGCAGGAGATTTTCTTCACAACATATCCGCACTCCTGCAGCATCTCCAAATCTCTAGCCAGGCTTGTAGGCTTGCATGAGATGTAGACCATATTTTCCACGCCGTAATCTATAATCTTCTTCAAAGCCTTTGGGTTAATACCATCACGCGGTGGATCGAGAATAATATAATCAGGTTTCTCCTGGATATCATCAATTAC
>Ga0326511_10005488_pt1 | contig 10015 bp, 10 predicted proteins | sample 0_2496_0518_D_FD_203701 | JGI IMG/M metagenome (GOLD analysis project Ga0326511, IMG submission 203701) | Bovine rumen microbial communities from UC Davis, California, United States - 0_2496_0518 | ecosystem: Host-associated > Mammals > Digestive system > Stomach > Rumen | place: USA... | reverse complement strand
TTTTTTTTTAAGGAGATGATATTCATGGTTAAGAAAAACAAGTCATTAGATGAATTACTGGTCGAAACCGAGCAGAAAATCCTGAATAATGAGTTTCATAAGGTCTTTACTCTAAGTTATGATGGTGAGGATTACGATTTCATACTCAAACCTATCAGTCAAAAGAAGTTCTTGAATATATATGAAAGAACACAGAATGATATCGAATCCTTGAACCGTCAGATAATCGAAGAGTGCCTCATAGATAATGAAGGTAATAATTATCCATCTAATTTAATTGATGTTCTTTTGAACGAAATGCCTGCTGGATTCGCAGTTGATGTCACTAAAAAAGTCTATGAAATTTCAGGCATCGAGACTGATGAGAAGGCATTGGATGATGCTCGTTCCTTTCTTGAGCGAGAATCTTGAATATGAACATGGGAAACTTGCCTATATTACAAGAATGTTTGACCAGGGCCTGATTTCCTTGACATTGAATGAATTTAATAATCTCACACCATACCAGAAGCTCGCATTGAGCGTGATTTCAGAAGAGATTATAAGATTCAGGAAAAACAGTAAGCCATTTGTGATTTTTTAATTAATCATAAATATCATTTTAAAATTGTATTGGAGGAATAACAAAGAATGGCAGAATATCAACTAGAACTTAAAACAAACGCCGATGCTTCCGCTCTTGAGGAGTTAATTGAGAAGCTTCAATCAATGGTCCAACTCGAAGAGGAAACCGGCGAGTATGTTATTGCTCCCGACGCTGACCCTTCAGCACTTGATGACGTGGCTAGTTCATTGTTTGATGTTAAAGAGGCTGAGGATGAGGTGGAGAAGAGTTCTGAAGAGCTTGACGAGTCTATGAAAAAGACCCAGGATGAGGTTGATGGTCTGGGTCAGAAATCCGAAGAATCCGCAGATCAAGTAGGCATACTTGGTGATGCGATGATGGCCATAGGTGCTCTTGGATTAGCTAGCGAGTTCCAGAACACCGCAACAGCAGCTGATAATTACAATGTCAGTATGGCTGCTTTGAATACTGTCGCACAGAATAATGGGGTCTCCATGAATAATGTGTCAAGCAGTATTAAGAAGGTTACTGATGCCACAACCATTAGTGGAGGACAAGCCAGGAGCTTCTTCAGTCTCATGATGAATATGGGGGTTACTAATACTAATGCATTAGCTGATAGTCTTGTGTATTTGCAGGGTCAGAGTGCTATTACTGGAAGTAGTGTTGAGCAGATGGAGTCAAAGATGACCCGTCTCGCTAATTCCGATAGTCTTGGAAGCAGACAACTTGTAGGATTAGGATTAAGCCTCAACCAGTTAGCCGAAGCGAATAATACTACAACCGAGCAAATTAGTTCTGACTGGGCTAATATGACCGCGGATGAGAGGATAGAAGCACTCAACAATGCCATGAAAGAAAATTCCGGTCTCGTTGAGGAAATGAACAACACAACATCCGCTCAATTAACAGAATTAGGACAGACCTGGGCAGGCATAGAAATAGAGGTTGGACAATCCACTACAGGAATGAATCAGGCAGTACTCGGTTTGGCTAATGAGGGATTGAAGGGTTTGAAACAAGCCATTACAGATGTTCCTTTAGCATCTGAACTCGCAGGTGCTGCGATGGCTGCGGGCAGTCTGGTTATGAGCGTCGACCCTGCATTAAAAACATTTAATAATTTATCCCTGGCCGTTAAGAACACGGCTGATACTTTCCGAGGATTGAAGGATGTTGCTACTGGTTTGCCTGAAACATTATCCTCCATGAAATCAGCATTGACTGGTGTGGCTACTACTGCTAAATCAGCTGCGATTGCTACTCTTGATTTGGGTAAGAAAACATTACTTGCTGGGGCTAATGCTGTCAAGGCTGCTGGAATGTGGCTGGCAGAGAAGATACAATTAGCCGCAAGTGCCATAGCCAAGGGAGCTGCGGCTGTAGCGTCTTATGCATTAGCTATAGCTGAATGGCTCTTGGCAAGTCCATTATTATTGATTGTTATAATCATAGTGGCTGTGATAGCGGCATTATGGTACTTGTACAACACTAATGAGAGTGTCAGGGCAGGAATCGATGCATTAGTCCAGGCATTCTGGAATTTTATCGCTTATATTCAGACAATACCTGCACAGGTTATGGCTTTCGTTACAAGTGTTATCGCATACTTCACTCAGTTGTATGCTAGAATCAGGAGTGCCTTGTTAAGGGTTGTGGCTGCGATTATCAGTACTATAGCTAATTGGGCTAGTGCCGGAGCATCCGCAGCTAGTGGTGTTGTGAATAGGATTGTCGGAGCATTTAGCGGTATACAATCAAGGATTAGCGGAGCATTATCTGGTGTTGTCAGCGCAATCACCAAACCATTCACCGACGCGTATAATACTGCAAAGGGCATCTGGGATAAGATAACCAGTCTTGGAAGTGCAGGGATAAATATAGGTCCAATCGGAAGCGCAGGAATCTCATTAGGAGATGTTGGAAGCAGCAACAGGAATCTTGTTTCAAACATAACTAATAGTAATAGAACTGGTGGAAGTGTTAACATCAATATGTCAGGTATTATTGAAAAATCAGCATCAGAATTCATCGTGGATTCCATAAATGATGAGATACAAAAACAAAGAGTCATAAGGGGCATATAACCATGGCAGTATTTACATTCGCGGGGCAGGAAATCAAATACATTGTTGAAAGCATCAAGATTAAGAAGGACAAGAACTATAATGCTCAAACCTTCATTGGAACAAGCCCAAGCAACAAGCTCGAGTATATATCAACTGATGGAAAAATCGTAAGTTTCACATCAATCATAATCGATACAGAAGTCCTGCAAAAATACCGAAAACTCAATGACACCTACACAAAGAAATCAGGTGTTCTTGTAGGAGCATCAGACCTTGGAATCAACGGAAACTATTACTTGACAAAGTATGAAGAAGAAAAGTTAATCAATGGCTCTTATAAGATTGAATGGGAATTCACCGAGTACATACGGCCTAATGTTGTCCAGAAAACATTCAAGCAATTCGGCAAAAAGCCGAAAGCGAAGAAGACCAAGACAACAAAGAAAAAAACCGCCAAGTACATCACAGAACTCCTGACTAAATGCAAGACCATGAAGAAGGGTAGTAATGGCAAGTGTGTTAAGAAATTGCAGAAATTCCTGCAAAAGAAAGGTTTCTACTCCAAAGGTAAAATAGATGGAAAATACGAGTCCGAGACAAAAAAAGCAGTTGCCAAGCTTCAGAAAAAGTACAAGATAAAAAAATGCAAGTCTGGTGAATGGGATAAGACTACTCGGAAATATTTCAGAACAAAATACAAGATAAAATAAGGGTGATTCAATTATGATGTACGCGTCAGATACTCCCAAACTCGCAGAGACACATTTCCATGAAATACCATTTTCTGATGGGAAGATTGAATATAAACGAAATGAAGCCAGCACCTTGTCATTTACTTCACCGGAAAAACTATCTCATGGAACAAGAATCAAATATGTTGATCCAAGAGGTAGCAAATATAGCTTCGGCGGTCAAGTTTACAAAACCAAGGAATCTGTGAATAATTTTTATGATTATGATGTCATATCTTACACAAGACTGTATCTGTCCAAATCAATCACTGTCTCATACAGCAACCTGACATCATCACAAATCATTAAAAAACTGTTAAAAGCGAACCCTAATAACTTAAGTACCTCTGGAATCACAAAAACCACAAATAAACATTCTTATGTGAAATGGGAGAAGAAAAGCCTATGGGAAATCGCACAACAACTCCAATGGCTCGAATACAAGGCAGGAAACGCTATAGAATGCTATGTTAATGCCGATGGAATCCTCGTCTTTGGAAAAAGTGTTAATACAAAGGAAGGGTATAATTTCAGCACCACCACATCAGGAACAAATCAGATCATAGATTATGAGGATGAGCTTGCTACAGAAGATGTTGTGACAGCGGGAAGAGTTATTTATAATGGTAAAACAAAGGCTTATGCTCAGTCAAGTGCTAGTCTTGTGGCTACTTGGGGTTTGATTGAGGGTGAAAGTTTTGACTGTACAGAGCAAGTCAGTACTGCTAAAACAACAACTGCGACATCAACCAGTACTGCAACTACTACTGATGCGAAGGCACAAGCATTCATCAACAAATACAATATTAACTCAAAGATTGTTAAGCAGGCACAATCTATTGTTGGTAGTGCTAAATCAGATAAGGCCAAGGCCAAGGCGATATGGACTTGGATGAGAAACCATATCAAATATGTATACTATGCTTGTACTCATCGCGGAGCCTTAGGATGTCTTAACCGACGTGGAGGAAACTGTGCAGACCAGACCCACTTGTATATGTCTCTAGCGGGCTCAGTTGGATTGGATGTCAGATGCAATCACATCAATGGACATTTCTTTCCACAAACAAAGATTAATGGCAAATGGTTTGATACTGATACTGTGACTCGCCGAGGTTGGGGAGGCCATTGGGGTACTGGTGGACATTGGGCTTACCATTATAATCCAAATACATTCAATTGCTAGGAGATGAATTAATCATGGCAAAAGTATTGAAAGGACAGAAAGCAATATACTCAAAAGACAAAAAAACCATAACCACGATAGCCTACCCAAAGAAGCCAGGTTATGCTTACAAGCCTCAAAAGAAGACCTGGAAAAATTATTGTCCATTATGTAAAAAGGAAGGGACACTCACATTCAATCCAAAGAAAGCTCCCGAAGCCGAGTTGACCTGTGGCAATGGCCATCCTCCACATTACGGTGGTGGCTGTGATGCTGATTACTGTTGTGTAAGTGGATTGGATACTCATGCGGGAAAAGCATGGGGAAAACTCAAGCCTGCGACAGAGCAGCCTACGAAGAAGACAAAGACAAAGGTTGCAAGCAGTAAAACACAATCCCAGAAATGCAACTTATCCAAAGCCGAAGCAAAGAAAAAAGCGAAAAGCATCCTCAATACCGGCACATCTTTCAAGGGGAAACTCGAAGTCCCTGGTGATTTGAATATAACCGTTAATGATTTGTTATCACTTGATTTCAAAGACTGGGACAAGTTTGACCGAACAAAGAACAAGACATTATTCGTGGATACTTGCAGCTTGGATATTGATAATAACCTATTATCTCTTGATTTATTAGAAGGAACACAGGCTCTTGGCAACGAGTACAACGGGGATTACATAATCACAAACCAGAATGGGAAGATCGTAGCTACCAACAGGAGCAAGAAGAATCCATTTAAGGGGAAACCTACTAGTATTAATCCATCAATTGGTGGTATAAAGGAGCAGAATGGTGTAATCAAGAAGATAATGCTTAAAGGCCAGGAGCTCGGAACTGTCTCTAAGATTTACAAATACTTGAAAGTTAAAGAGGCCGGCGGAACCGCAGGCTTCAAATACAAGTACTATATCGGACACAAGGTCCAATCTGAGAAAGAAGAAGAATTCGGAGCAAAAAGTGCCGAGAAATGCTGGGCAAAGAAAACATATAACTGCGTTGATGCATCATGGTTGTTCTACATAATGTGTAAAGGTGCTGGAAAGAACGTTGACATTATCAAAGCCGAATACGAAGGCCTTGATGGAGTCAAACGGTCTCATATGTACAACCGTTATAAAGGAAAAACTTACGATGTTTCACAAAATCTGAAACAAGAAGTAGACGGAACTAAAATAGTGACTGTCAAAAAAAATAGTAAAACTAAAACCAAGAAAAAGAAGTGATTATGAATGGTTAATCCAGAAATATTTGGAATCGATTACTCAAGCAAGGGATTCATAGCATCTAATGGGGATGCAGGATGTGTTGAAGACCTTGACAATGCAGTGCAAGCCATAAAAAATAGAACAAAAACCAGGCTCGGCACTTATCCCACCATTGATGATGAATACGGCTCAGAAATCCATAAAATATATGGTGAGAAATTAACTGATGAGAAGCTCGCCGAACTTGAAATTTATTTAAGGAATTGTCTTTTAAACGAACCACGTGTCTATGAAATCATTGACTTAGAATTACAGAAGGATGGGATAGATACATTGGTTATGAATTTGACATTAAGGCTTGTTGATGGAAGCGAGATTGGTTTTGAAGAGGAGATTAACACACTAGGATAAAAAAAAGTGATTATTTATGGTGCAGGAAACAGAATATCTAGAAACATTCGATGGAGACCTGGTTGAAAAACAGGATTATATTGATATGCTCATATCACTCTATCAGAATGCAGCTTATAATGGAATGACAAAAATCACAGATTTCAATGTCGGTAGTGAAGCCTACCACCTCATAGATGTGATGGCAGGATTATTATTGGAATATAGAGAATACATTGATGACAATTACTTATGCAGCATGATCCATACTTGCGAGGGAGAGTTCCTTGATAATTTCGGAGACTTGAGAGGAGTTTATAGGAGAAATTCCAGTCCTTCAACAGGAATCGTGAGATTCTACATAAATTCTACCAAGCTGACTAATGAAGAAGTCATTGCTGAAGAGGGCGAAGCTGCAACTGAGGAAATCACCATCCCAGAAGATACAGTCCTTTCAACATCTGATTCTATATCATTTATCACAGTTGATGAGGTCAAATTCAATCCTGGACAGTATTTTGTTGATTGTGAAGTCCTGTGTGAATATGAGGGAGCATACACTAATGTGTCTGCAGAGAGTATCACACTGATTCTTGATGATTTAACCAATGCTAAAGTCAGAGTTTTGAATCCGGAAGCATTAACTGAGGGTGAAGACATCGAATCAGATGATGAGTATAGGATGAGAATACTTGATGCTCCGAATAGCCATCCGACTGGAAGTTTGAATTGGTTCCAGGAAATCGCTTTCGTTGATGAGAATGTGGCAGAATGCATACATGACATCAAGGCAACTAAACAGGGATTGGATGTAAGCGAGGATTATGATTTGAAACTTATTTTCAACCCTATAAATAAGAATGAGGAGGAGATTGTTTGTAGTGGAATGACAGACCTCTCAGGTTATACAGTTACTCCAAGTGAGTGCAGGCTTAGACAATTCTTTGCAATAGATGAATACAATATTGTCGGAATCAACTTAACCTATGAGAAAGCAACTGTTAAATGGGTCTTCGCGGATATCAGCACAACAATTAGTGGTACAACATATAATATTGATTATAATATTTACATCAATATAGACCAGACTAATTATCCTGAAGCCACACTTGAGACTGTAACTCCGAAGATTCAGGAAGTCGTATCAAATATGAATTATGACGCGGAGATTGGAATCGCATTCTCTCCAAACACATTAGCCGTGCTTGTTGAAGAGATTGATGAAATCTCTGATGCTGTTATCTATCAACGAGCGGTTGATGCTTCCGATTCCACTAATGTGAAATGGGGTATCGTATCTGATGATATTGAGATTCCATATAATTGTGTGTATCAAATAAGCTCTGATATCAACATCATCGATAGAGGACCGGATACTGGACTGATAATAGACCCATCCACAACTGATGAGGAGTAGATAATTATGGCTTATGATGGGAGCAGCATCACAGGTGATGAAATCTGCGATTACTATTATGACATCGAAAATAATTTCATGAATCCCGAATCCCCATTCGGTTACTTCATCTATAAAATAATCGGAGGAGGCTTCGATTATATTGATGGTTTAATAAATCAGTTCAAGATAGACATGGATTTATTGAATTCTAATGTAGGCAAAGTCGAGATTGTGAATTCACTACCATCTGATGTAGATATCGACACTAAAAAAACATATTATGTCCCAGTTTTCAATCCAGAATCATATCACTTCACAAAATACGAATATGTTAATGATGAATGGGTGGAATCTTCTCATGTCGGAAAAATCATCAATACACTTGACACTTTCTGGGGCAAAAGCTACCAACTCCCAAGGATTACGATTTCATATTTGGATGAGAATGAAGTCTTGCAGAAGAGACAGATGACAGACAGAGAATACAAGATTTATTTATATCTGAAAAACCATCCACTAATGACTAAAAAAGATTTGACTGTTGCATTTACTCGATGCTTCAGCCTATCTGATGACGAAGATGATGTCTACTTGAGTGTTGAGACTGGAGCAGATATACTCAAGTTTGTTGACCATCCTAATTATGATGATTTCACAAATCCAAGCCTTGAAAAAATGAATCCTGATGACACAAATGCCTTAACTGATTTCATCAATGACTCTGATTATGATGTCATATCAGATAAAAAAACTCCAGGTTCAATAAACATGGTTAATATTCCTAATCAGAACCTGGATCAGCATTTCTTGGACTTTCTGGAAACATTCATCAGCATAAAAGGAAATGTGAGAATCAATCAAGGTGCATAAACATGGTGGAGATAGATAGGGAAAGATTGTATTATGCTCTTAAGGATTGTTTTGATGAGTCCTACTGGGAGAAGTATGATTTTGAAACAATAGCAAACCGTGGAGTTGAATTTAATGATGGAGAATGCATTAAATGTACTGGGTCAAATTTTACAGCTATTTTTGATGCATTCTCTTATGAAGTACGTAATTTTGATATAATGGAGATTGAACAAAAATGAGTAATGAGAATTTTTTCAAACATGATGACAAAGCCTATGCGGAGAACCTTAATGATGCCATATTGATAGCGAATGCATTCAATTATGAAGTTCCAGTAAACATCCCTTCAATGTATTCCAACCATCACTACCCAAGCAACAATAATACTTACAAGGCAGGAGTAGCTGATATAACCCTCATAAGCAGCGGAAGCCTGTCCATCGGGGATGAAGCGATAACAAACAATACTAATTCATCCCAGATGCTTCGTTTAAGAGTTTATCCAAACTTCAATAATTTCTATGCATGGAAGAGACTAAACTGGACCTGCACAGGTGCCGTGACAGTTAATATTTGTGATGCTGGGACAAGTACAAGTCTTCTACCATCAGGAGCATTGACTAATCCTGATAATGAAACATTATTGAATGGAATCAGTTCTCTCCAAGGATTAAAAGAATATGATTTGTTAATAACAATCCCTGTGAATGGGGTCCTGAACACTTTAAGCCTTGTTTTTGTTAATAATTGGAATTCTCAAAATAGAGTATCCGCAAGCATAAGCCAAGGTAATGTTACTGGTTTGGTGGCTGATTTGAGTAGTTTGGAAAGTAGTAAGGCGGATACTGAGCATACTCATAGTAGTAGTGATGTAACCGAGAGTAATACATTATCCCATATTGGTACAAGTGCTAATGCTACTCAATCCGTGATTAATGAAGCAGTTGATGAGATGGTGGGTTCATTAGACACAAGTATAGCGAATATTGGAAGTTTTGAAAAAGTAGCCGAAAACACCACTTATGAACTTTGGGTTAACACTACTACAAGATGTGCAAGAATAATAGGTCATCGTACAAACATTACAATAGGCTCTGGTGAGAATTTTAACAATTATGGGGATTTTACAATCCCAAGTGCCTATTATCCGAAAAGGAGTATATACCGTTTGATTATGCGAAATAATCAATTCATATTCTTCCTATACGATAATGGCAAGTATGGAATTTACAATACTGGTAGTAGTGTTAGTGGTTATAATTTAAGTTTCCAAATCGACTACACATTTTAAATGTTCCAAGTCCATTGTTAATTGATTTCGCACCACTTTCAACATACTGGATTTTCACAAGGTTCGTTATACTGGTGAAAAAAGAACAACATAATGACAGACAAACAAAAAAAAAGAATAAAAAAGATAATGATAGGAAACGAGGATTATGACAAACGATTTCTACACAAACCTAACAACAATCACAAACAACCTCGAAGACATCGCATTCACGAAATACGCAACAATCACAAACATAAACAGTGACGGCACCTGCACTGCCAAAGAAGACGAAGAAGAAGGACTAACCCACGAAAACATCAACACCCTAGGAAACAACCTCCGAGTCGGCGACAAAGTAGTACTAGG
>Ga0326511_10005487_pt1 | contig 10016 bp, 8 predicted proteins | sample 0_2496_0518_D_FD_203701 | JGI IMG/M metagenome (GOLD analysis project Ga0326511, IMG submission 203701) | Bovine rumen microbial communities from UC Davis, California, United States - 0_2496_0518 | ecosystem: Host-associated > Mammals > Digestive system > Stomach > Rumen | place: USA: California... | reverse complement strand
CGTTATGTTCATATAATGCAAAGTACCCGGGCAATTCGCTGCTTGACAGAAATGTCGGTTTTGTTATACTATAGAACACGCAAGGCGAATTGACATTACGGATTGCGGCAGTCTCCGATCTTATTCTGATTGGAGGCGAAAAGCTTTTTAGCCTCCTTGAAGAAAGGAGGTGGGAGTATGATTACATACGGTGAGCTTATGCAAACTATAGGTATCATTATCTCTGTCGCAGGTTTTATCCTTAACGCAGTTAAGATATACCACGATATAAAAAAGAAGTAACCGCCGGTCTTCCAAACTAAGCGGTTACTATCTTTTAGTAATTATTTTTTAGAGACTGCCGTAATCTGTCAGTCGCCTTGTTCTGTTATCATTATACAGCTTTTATCTGTTTTTGTCAACATAGAGATCAGTGTTATAGTATCAAGCTACGGGGAGGAGTGAAGAAATTATATGATCGAAAGATCCATCTGGAGAGACATAGACAGCACGGACGTCGTTGACTTCTCAAAGGGCTCCGTGCAGATCATCGAACGCGACGGTCACAGGCTCGGCGGGTTTATCCAGCAGAACAGTCCTGTCAACAACGAGATGATACGCAATCCTCTGCTCAACGATCTTTATGCGGAGGACAGCGACGGACAGCTCCGTACCTTTCCCGCGCTCGTTCGGGAGAAGCAGGGCAAGGCCGAACAGGTGGTCTCTTATGTCTCCTTTTACTACGATGAAAGCGTTGACCTTGAGATACTCAACAAAAAAGGCCGCTTCAATATCACCGCATACGACAGGCGGGTATATAACGCCGTAAGCACTCTTTTTGTCAACGGCAAGGATACGGTATCCCTTGCGGAAATATTCAGCGTTATGACCGGCTACACAAAAAAGAACCCTTCAAAGAGCCAGATCGACTCTATCGAAAGATCCCTCGAAAAGCTGAAATGCATAAAGGTTTATATCGACCTGACCGCTGAGGTGAAGCATAAGCTCATAGAAAACAAACAGCCTCTCATTGACGCCGGCATTCTCAGCGATAGGAACGACAGGATAAAAAAGGCCATCATTGAGGACAATATGCTCCATTTCCGTAAGGGCGAGCTTGTCAGCGAAAAGGGCAAGGTATTCAAGAGCGTGCAGATAATCGGCGAGCCCGCACTGCTTACATACAACCGGGCAAAGAAAACACTCCTTACGATACCCATGGAATATATAGGTCTTGAAGGGCAGAACTCCACCAACAAGACCATCGCGTTCCAGGATTATCTGCTTATGCGCATCTTCGGCTACAAGAACGGCAAGATGCGCGAGAACAGGATCCTCTATGAGACTCTCTACCGTGATTCCGGACAGGAGCGTCCGGAGGACAGCAAGGGCTTTATCCGTGACCGCGAGACCGTTGCCAAAATGATGGAGGAATGGAAAAACAAGGGACTCATCACCGGCTTTGCGGAGATCAAGGAAGGGCGGTCGTATGTCGGGGTGGTGTTTTATACGGAGGACAATAAATTGAATGCGGAAAATTGAATAGTTTGCTCTTAAGAATAGCCCCTTATGGCAGAGGCGGACATCTTTTTGACGACGGAACAAAATGTGAACGGTATCATTGTTTTGTTCCGTCTTTTATTGTCTGTCACATCTGCGGCGGCAACCCCCCCCCCGCCATGTATTTGCAGGGGTTCGGATATACTGACTGTCAGGGGGAGACGGCAATGGGGAAATGTTTTCTATTATCTCATTTATAGGGTATAATAGTTGACAATATATAACAAAAAAGATATAATTTTATATATAACATCAAAAAAATACAGGCTTTATTTGCGGTAAGGATGGATGATCATGAACGGTATCGTGACGGACTTTTCAGGAGCGGATAATGCAATTATAGAGGAGCTTGCCGGGCGGCTACTTGATACATGTATATTCAACGCCAGAATTCAGAACGACCCGCGTAGCGGTTCCGGCAGACGTATAAAAATAAAGCTTATCAACGGCTTCAATTATGTAACGCACGTGTATTTTACAACGGATGCTTATAATATCCTTCAGAGCTGTGAATGCGACGGCAACGGCATATATTGCGGAAATGCGTTCTGCGGGCACTGCAGGGCGGCTTATGAGTATCTGAAAGAAAGCGGGGAGTATCCTGTATTCCTTCCGGAGCAGACGAAAGACGCAGAGAGATATCCGGAGCATTCTGCGGAGACGCCGGAATATCCTGAGCTGTCCGCAGACGCCCCTGAGCTTAACGGTGCGGAAGTAACGGACAATGATAACGATACGGCGGAAGCTGTATACAGTGAAACGGAGGAACCGTCCGAACCAAGGTGTATGAAGATCCTTTTAGGTACGGACAGGAAAACCGGCGAGCCTGTATTTCTGATGCCCAATAATACGGAGCAGGTACTCAATAATAATATAGGCATAATCGGGACAATGGGCACGGGCAAAACACAATTTACGAAATCTCTTGTTGCTCAGCTCTGCCGTTCCTGTCAGGATAACTATGACGGTACGCCCCTCGGGATACTGATCTTTGACTATAAGGGCGACTATAACGAAACAAAACCCGATTTTATTGACATGACAGTAGCAAGAGTTATCAGACCGTACAGAATGCCATTTAATCCGCTTTCTCTAAATCTCAGAGAAAAAAACAACAAGGCTCTTCTTCCAAGGCATACTGCCAACGCCTTCAAGGATACCATTTCAAAAATATATAACTTAGGACCCAGACAGGAGGGCGTCCTGTTTGACTGCATTATGGCGGCATATGAAAAACAGGGGATAGACCCTGCGGATCCGTCTACATGGCGGCGGCCGGCTCCTACATTCAGAATGGTATATGAGCAATACAGATCATGCGCTGCATTCAATGACGGAGATAAGCTGGCTGTGGTCATGAAAAAAATAGAGGGCTTTGAAATATTTTGCGCCGATCCGCACAGGGTATCGCCGCTTTCCGGTCTGCTCAGAGGCGTAACGGTAATGGATATTTCCGATTACGACGAGGATATACAGAATCTTGTTGTCGCAATTACCCTCGATCTTTTCTATGCGCAGATGCAGACCTACGGCTCGAGCAGAACAAACGGACAGTACCGCCAGCTCAAAACGTTTATCCTTGTTGATGAAGCCGATAACTTCATGAAAATGAACTTTCCTTCTTTGCGCAAGATCATGAAGGAGGGCAGGGAGTTCGGAGTAGGCGTGATACTGTCTACCCAGAGCCTGACTCATTTCTGTGCAGGGGATGATGATTATTCAAAATATATTATCACATGGGTGATACATAAGGTCAATGATCTTAACCGGAGAAATATTGAGACCGTAATGGATCAGACGCAGAAAAGCGCAGGTACCGAGGAGCTGTTCCTTGCGATAAAGGAGCTTAAAAAACACGAAAGTATCGTGAAGATATCCGGAAGCGAGCCTGTGCTCATGGAGGATAAGCCGTTCTGGCAGCTTTGCAGGAGCGAAGGAATCGTAATGGGAACGGATCTTGTCGGCTCGTTATTCTTATGATGACGGATCCCGAAAATACTGTGAAGGGCTGCCGAAGGTGCTGAAACGAAACCCGGACGGTGAGAATGACGGCCTGCGTGATGTTTTTTCCTGTCCGGAGCTTATCTGCCCGAAGATGTTTCTTTGAATACTACAAAGCGGAAGGTGAATTTATTATGAAATTAGGGATCGATTTTGGAAGTACATATTCTACTTTCTCGGTATATGATACCCATTCGGATACGGCAAAAGCTTTATCCATGAGCGAGGGGAGCCCCGCAAGCATTCCGTCTGCTGTCAGCCTGTCGAGAAACGGTACGGTCTCGGTAGGAGAAGCAGCCAAAAGCCAGGTTGGAAGTCGGGCATATACGGTATTTGAAGGATTCAAGATGCTTCTGGTAGAGAGCGATCCGGCAATAATATCCGGTAAAGGCTATACCCCGGAATATACTCCTGCTTATATAACGCGCTGTTTTCTTGAGCAGAATCTTGAAGGCATCGCAGCACGATACAGTCCGCAGTACGGAAATATCATAGACGATATTTATATATGTATCCCGGAGGTCTGGAGCAGACAGTTTTTTACATTGGACGGCCGCAGCACTCTGGTCAATATACTTAAACAGATCGACCGCGTTAAAATTCGTCCGGAAGGGATTAAGGTCGTGACTGAACCGGAGGCTGCCAGCGCCTATTTTTCCTATCAGTATGAAAAACTTGCCCGCCGAAGCTTCAACGGGCATCTGCTGCTGATAGATTACGGCGGCGGAACGCTGGATATCGCTCTGACAAAGGTAAAGTCGGACGGAAAAGGCAAAATGAACATTGTATATCAGGACGGCGGCGGAAGAGGTGAAAATCACCCTGATGAAACGGGAAATATCTCTCTGGGTAATGCCGGACTTGCCTATTTGCAGCGTGTTGTGCAGCTGGCGCTTATGGACGACGGTCATGACAAAATTGACTGTAATTCAAATATCTTCAAAAAGGCACTGATAAGCTTTGAGAAATATCTGACGTCCAGCGGAGGCACTCAGATGATACGCTCCACATTTGACTTTTACGGCAGCTATGCTCATTTTCAGGAGATACTGGAGGAAGATCCGCAGGAGTTCTTTTGTGTTGAATACGGCGATGAGGTCGTATCGATCACATATCATCATATTCTGAAAGCTTATCAGCAGACCATTGAGGATATTCTGGAGACAGAGATCAGGACTATAAATAAAAAATTGGAAAGGGACTATATCCACAGAGATCCTACACGTCCCGAATCCGGCATCAGCGATGATTTCAAGATCGCTCTGGTAGGCGGCTTCGGCTCCTTCTATCTTGTGCAGAAGCAGATTGCCGAGATATACAACATCACCGCCAACGCATCGAACGATAAACGCCTGAAGGATATCTGCACCGACCAGAGAGAACAGGCTATCTCTCTGGGAGCTTCATTGCTTGCGGCAGGCAGGGTACATCTGGTAAACTCGGCCCGTTATTCCATAGGGCTTCTCTCTCAGATAATAGGAGATACAAGCCCTCAGCTTACCTTCGGCATCAGATATCATCAGGAGCTGATACCGGGTCACCCGTATTTTCTCTGCAGAAAAGGAGCGTCGGACGACCAGCCTGAAAACAGGATGGTCTTCACCAGTCTGCGGAACAATATCAACGTGTTTGCGCTGGGCTTCTCGGACAACTTCAATATGTTCCTGCCGCTCAGACTGAAGCAGAGCATGATAAGGAAGTTAGCAGATATTCCGGCGGAAGGCTTGTGGTATGTCGGATTTTCCATTGACAAGAACTGCATCGTGTCCGTCCATATCGAGCCTTACAGATCCTTTGACCGGTCTCTGAAGCCTATGTGCATCGAGCTGGCAAGCTATAATGATATGTTCGGGCTTACTACCGTGAGTGAAATGGATATTCGTCAGCTCAGAAATATCGATGACATATACCTGCAGGGAGGTCAGCCATGAAATTTGAAAATCTGAAGCTGGCGCTCGATCTGAACAAGGACGAACCGGCCAGCCTGACACTTGCTTTTTATATGATGCAGAGCATCGTCAAGGATATAGAACAGGAATCGGGTGTACAGGATTTCCGTTCGGCAGATATCGGAGATGTCAATGCATTTACAGGTCTGTTGGGCAATCAGCTTCGCGTGCTGCTGCGTACCTACAAGGCGTCGATACCGTATATCCAGGGCAACCTGACCAAGCTGGCGCAGATGGAGAAGGAGCTGGAGACTGCGGAGACGGAGCTGAAAAAGACAGAGGAGGATGTGGTCAGAGCCGGCAGCATACAGAAGGAGCTCGAGGAAAAAAGAGCCGAAAAGGAAAGGCTTGATAAAGAGCTCGAAGGTCTGCAGAGCAGCAGGAATGAATATGAAAGGCTGTGCCGTGAATGCGATGACCTGCGGAAGCAGACAGACAGCATGGAGCAGTATGATATACCCGGCAAGAAGAAAGAAAAAGATGGGTTGCAGAAAAATTACGACGCCTGTGAGCTGGAAGTCAGGGCATTGACTGACGGGATCGGCAGGATAAAAAAAGAGCTTAACGATCTGGATATAAAGAAAAAAGCTGCCGGGACCGAAAAGACGGAGCTTGAAAGCAAATACCGGGCGGGCAGCGAGGAGCTCAAAGGGAAGCAGCACGACCTGGAGGAGCTGCGCAAGAAGCTGACGGCAAACAATCAGGAGATCGAACGACTGAAAGGACTGCTGGAGGAACTGAAGGGAAAGACGAATCCTGAGAAGGTAATAGAAATAGAAGAAGATCTGAAACGTGAGACGGAAAAGTATGAGGGACTCCTTGCAAGGCAGACTGAGCTTGAAAAGGAATGCAGTGAAAAGCGTAAGCATAACGTCGATCTGCAGAAAGCCGTTGAAGCTTATGAAAAGGATCAAAAGGATCTGGATAAAATACTGCGTACTCTGAAGCATATCAATGATCCGGAATTCAAAAGGAAAGCGGCGCTGGTCAGCGAGAGGACAAAGGCAGCCGTAAAGCTCAGGGAAGCTCTGGAGTCATGTGCCGCAAGGCTGAAAGAGGCGTCCGGCGGCAAGGATGATCCTGTTTATAATGAGCTGCACGAAGAACTGACAAAGGGTCTTGAGGGTATCGACCGGCAGCTTGACCGGCTCGCCGGCATTATGACGGATATGTCACAAAAGCTTTTTAACGATCTGATGAAGGAGAAATAATATATGAAATGTCTGGTTTGCGGTAAGGAATACAACGGGAACGAATGTCCGGTCTGCGGGTTCCCTGTGGTCAATATCACAGTCAATGACGAAGAGGGCCTGAAGGCTCTCAGACCTACCATTGACGCGCATCGTGCGGAATTTGAAAAAAATATAGAGCTGTCCCTGCTCTCTTATACATACGAGGTCGGCAACAGGATCGAGCCGCAGGGAGAAGAACGGATCCCTCTGGGCAGGGTATCTCAGTTATCCGGTCAGACTGTCTGGCTGGATACGGAATTCACGAACGTCGTACAGCGAAAGACCATTCCTGTCACGCTTTGTGTCACCGTCAGGAACAGACCGGAGTATAGGATAAATGTCAATGCAGCCAACATTCTGTCGGATACGATACGGGTAGGGATCTGCGTCAACAGTTCTCTGCAGTTCTGCGTAATTATTCAGGACAGCAGCGGGATATCTTCACGTTCCGAATTTATGCCGATCGTTCAGTAAGAAGGGCGATCGGCAGAACAGGCAGGTGATGTAAATGTTTTCTGACAGTGCGTTAATACAGTTTGTTTTTGCAAACGAAAGGACCGACGTTTTCTGGAGCGGTATTTTCCGGACGGAGCTTAACAGGTATCTTTTCTATATGCTCCATGAAAATTACTCTCATGCATATTTTATCGACAGCATGGACGGGAAAGTATCGGTCATGCATTACAATGAACTGGATGCCGAAGCCTACAGAACAAGAAGCACGCTTTTGCACGGCTCTCAGGAGGAGCAGCTTGCAAAATGGATGCTGAAACAGCTCACGAATAAAAAGCGCAGGTGCGCCGTCGTTGTGAAGCTTGACGTTTTTTGCCGCCTGTTCGGAAGAGAAGAAACGATCCTGAAAGATATATATGAAAAATACAGAAGAGGCGAGTGCTTCGGGACGATCGTGCTGGCGGCGTCTCATAACTCGGACAAGAACCTGCCTTATCTGATGGAAAGTCCGGTATTTGATCATCTGAACGAGAATGCTGTCATAACGCTGCGAGGCGCAGGCAGGACAGAAAATATCTATTCTTATCTGAAAACGGACAAGCAGTCGGCCTGTGTTTTTCTCAACCGCTATACCCGTGAAAGGATCGCAGATCTGGTGACCGGCATCGCCGTAAGCTCGTCGGAGCTCTACCCGGGACAGGACACTCTCCGGTGCGTCTCAAATTACCTGACGAGGTACCTTAACTGTGCCGGTATGCGGATGAGAGAGCAGCGTATATTTGACAGGGATTTTCCGTTTGTATGTCCGTCCTGGCAGGAAATTTATGACCAGCTCAGAAAGAAAAATATATGGACGGCTCTCTGCAGGAGGAGCCGGGATTATGAAAAGGCGCATCCGGACGAGCTCAGCGATCATTCGGTGGATCTTATCTGTCAGTCGGCGCATTTTATCTATAACGACAGCAGCATCCGGATGAAATGTATGAAACTGTGTGTGCCGGGCGCTCTCTATGATAACCTCTATGACGACAGGACGATCGACGATCTGGATCAGATATACATGATCGTCCGTTCGCCGAACGGCGGGAAGGTCAACCCCACGATCGCGGCAAGGGTGGATAATTTTATCATGGCGTTCAACAGCGCTTTGCAGCTGTCGGATAAGGATACCTGTGCCCGTATTGCGGCAGGCATTTTATTATGCGTCAGATGGCTGACGGTAGAGAGCGATAAAGAAATATTGGTGCTTGAAATAATACATATGACGGAGGATTGTGCCAGAGCGTCTGCGCGTCTGTTCAATTTGCAGAAGCAAAGCACCGGTCTTATCACCGCTGAACAGAAGCAGAATATCAATGAACTGCAGAGCTATCTGAAACATTTTGACAGTACATTCAGCTCTCTCATCATAGACGTGGAATTATCAATATCCGACGTTATGAAGAATATGCGGGAGGTGAGCAAAGGGCTTCCCCTCATAGCGCCGGTCGAAATTGATATTGATGATGAGGACGAAATTGTCTGGAACTGAAAACATATAAAGCATTTTGTTGTTAAGCAAGGGTGGGCGCAGGAGCCTGTCCGGCTATGACAGTCAGGGAGGGATTGGATGATCACTGAAGCATGGATGGAGGATATAGGCACGGAGGTAAAAAATAAAAATAAGTCCATCGAAACACAGACTGCGCTGATCACATCTGACACGGAAGCCAACAGGAATCTGATCCTGAATATACTGAAAGGAATAGATTTTTCTGAAAGCAGACTGCCGGAGGAATTCCTTAATAAAAAGAAGGATCCCCGGCAGAGTTACGGGAATTTTCAGATGAAGGTCATGCAGCTTATCAGACTGATGGAGAACGATACCTCCGTGTTTGAAATGGATATTACGGATATCGACCGGTATCTGTTTCTGATGGCAAAGATACTTTCGGCAGCCGTTAAAAGCGGCTTTCAGGGAACGGCAGCCGCCGCAAGAAAGTGCCTGACGGACGGCTTCATTAAGGTGCGCTCCAACTGCACGGTGCTGCAGGACGAGGCTTCCCGCCGGCAGTATCTGGAAAAAGCCGTGGAGTACCTGAATAACTGCTATCTGTATATTTCCGTCAGAAATATGATGGATATAACAAACCATAATCTGCAGAAAAGAAAAAAGAGTATGGATGAAGAAGTGCGGCATCTGGAGGATGCCAAGGATCATGTGATAGATATGATGCTGGCAAATCCGGAACTGGTGGGACAGCTCCAGAACGCCTTCCGGACAACGTATATCATGGGAGGACAGCTCTGGAGCCCGTATATCCGCAACCTGTATGAGATGCTGGTGCAGTTCAGGATCAGCGAATCAAAGCTGCAGTATGAAGGTATGCTGCTGAATACGGAAACGGAGAAGATGTTCTTTTACAGGAACGTTTCCGAAAAGCTGAATTCACTGATAACCAATATCCCTGCGCCGGAGGATGTTAACCTGATGGAGAAATTCGGGAATATCATTAACAGCTCCATGGATGAAGCCGAGAGGGTAGACCGGGAGTCTGTCCGGCTTGATGAAATGATGGCATCCTTTGAAAACGGTCTGCAGGCAATGGTCGGCGATCCTGACCGGCAGGCAGCGTTTGCCGCAAAAACCTATCAGAGTTTGGAAGAAACCGTGGAAACCCGTCGGAAAAAACATGGCGATCCCAGTGTAAAGGAGGATTTTTAAGTGATATTGGAGCAGAAAATCGAACATAAGTATGTTGAGATTGACAAGCTCGAATATCTTTCTTGTTCATTGTCCAAGTATTGGAATGAAGATGTGAAGTACTCACCGCCTATAGAGGCGGGAGCTTCCTTTAATCCG
>Ga0326511_10005485_pt1 | contig 10017 bp, 9 predicted proteins | sample 0_2496_0518_D_FD_203701 | JGI IMG/M metagenome (GOLD analysis project Ga0326511, IMG submission 203701) | Bovine rumen microbial communities from UC Davis, California, United States - 0_2496_0518 | ecosystem: Host-associated > Mammals > Digestive system > Stomach > Rumen | place: USA: California... | reverse complement strand
CAGTATATACCATATCAAGAACTGCTTTGTGCGATCTGCTCACTGCAGTTTCTTCTTTTGTTTTTGTGTTTTCCATTTTTTTATCTCCTTACTATTTATAGTGTCGAGTATATTATATAACTTAATGTATGAATTGTCAACTGATAGATTGTGTTTGGGTTGACAATTGTTTTATAAAAAATCATCCGCTTTATACGGATGACTTTTTGTTATATCATATCAGATAATTGCTGATAAATATTTTTCAGATCAGGTATACGGTATACAAACTCCTGATCGTCCTTTACAGCTAAAGCAAATCCACTTTCGTTATCCATCATAAGAATTATCTTATCAAATTTTATGTCTGATGTTTCGTCTATTATAACAGGCTGACCGTCATTTCGTGAAACAGAAATATAAAAGCCATTTTTGCGGTAATTATCAATAATTTCATCTGTAAATGCGGTTTTTGTCTGCATATTGGGATCTGATACAAGTTTTTTTGCTATTGATGCAATATTATTCAGATTATTTTCATTCAGAGTAATGTTTTCACCTTTTGAGACTGCTGAAATATTATATGGATATTCGGGTTCGGCAGATGGTACAGCGGCATTATTTTCAATACTTTTACCTATTACATCTTTGGTTATTTCCGGCTGAGGTTCTTCGACAGCATCTGTTTCATTGTAAGTATTTGATTTAATATCAGATTCCGTTTTTTTATCAGATGAAGCGGAAGATACTGACGAAGTGGATTTTGTATTATTAGTATCTGATGTGATCTTATCTGTACTGTTGAAATTAATTACATTGACACCAATATATACGGCAAATCCGAGTACAAGTACAGCTGCAGCTGATGCCATTATCATATATAATCTTTTGAAACGGTTATGATTTATATTTCTGCCATCAATCAGGATTTTAATATTTTTTTCAAAACTCTCAGAAAACTGATGTTCTGAATTATCAATTTCATCATAATCCTTACCGTAAAGCTGTACGGAATTTTTCAGAAGTTTGTCAAATTCCTTATCAGTCATTATTTCCCTCCTCCTTCAGCATTTTTTTAAGAGTGTTTCTGCCACGATGAAGACGTACCTTAACATTTTCGGTTGTAAGACCGAGAGAATCGGCAATTTCTTTATCGTGCATACCGTGATAATATTTGAGCATTATAACATCACCATATTTTGGGTCAAGCTTTTTTATCATCTGAAATAAAATGCCGGCAAGTTCCTTGTTTTCCACATCAACAGTCATGTCGGATGTATCTTCTTCATCCATATAAATATCTTCGGTTGCTATTTCACGCTTACGTTTGTTATATATTTTAAAGGCGGCATTTCTTACTATAATAATCATGTAACCTCTGATTTGGTTACGATCCATTTGTTTTGTTTTTTCAAAATTTCTTGCCAGAGACACAAATGCATCCTGAACAGCATCTTCGGCAGATGGAACATCCCTGAGAACCGAATATGCACAGTTATATAAAATATTTTTATTATCGTTATATATTTCCTCAAAGCTGATTCTCTCGTCTTCGGTATCAAGAGCCGCAAAGCATATAGTCAACAAATTTACCACCGCCTGTAACTATCATATTAATTATCCTTTAAAAACAAAAAGGTTACAGTTTAATTATATATTATTTTTTGTAGTAATACAATATCAAAACTAATTGGTTTGCATTGGTATTAAAAATTTATGAAAAAACAGCTGATGTACCGAGGTGATACATCAGCCGTTTTTGTTTAATTATTTGACTGTAACTTTGAAATTCTTAACTGTTACAAATCCGCCTGCATCTTTGATATATACTCTTGCCTCGTATGTTCCAGTTGAAGTTGGAGTGAATGATGCGGTAGTATTTGCAGAATTACGTTTGCCTATCCGGAACCGTTTGTGAAAAATACAAGATCTCCTGCCTGTGGTGAAGAAACATGATAGCCCCCTGCGTTGATAACAGCATTATACATTGACTGTACTACTCCGTTAAACGGGACTGCAGATTCCTGACCAGCTAATCTTGCACAATCACTTACAAAGTCTGCACACCAACTTTCAGAATAACCAATCTGTGCCTGTGTTTTTCCATTCTGTGCCATAGCAATGTTGACCATGTCTGTGAAACCATCACCAGTAAGTGTATAATCACTGCTAAATCCACTTGATGAACTTTGTGTGGCTGAAACATATACTGACGGTACAATGAACACTCCGAAAATCATCATCACCGACAAAAGCCACGAAATTGATTTTCTAAACATCTTTTTCATAAAAATTACCTCCTCAAAAATTAAAATAAAATGAAAAAATTTTTTCAATAAATATTATATAACCTTTGGGTTAAAATGTAAATATAATCTAAAGGTTATATTGTAAAATTGTTATTAATCTACAATAACAGGAAATGATTTTATGTACTATTTGCCAAGATTAAAGGAAATAAGATTGCTGAGGAATATGAAACAAAAGGATGTTTGCGAACTGCTTAACATGAAGCAATCACAGTACAGCAGGTATGAATCAGGTGAAGATGAAATGAAAATAGGAACATTTATAGAAATTTGCGAAGCTTTGAATGTATCGGCAGATTATCTGCTCGGCTTGTCAGATAAGGAGAAAAAACTGAAAGATTAACTCCCGCTTTGTCTTTGATGACGAAACGGGAGTTTTTCTTTACTTGATTTTCAATCGGTATTATTATACTATATATGTAAAGATCGTTTTTCGAGGTGTTTTATGAAAAAGAATGAAATATATACAGCGGAAATAATTGACTATACCACAGAGGGCGGCGGTGTGTGCAGGATAGATGGTATAGCGGTGTTTGTGCCGAATTCGGCAGTAGGGGATGTAGCAAAAATAAGAATATTAAAGGTTTTGAAAAATTATGCCTTTGGAAAAGTAGAGGAAATGATAACTCCGTCTGATGATAGGATAGAGCCGGATTGTCCGATATTCCAAAGGTGCGGAGGGTGCACGTTCCGTCATATAAGCTATGAAGCGGAACAAAGATTCAAGCATAAAAGAGTGTATGATGCACTTACAAGAATAGGTGGATTAAGCGGAGAACAGGTGCAGGATATAGTATCTGCCGGAGCTGTGGACGGTTACAGGAATAAAGCTCAGCTGCCTGTTACAACTGATGCAGAAGGAAATATATGTGTAGGATTTTTTTCTCAGGGTAGTCATCGTGTTATTCCTCTTTCGGAATGTGCACTTCAACAGCCTGTTTTTAATCGTGCGATAAAACCTTTTCTTCGTTGGGCGAATGAAGTACACCCCACTGTCTATGACGAAAAAACACACAGCGGTGTACTAAGACATCTGTATCTCAGGTATGCACAGAAAACAGGTGAACTTATGGTCTGTATAGTTGCCAATGCAGATGAACTCAGAAAGGAAAATTTACTTGTCGAATATTTAAAAGAACTGCCGGAACTAAAAACTGTTGTGCTTAACGTAAATAAAGATAAGACAAATGTTATAACAGGTAAAAAATGCCGTAATCTGTATGGTGACGGGTATATTACAGATGAACTTTGCGGACTCAAATTCCGTATATCTCCGCTTTCATTTTATCAGGTTAATCGTGATCAGACAGAGGTTTTGTATGGTATAGCTAAGAAACTGGCTGATCTGAAAAAAGGTGAAACTCTTATCGACCTTTACTGCGGTACCGGTACTATCGGTTTGACAATGGCAAATGATGCCGAAAAACTTATCGGAGTTGAAATCGTGCCTCAGGCTGTAGAGGATGCAAAAAATAATGCACTTATCAACGGTATCACAAATGCGGAATTTATATGCGGTGATGCAGCAAAGGCTGCACTCGTACTTAAAGAACGTAGTATAACTCCCGATTGTATAATTATCGACCCTCCACGCAAAGGATGTGACAGTTCACTTATCGAAACGATATATCAAATTAATCCTGAAAGAGTGGTTTATGTCTCTTGTGATCCCGCTACTCTTGCGAGGGATATTAAACTCTTTTGTGAAAAGGGTTTTTCTGTCCAAATTGCTGTTCCTGTGGATATGTTCCCGAGAACTGCACATGTTGAGACAGTGGTATTGATGTCACGCCCTCTGACCGAGCACGAAAAATACGGCGAATACTTCATGAATAGAAGCGTTTCTGACATTATGAGCGAGTACAGCGAGCAGCATGATGAGTGGCACTGACGATTGTGGGAACATATCAACCGATTTTTTCGGAGAGTTGAGTGTTCTGTTTAGATGTCGGTATGTTGTGGCAGTGGTTTGGATGTTAGAATGGAGGAAAAGATGAAGTTATATATAATAGGTAATGGTTTTGATCTTGGACACAATTTACATACTAAATATTGGGATTTTAGATTGTATCTTGAGAAGCTATACCCTGAATTTCTTAAACAATTTGAAGAACACTATTATATTTATCCTAATATGACACAAGATCAAAAATGTAATCTGCTATGGAACGAATTAGAAACAAATCTGGCTAATATTGACGAAGATATTATTATATCAAATAGTATTAGTATAGAAATGGGATTAGAAAGCGGTGATATTGGAATTGAGGATACATTATATCAGTATTTCTCAGCAGAGTATAAATACATAAGAAAACTATCAAAATATCTTAAACAGTGGGTTAGAACTATTAAAATCCGTGACACTAAGAAAAAGTCTTCATTAATTACTGATGATTCGATATATATTACATTTAATTATACCGCTGTGTTAGAAAATGTTTATAATATAAAGTCTTCGCAGATTACGCACATTCATGGGTCGCTTAGGAATAATGATATTGATCCTGTTTTAGGTCATGGTAATTTCAATAGAATTAAGGATATCAGAGAAAAAAGAGAAAAAGCTACAATATTGTTTGATGAAAAAATGATAAGTGTATGCAAAGCGTTGGAAGATTATTATAAAAAAACATTTAAGGATGTAAATAAATACTCATTTAAATTATCTTGTTTATCAAATTATGAGATTAGTGAAATATGTGTAATAGGACACTCATTAGCTGGTGTAGATATGCCCTATTTTACTGAAATGGATAGGATGACCAACCGAAAAGCTATTTGGAAGGTGTACTATTATTGTCCAGATGAAAAAAGTAGACTAATTAGCAATTTGGTTAGTATAGGAATTGAAGAGCAAAGGATACAATTGTTACCATCATCAATGTTTTATGATTTATAATGTAAAAATTATATAGGTAAATGTCTTTATAGCAAATACTCCTCACCGCCGACACTATGTCAATGGTGAGGAGTCTTGTATCTATTATGTACTATCCCACAAGTAAGCTACCCTTGACAAGGTGATAAAACTGAAAAGGATGCAACAATTCTGCCAATCGGAGATATTTCGACTGGCAGAATTATTTAGGCTGCCCTACCAAACCTTTCATAAATATATCTGCTTATACGGTCACGGCAATCATCAATATTGCTATTATCGTAGCATTCGGGCAGTTCATCCCAGAGTGTGTCACGGATAACAATATCAACAGAGGCTCTGGTCTCCAGTTTTTCTGACCAGTGATCCGATCCGGCAATTATTTCTTTGATTTTCTGAAGCAGTTCGATAGACACAGATTTAACCTTTACGATGTCATCTTTGCTAAGTTCGGGCTTTACGAGAATATCATAGATCGAGAGTTCCTCTTCGTTTGTGAAGCCTTCACGGATATGACGCTTTTGTTCATCGTCAAGGTCTTTGGCAAGGCGGGTAAGCTCATCAAAAATCTTTTGTATAGCAACACTGTCCTGCTCGCCGTTATAGGATTCTATGATGCTCCGATAGCGCTCATAATAATCCATGCGTGAGGGGTTTTCCGAGATCATTGCATCAAGCTTTTGCTGAATTACCTCCTCTAAATCACGGAAAAGCAGCTTCTTTTTGCGTACCTTTTCAAATTCACGGCGGAGGAGCTCAAAATTGATCTCGCTGATATTTACTTTTCGAGCTTCATTGTTGCCGTTATCTGAAAGATCTTCGATACTGATGTATTCGTTGATAATTGAATTGATTTCGACCATAAGATCAGTAATATCTATGTGGCGGCGCTGGCGGCGAAGAATATTGTATATCGCAATTATAGCATTGCATTCCTTGCGTTCAGCCTCGGTAAGCTCGTCACGGTTCATGTATTTTATCAGTTTGTTTATCTCTGCGCCATAGGTCATAAAGGTCTTTCTGTCTTCGACAGTTCCGCATACTGCTTCGGCTGCCTGCAGTCTTTCTACCTTTGCAAAGTCTTTGGCATCTATCAGGTTTTGAAGATCATATTTCCTTGCGGAAAGAAAGGCTCTTGCCGCTGCTGCGGTTTCTATGATCCTTTGCTTCAGCTTGTCCTTGTCTATGGTGGGGTCGGCTACATCTTTTCCGGACGGGTTGTGTGTATAATCAGCAAGTGCGTTTCTTAGTGCCTTGACTATGCCGACATAATCTATTATCAGACCGTTGCTTTTGCCCTCGTTGACACGGTTGGCACGAGCTATGGTCTGCATAAGAGTATGCGCTTTCAAGGGCTTGTCCAGGTAAAGACAGGACAGGCACTTTACATCAAAGCCCGTCAGCCACATTGCACAGACAAATACAATACGAAGCGGATTGTCCTCATCCTTGAATTCCTTGTCGAGCTCACGGCTGACCATTTTGCTGCGGTGATAGTTTATATCAAGTCCCCATTTTCTGAATGTCTGTATTTCGTTCTGCTCCTGACTGACGACAACCGCCATTTCGGTTTCCTTCATCCATTGCAGCTTACGTTCAAGCTCTCCGTATTCCTGCTGAGTGGCTTTTTTCATCTGCTTCTCCAGAGCTTTTATCTCCTCCTGCCAGTATTCATGCACGAAGTTATACATACGCACACAGGTGACTTTGTTCAGGCAGACAAACATTGCCTTTCCGCTTTCCCACAGATCGGAGTAGTGATGTGCAAAATCCTTTGCAATAGCCCTCAGGCGTGGTTCGGCACTGAGTATATGTATCTCCTTTGCGAATTCCTCCTCCAGCTTATCCTGACGGTCAATATCAAGGTCGGTGTTTTCTATCGCATCAAGTATCCTGTCACTGATTTCGGGATTTTGTAGATCTTCTATTTTGTCGCCCCTGTTTTCGTAGTAAAGTGGAACGGTCGCACCATCCTCTACTGCTCGCTGGAAATCATAGACCGAGATATATCCGCCGAAGGTGCGGGCTGTCAGGTTATCGCTTGAAAGCAGTGGCGTTCCTGTGAAGCCTATCCTCGACGCATCGGGGAGCATCTGCATCATATTTTCAGCAAAAATGCCGTACTGGCTGCGGTGGGCTTCGTCTGACATGATGAGTATATCGTGGTCGGTGTGTATTGGCAGAGCATCGGGCTTGTTGAATTTCTGTATCAGGGTGAAGATAAAGCTCGGGTTGCCGCCCAGCTTCTGTATCAGGTCTTCGCCGGAGGATGCTATGTATTTTGACGCTTTCGTGCCGCCCAGCAACCCGCAGTTCTCAAAGGTGTCGCTTATCTGCTTGTTAAGCTCTTCACGGTCGGTCAGGATTATTATTGTCGGCGAACCGGGGCATTTTCTCCTGATTTTACCGGCAAGAAACAGCATCGAATAGCTTTTGCCTGAACCCTGTGTATGCCAGAATACGCCCAGCTTTCCGTTTCTGAGCTGTCTTTCGCCGTAGGCTCTGAATGCCTCGTTCACGCCTAAGTACTGATGATTCCGGGCAAGTATTTTTGCAGTCTTGCCGCCCGAATGGTCGTAAATGATAAAGTTTTCAAGCAGATCAAGGAATGTTTCCTTTTTGCAGATACCCCTAAGCATTGTTTCAAGAGCCACGCTGCCCTGATCGTCCTCTGCAAGACGCTTCCATTCGTGGAAAAACTCATATTTGCTGCCGACGGTTCCAATCTTCGCTTCCGTTCCGCTGGAGAGCATAACAAAGGCGTTATAATCGAACAGCTGAGGGATGGTGTCGAGGTAGTCAGTGTAGTTGTTTGTATATGCGTCCTGCACATTGACATAGTAGTTTTTCAGCTCCACGAACAGCAGAGGAATACCGTTGACAAAGCCCACTATATCAGTGCGGCGGTGGTAATTAGCGGAATGTATTTTCAGCTCCTTCACGGCAAGAAAGCTGTTATTATCCGGGTTATTGAAATCAATGACCACTGCTGTCTTTTTTTCGGTGCTGCCGTTCCTGCGCCTTGCTGTTACGGGGATACCGTCACGGATAAGGTTGTACTTTTCCTCGTTGGTCTGCATAAGGGATGCGCTTGCAAGTCGGGATGCAAATATCCTCTGTGCCTCGGCAATCTGTTCGTCACTGATCCACGGATTCAGTCGCCGCAGTACCTGCCTGAAATACCGCCACAGCACGACCTCCTCGTAGCTTTTGCGCCCGAAGGTTCCGTTTTCGCCCAACACCTCCGTATTATACGCATAGCGCACATCCCATCCCAGCTCGTACTGCAACAGCTTTCCGGTGCTTTCCTGTATATCGTTTTCGGTGTAGCCGGCGCTCATGTTAGTCACCTCGTTTTATATAAGAATTCATTACTTTTTCGTTTCGATCTTTTACTGCTTTATAATCACCGTTTTTAATGTTTTCTTGTATGGTTTTTTTGTTTATATCAAATTGAAACCTATCATTGCATATTTTATCAATTTCAGACAGAGTTCCTTCGATTCTTATAATTATATCTTTTGTTTCACTAATAATCAAATCTAAAACTGCAGAAGTGTTTTGCGAATCACAGTTTACCAAATATTCATTTTGTCCGTTTTTCAAATTGTTTATTTTATCTTTAATAACAGCAGGTTTCAGAATTCTACAATCTTCCAAGAATTTTTGAATTGACAAAAAGTGAGTTTTTTTAATTCTAATTAATAGATTAATAAACTTATTATTATTTTTAATGAAAGGATAGTATTCGGCATATAAAAGAGTATTATTTTCTGCTTCGATATTGCAAATCACTGTATCAAGCAATTCAGGATAAATAGAAAAGTTTTTATAATTTTTAACATTATCTATACAAGAATCTAATATCAATAATTGCCCATATAAATAGTATAAATGATAAAAGATATAATCTTGTGCTGATTTTTTATTTTCTAAATACTTTTGAATCTCACAAAGCAGAACAACAAGCGTACTTGCAAAGACACCTCCAAAAACATTAAAAGCAAAATCATTGGATATCCATTGACTATTAATCCTTAAAAAACCTATTTCTTTGTTTATTGATACAAAGTATGCCAATATGAATGAAGTAATAGATATAATTATTGTATATTTAATCGTTTTTACATTACTGTACACCTTATGTAATCCTCCGATAGATTATTTGAAAAATTTATTCTGAATAATTATTCCCATGATTGTAATGGCAACATCAGCACCTTTATCAAGAGCAAAGGATAGAATTTTCTTTGCTTTTTCCCATTTCTGCTTTTTGGGAGTTCTTTCGTTTAATATTTGTTCGAGTTCATCAATTTTTTTCTTAATTTCTTCGGTTTCATCATAAGTTAGTCCTTGCATCTGGTCTATTGTATCTTTTGCATTATTAAAAGTTATATTTGGATTATAACTGTTATTGTTGTTAACATTTACTACGGTTTTGTTATTATCCGGAGTATCAATAGAATTCATTCCTAAACAATAAGAATGAATCTTCTCTCTCATCATTTTTAGATTACTAATAACACTATCAGGACGTCCTTCTAAACGTGAATAGTTTATATGGGTTTGATCTGGATTAGTGCCACTTAATCCTGAAAACCATTTTTGAATACACGCTTGGTATCTTCCGTCTAATTTTCTGTGCATATCCAAACAGCTTTGATTATCACCGGATTTGATAACAGCATCTATTTCGATTATATCAGCTTTTGCCATTTCTATTATTTCGTTAGATAAACTCATAATTATACCTCCATCTCCCCGCTCATCAGCTTCGGCAGCAGACGGTCACGGGCTTCTGTTAAATTTTTATTTTGACAAATTAACGCTTCTTTTTTTCTTTGATAA
>Ga0326511_10005484_pt1 | contig 10018 bp, 3 predicted proteins | sample 0_2496_0518_D_FD_203701 | JGI IMG/M metagenome (GOLD analysis project Ga0326511, IMG submission 203701) | Bovine rumen microbial communities from UC Davis, California, United States - 0_2496_0518 | ecosystem: Host-associated > Mammals > Digestive system > Stomach > Rumen | place: USA: California... | reverse complement strand
TCATGACGGCTGCCGAATACTGGTCTACCGACGTGCCATAATGGGCGGCAGCCATCTCCTGGAATCGCGGCAGAGCGTCGCAGAAGCGGTTGAAGGCATTGGAGGGATAGCCCGAATTGGCATCACCAATAGCCTCGAAAGCCGAACCGATGGAAATGGTGGTCATGTTGAACGAACCACTCTGTGTCGCCGGCATGGCGTTCAACGCATAGCGTATGCTGCGCGCCTTGGTTTCGGTGCGCGATGCATTGAGGTCTATCTTCAGGTCACGGGCCGGTTCCAGCGTGGCGCGCAACTGCAGGTCGGTAGTCAGGTTGGTGGCAGCAGGCGAAGATATGCTGTCAACCGTCAGCAGCCAGCCGTTATCATAGGCTTTCTGCAGATAGGAGTCGCCAGCCAGTCCGAAGGCGAAGTCGAGACCCGGCGACAGCACACTGCCGGTGCGCTGTCCGAAGGCATCACCCACGTTGGGTTTGAATCCCGGAATAGACATGGAGTACTGATTACGATAACTCAGGTTGATACTGCGCACCATCATCAGCAGGCGGGCTGCCGACTGCGCCGGTTTATACCACCATTCGTTCTCCAACGGCGGCTTGGCCACAACGGTGAGTTTCAGCTGTATGGAGTCAAGGTTCTTGATGAGAATCTTGTTCTGGTCTACCACCTTATATTTAATAGGATAGGCCTTGCCGTCCTTGGTTTTGGCCGTCACGATGAGCCGCTTCGACTTCTTGTTGTGCTGCACGGTGAGTGTCGTGTCGCGTCTCAGGGTAATCTCCTTCTGGAAGGCATTCTTATTCTTGGGGAGTGATGATTCTTCCTTGGTAGGTTTGGCAGGGGCCTTAGAGGTCTTAGAGTTAGCAGGTTTGGCAGGGGATTTAGGGGTTTTGGCAATGGCCTTTTTGAAGCGGTCGTTGGCCTTCTTGAGGAAGGGGAAGTGGTTGTAGAGCGTCTCCAAATTCAGCGAGCCATTGATGTTCAGCTGGCGGTTGTTCGAGATGGTGTTACCCAGGTCGGTGCCGTCTTCCAGGTCGGTACCGCGCACCCAGTTGTAGGTGGCGGTATAGCTGGCGTCGGTATTCAACCAGTCGAAGATGGGCAACTTGTTCAGCGGCACCTGATAGGAGGCCGTGAACGACTGTCGATAGTCGAGCGGTGTCCCGAAGTGCTTGATGCTGTGCCAGACAGAGTCTTTCCATGCCGAATAGCGGTCGGGATAGAGGTCTTTGTTGATGGGCAGTCCGTCGCCGTAAGGTTCTTCAATCTCGGCGCGGGTTCCCGACTGGAAATTCATGTGCAGGTTCTTGGTGAAGTCCCAGCGCAGCGAGAAGTCGCGGTTCCAAAGGAATGTCGAACTCCACGTCACGGGCAGTTTCGAACCACCCAAGTCCTCCATATCGCGCTCCTGCAGTTCAAAATAGCTGCGCGTCATCTCAGTATTGAACGTGATGTTCTGTGGCAGATAGTTGATGCCGAAGGCCTTTGGCAGCTGCATCCACTTCGACTTCGACTTGGTGTTCTTGAAGGGTTCCCACGTCTTATAGACTGGTGTATAAGAGTAATTGAACGATCCGCGCCACTCGTCATCATTCTCATAAACCGTCGTTTCGCCAGAACGATGGCTGTGGCGATGGCTGTACGAGAACGAGAAGTTGGCGGGGTCGTAGGGCATGGGATGCCGCTTGGTCTTGATGCCGACACGCACGTTGGAGAGCGAGAAGTTGGTGGTGGTCGACTTGGTGACCGCTATCGACTCGATGCTGTCTCGCTCCTGCTTGTTGACCGTGGCATCCAGCGCATCGTCAAGTTCCATATCCGTATCCATCGGGTTATACTTCGGACGTGTCTCCTCCTTCGTCACCGAATAGTAGAGCGGTGCCGTCACCTTGGCCTTGTCGGGGAAGAACTTACCCAGTTCCACGTTGGCCGTCAGCGAGTAGGTCTTATAGTCGTCGGTGGTACGCTGGCTGACGCCCTCTTCCAGTCCGCCAAAACCCTCGGTAACGATTCTTCCCGTGAGGTTCACCGTACCCACGTCGCTCAACTGCATGTTCAGTGCCCCTGAAGCCGCCCATCCGCCCTTGTTGACTACGTCCTGCAGGCGCAGTTCGTTCACCCAAACCTCACCCGACTTGACCCCGCTGGCCAGATTGCGCACACCGATCATCATAGTCTTCACCTCGCCCAACGACGGGTTACCCATGATGCTGATGCGGTTGTTCATGTGGTCAGGGTCATAGTCCGAGAACTCCATCGTATAGCTGGCCGTCCCCATGGCGCGGGCCTGGTTGCGGGCCTTCTTCAGCTTCGTAAACAGTGAAAGGTCGATGTCCAGCAGGTTGTCCTGAGGCCACACGGCACGACAGTCTTCCACGTTGAAGCGGTTGTAGTCGTTGCGGTCGGGTGTCAGTTTCAGCGGTATCTGGTATTCATAGTAGTTGTTCTTGTAGTCGCTACCCAGACGGACGAATACGGCCAGCTGGTCGTCCTGCAGGTTGGTCACGTCGTCCACGAGGTGGTTGGCATGTACAAACATCTGCATGTGGCGATAGCGGCGCAGGTCGAGCGTGGTATTGCGATAGACGGCTTTCGACTCTCCCTTCGACAGGTTCTTCACCACCATGCAGAGGGCCTGTTCGTTGGCCTCCGTCAGCTGGGGCTGCGACGGGTCGGTGACACGCGAAATGCCCGGCGGCAACACGTAGTTGACAGGCTGTTGGTCGTTGTTCTCCTCGATGTTGACTGCACTCACCTCAAGTGTTCCGCTGTTGCTGCCGTTGGTCAGCGCCTGCTGGTAGGCCCGCCACTCGCCGCGCACCAGGTCGAGGCTGCCGAAGCGCAGCACGATGGGCTTGCGGAACTGCGTGAGGAACATGCGCATGAAGCGGATGCTGGTGAAGTCGTTGATGCCCCCCACTCTGTCCTCATACTGCGTCAGGGGGATGCGGAACTGATACCATTTCACGCGCTCCTTGCTGCCATTGCGCAGCGAGGCGGTATGCTCGCGAATGTCGGAAATATAGTTGTGGCCCAGTCGCATATCCTCCGGGCGGATGCTCACCTTATACTGGTAATAGCGTTCATACTCGTTGAGGGTGTAGTCCTGGTTGATGTCCTCCACGTCGGGGTATGTCTTGTAAGACGTGTCGTAGCCTTCCGTCTGCTGGTCGTTGTCGGGCGAGTTGCCCTGCGGCATGTTGATACGCTTGTAGCGCTCCAAGATGCTGGCCTTGCGATCGTCCAAGTCGCTGCCACGGAAATAGTGGTAGTTGTCGTTGGCAGGGTCTTGGTTCCAGACGGCCCGCAGGCTGTCATTCACGTTGATTCCCTTCAGGAAGTCGGCATAGGCCGGATGCTGGCGCTCCTCTTCATCGGTGAGACCGTTCAGACCCACATCCTGCTTGGCACGTGCCCCGCTGGTGGTGGCAAAGGCATAGGTCTGCGTGGGCTGTACGGGAATCTTACCCCATGCCGACTGCGTGAACGATCCGGTGCCGTCGACGGGCATGCCGCTCTCGTAGAACTTCTTGCCGTCGTGCAGCACGTCTTCACTGACCTCACCTAAATTAATATATAGGTCGCCACCATAGTCGGCGGCATCGTCCTGCTGGGAGGTATAGATAAAGGGGTCGAGCATCCAGAACTCGATGTACTCGATGTTGGCCGTCTCGAAATCGTTGGTGTCCAGCTTACGCATCATGCCGCCCCACTTGCGCTGCGGATTGTTCAGCGAACCGTCGAAGTTAATGTCTGTCGACAGGTTGTAAGGGCCGCGCTCCGTTGGATAGTAGGCCAGATTGAGGATGTCCAGCGTATTGGTGGCACCGCTATAGGTGGACTGGTCGCGGTTCGGATAGAGTTCGCTGACGTAGACAGAGCGCACGTAGTGGTTGGACAATTGATCCAAGTCGCTTTTGATATGGGCCGGGGTAAGACTGGACGAACGGTAGGTGAAGAGGTTGTCAATCTTATACCAAGCCAGCAGTGCACGGTTGAAACCGCTGACGACGGAGTCCTTGTCGGCCTGTTCCGGAAACATGGACGGAACACTGGAGAGTACCCACGACGTAGGCTCCAGCACACTGATGCCGTTCTTGGCATTCTCAAAGTCGTCAATATAGGAGGCATTATCCTGCGTACCACTGGCCGTACCGGCAATGAGCTGGGCAAACTCACCCGTGAAAGATATCTGCGAGGGCTGTGTGCAGTGCAGCAGCGGCAACTTGTTGAGCATACGCGTCAGCCACTGGCTTTCGGTCTTCCAGTTGATGTTCACGCCCCAGATGGTGTTCTTCAGAGGCTCCGAGCCCATCGTCACCTTCGAAGTCAGCGCCTGCTCGCTGAGGTGCTGCAAGGTACCGCCTATCTGGAAGTTCTTCGAGAAATCGTATTCCCAATTGACACCAAACATACGTTTGCGCTGCATACCATACTCCGTATTCGACTCCAGCGACACGTTGACACTCGTACCAGCATCGATGATGCTCTGGTTCAGAATGGTCACCTCGCCGGCCGAATAGTCTACGGAATAATCGCTGCCCTCGGTCAGGATGACGCCACCGGCCGTCACCACGACCGACCCCTGCGGCACATTGTAGGCCCCCAGCGATATGACATTGGCCGATGTACCCTTGAACTGGCCCACCAGCATGTATTTGTCCTTGTCGGTCATCTGCTTGGCAGCAGTGCGTGTGGTGTCGTACAACTCCTGAAAGGCATACTTGGCGGCCGTGGCCTCGCTGATGCCATTACGCATCAGGAACGACTTCAGTGTGGTACCGAAAGGTTCTGCCGACGGGAAGAAGACGCGGCCATTGCTGACGGTATAACCCTCGACGAAGTCGAAGTAGCCGTTAGGATGCGCCTTGTTGTTGTTGTCCAGTCGGTCGCAGCCCAGCCCTTTCAGCAGGGTGATGTCCTTGACCTCGGGGATATAGGAAAGGTAGACGCCGGCGGTATCGCTCTGGAACTTGATGTCGAGCCTGAATTTGGTCTTCTCAACATTCGACGCCAGGTAATAGACGTTCTTCATCATCAGGTCCCAGTTGGGTTGCTGAGGATTGTTCGACGTGTTCTTCAGCGACTTCACAAAGAGGGCTTCGCTGGCCGTGGTATGGTCGCTGGCAAACTCACCCACCCTGTAGGTGCGGCCGCCGTATGTATATTCGTAGGCTACGGCCAGCACCTGGTCGGTCTGCAACGATGTCTTCAGCGAAATATATCCCAGGCCCTTGTTGAGCGTAAACTCTGACGAGTTGAGCAGTCGGGCCGATGCCAGCTTCTCATAGTCTACGCCACCCGTCATGCCTGCATCCAGCACCGCCGATGCCTGGTCGATGTCGCGGGCTGCAGCGTAGGTGGTGGTCATCTGCGCATATTGGTTGCCGGCGCTGTTGTCGGGCAGTGCCGACAGGCCTGGTGCCCTGCCCTGCTTGGTCTCAGCAAGCGACGACAGGGCAATGATGTTACGGGTGTTCGAAGTCGTCCCCGTCTTGTTGGTCACCCACACTTCTATGCGCGTAATCTCGATACCGGTCATGACGTTGGGCAACTGCTGCATGGCGGCATCGTAGCGTTCACGGAAATAGCGCGACAGGAAGAAGTGGCGGTTCTCCTCGTAGTTGGCGACGTCAATCTCGAACGGGGTCAACTGGGTACCGCCTTTCGACGACACGCTCTTGGTGGTGGAGTTCTTCTGCGACAGCACCGTCTGCAACTTCAGTTTGCCGAACTGCATGTCGGTGCGGACACCAAACAGCGCCGAGGCACCCTTCACCAGCGAGTTATTAGAGGGGAAACTGACGTTACCGGCCTCCACGAGTTTGATGATTTCGTCTTCCTTGCCTTCATAGCGCAGCTTCAGGTTCTTGGTATCGAAGTCGAAGGTAGCATCGGTGTTGTAGTTCAGGTTCATGTTCACCTTGTCGCCCACCTTACCATTGACGTTCAGATTGATTTTCTCGTCAAAGTCGACAGCCTTGGTCTTACGGTTGCGCTCAGGCAGCGACGGATTGTCGACGCTCTTCAGTGTGGCACCGAGTTTCAGCTCGGCTGTACCCTGCGTTTTGATGCGCACCCCGCCGGGACCGAAAATCTTCTCGGCAGGGCCTAAGTCGAAATGCATGTCGGCAAACGAGAATTTCTCCTTGCCCTTCGTGGCCACGTTCTCAGCATCCTTCTTGCGGAAGAAGGCTTCGCGCTCCTTGCGCTCACTCCACTGCCTATACTCGTCGGGGGTCATCAGCACGGGGGCATTCAAATAGGAGTCACCAATTTTGGAGCCTATCTTGTAGACGTTCAGCGAATCGTCGTACTCCACCTGCTGGCGCACATTCTCCGGGAACCGCAGGTCGAGGGCCGACGAGTCGAGGTCGGCCACCTCGATGGGTGCCGTCTTCTGGATTTTCCAGCGCGGATGCAGCAGCGAGTCGGGAATGGTTTCGTCCTCCACCTGGAGCACAGGTTGTGCCTTAGCCACAGACTGTTGCTTCTTCTGTGTCTTGTCATCCTGGGGCGGCATGGCCAACGCCGTGATGCTCAACAGGACTGCTCCGATGTAGGCGAAACGTTTCGTAATACCTTATTTTATCTGTTTGAGTGCCTGCTTTACCACCTGTTCCACGGGCAGGTCGGGCTGTTCCTGCAGGATAGCCACGACGACCTTCTGCGTGGGAGCGGGCGAGAATCCCAGCATGGTAAGAGCCGAGACGGCCTCGTCTTTCACCTGGTTGTTGACGGGAGCGGCCACGACACCTCCGACGGGTATCTCGTCGGCAATACCCAGGGCCACTATCTTGTCTCTCAGGTCGACGATGATGCGCTGAGCAGTCATCTTGCCAATGCCCTTGATACCCTTCATCAGCCGCTCGTTGCCGGTCGAGATGGCATTACACAACTCGCTGACACTCATCGACGACAGCATCATGCGCGCCGTATTGGGCCCCACGCCACTGACGGTGATGAGCAATTCGAACATCTCGCGCTCCTTCTTCGACACAAAACCGTAGAGCACATGGGCATCCTCACGAATCGACTCGAAGACATACAGCTTGACGTCCTTCTTGCCTTGTATCGCCGAATACGTGGTCAGCGAAATATTCATCCCGTAGCCCACACCAGCGGCTTCTACCGTAGCTAATGCGGGGGTAAGCTCAGTCAGCTCACCCTTGATATACTCTATCATACGCTTCTAACGTTTAGTATTAATACCTCTATCTAAACGCTTTAAACTTCCATTTTATTGTATCCGGGGGCAAAAAGATAACGCGGGATAACAATTTGCAGGTATTTTACAAATTTCCCTGCCATTTCGATACGTATTTCGAGAAAAAGATGTACTTTTGCAGCCAAAAAGATTGATACAACCAACAAAAGACTCACAAACATGAAGAAAATCAGAGCAGCCGTAGTAGGTTACGGCAACATCGGGAAGTACACCGTGCAGGCACTGGAAGCCGCACCCGATTTCGAAATCGCAGGCATCGTGCGCCGGCAGGGCGCTGAAGGAAAGCCCGCAGAACTCGCCCAGTACGAGGTAGTGAAAGACATCAAAGAACTGCAGGACGTTGACGTGGCAGTGCTGTCCACCCCCACCCGCTCCTGCGAGGAGTATGCCAAGCAGATATTGCCCTTAGGCATCAATACCGTCGACTCCTTCGACATCCATACCAACATTCGCGGCTACCGCGAGCGCCTGATGGAGATTAACAAGCAGACCAACACCGTCAGCGTCATTGCTGCCGGCTGGGACCCGGGCAGCGACTCCATCGTACGCACGCTGATGCAGAGTCTGGCACCTAAAGGACTGAGCTACACCAACTTCGGCCCCGGCATGTCGATGGGACACAGCGTCTGCGTACGTTCGAAGGCCGGTGTCAAGAACGCCCTCTCGATGACCATCCCCTTGGGCGAGGGCATCCATCGTCGCATGGTGTATGTAGAGTTGGAGGACGGCTACACACTGGAACAGGTGACCCGCGACATCAAGGCCGACCCCTACTTCGCCTCGGACGAGACACACGTGTTCCAGGTGGAGAGTGTCGACGACGTGCGCGACATGGGGCATGGCGTCAACCTGGTGCGCAAGGGTGTCAGCGGCCAGACCCAGAACCAGCGCCTGGAATTCAACATGCAAATCAACAACCCCGCCCTGACGGGTCAGGTGCTGGTCAACGTGGCTCGCGCCTCCATGCGTCTGCAGCCCGGATGCTACACGATGATCGAGATTCCCGTCATCGACATGCTGCCCGGCGAACGCGCCGACCTCATCGAGCACCTGGTATAACATTGGGCACGTACCGTTTTGTCAAGAAAAACGAGGTTACGGCTCACTCGCGACGAGATTACGGCTCACTCATGGTGAGGTTACGGCTCACTCATGGTGAGCCGTAACCTCGTTTTTCTTGACAAAATGGCAGGGCGGAAAAGAGGAAACGTTAAAACTCCAAAAACTTTCCCAACATTCTCGCCAATAACACGCGGAATACGAAGAAAAGCACTAACTTTGCAAACCAAATAGCAGCGAAGAACAATGAAGAGACTGACAACAATGATGCTCTTTGCCGGCATAGCCTTGACAATGGCGGCACAGACGGCACAGACGGCGCGAGAGGAAATCCGCAACAACAAGTATCTGGCCGGCAGCAACTACCTGGACTACGACCGGCAGCTGACCAACCAGAAGTTAACGCCCGCACCCAAGGGCTACATACCTTATTATATGTCACACTACGGGCGTCACGGCTCGCGCTGGCTCATCAGCAAGGACGCCTACACCAGCGTGACAGACCCCCTGCAAAAGGCCCGCGACTACGGCAAGCTGACGCCACGAGGCACTGAGGTGCTCGCCGCGCTGGAACAGTTTGTCAGCCTGCCCAAGGCCAATTTCCCGGTCCTCGACGGCAGTCATGCCGGAGCACAGCCCCGACTGGGCGACCTGACGACGGTGGGCGAACGCCAGCACCACGGCATCGGGCGGCGCATGGTCCGCAACTTCCCCGAGATTTTCAAGCGCAAGGGAGTGACCATCGATGCCCGTTCCACCACGGTGAACCGCTGCATCCTGTCGATGATAGCGGAATGTGAGGAACTGATGGCCGCCAACCCCACAGCCCGCATCCACAACGACGTGAGCGACGCCCTGCAATACTACTTGAATGCACCGCGCACAGGACTGGTAAAGGCCGGGGGCCGCAAGGGGCGCGAAATCCGTAAGCAGTTAGGCACAAGTGTCACACCCGCCAGACTGATGCAGTCGCTCTTCAACGACCAGCGATGGGCTGCCGACAGCATTCAGGGCGACAAGCTGATGAGCAACCTCTTCGAGGTGGTCACCAACATGCAGAGCCACGACGAGGGCAGCGACCTCTACGACCTGTTCACCGAGGAGGAAATCTACCAGTTGTGGCGCGTACGCAACATCGGCTGGTATGTAGACTACGGTCCTGCACCCCAGACGCAGGGCGTCATGGTATTCTCGCAGAAGAACCTGCTGCGCAACATCATCGAGACAGCCGACACCGTGACACAGACGCAAGCCACGCTACGTTTCGGCCACGAGGTGTGCGTGCTGCCGCTGGCCTGCCTGCTGGAGCTCGACTCGTGCGGAGCCAGCGTCAGCGACCTGGACCGACTGGACGACGTGTGGCGCAACTATCGCATCTTCCCCATGGCCTGCAACATCCAGCTCATCTTCTACCGACCGAAGAAGGGACATGGCGACACGCTGGTGAAAGCCCTGCTGAACGAGCGCGAATGCTCACTGCCCGTCGCCACCACGCAGTACCCCTACTACCGCTGGGAAGACCTCAGGCAGTACTATCTCGACAAGTTGGACCGGTTCGACGAACGCGAGCGTAACGAAACAAAAGAATCGCCCTCGGAATGAGAGCGATTCTTTCGTTTGGAGCCTCTTGTCGGATTCGAACCAACGACCCCGAGATTACAAATCACGTGCTCTGGCCAACTGAGCTAAAGAGGCGGGTGGGCAAGCTGACTGTATCGCGCCGCTACAACC
>Ga0326511_10005479_pt1 | contig 10022 bp, 8 predicted proteins | sample 0_2496_0518_D_FD_203701 | JGI IMG/M metagenome (GOLD analysis project Ga0326511, IMG submission 203701) | Bovine rumen microbial communities from UC Davis, California, United States - 0_2496_0518 | ecosystem: Host-associated > Mammals > Digestive system > Stomach > Rumen | place: USA: California... | reverse complement strand
CAGGTGGGAGGCGGCGAAGCGACTCAATCAGTCGGGCATAGCGGTTGATTTCGATGTTCAACTTCGTCACGATGCGGTCGTAAGGCGTGCGGTTCTTGTTGAAGTCGTCGTATTCCTGTGTCACCTTTTCCAGTGCATAGCTGATGTCGAAGGTGTAGTCCTGTTTTTGGGAATACAGCATCAGCGAGAGGTCGTTGCATTTCTTGGCAATGTCCACCATCTTCTCGTGTTGCACTTCGTAGTAATTCTTCAACTCGGCTTGCGTCTCTGAAATTTGCAGATAGTCATGGCTTAATTCCCGCCGTAGATTGGCTAAGGTGGCATCCAAGTCCATTCCCGTAAAGACGGCCAAGGCTGGCACCGCAACGGCTAACAGTGCCAAAAGAATGTAGAGGGTTTTGCGCTTTTTCATCATATTTGTTCCTTCTTTTTGGTTTCAGATACAAAACAAGCCACAAGCCCGTAGGTGATGGTCGGGCGTATCCAAATCTCTGTGAGGGTATACTTGGTGAATTCGTCTTCGGGCTCGAGAATTATGTCGATGTTATAGAGTATGGCAATAAGCATGTCAATGATACAAATCACCCACAAATTCCGTTTGGTGTAACTCTCCCAGTTTTTTCGGGCATAGAAGTAGGTCAGCATACAGAGCAATGTCACCGACAGGGTGGAACATACCAATTTCATGGGGTAATAGGCAATCGGAGGTGGAAAAAGAACATCGCGCAACAGCACCGTAATGCCGACGCAAAGGGTACACCAATAGTTGAACTGCTTTGTGGTGATGCCTGTGTCGAAAAAGTACATCCAAATCATCACCACGCAGGCGATGTAGAATACGTTGAGCACCAACTCGGGCCAGGTTTCGCCAAGCCCGTAATGGAAGATGCCGTAAAGCATCGTACCCACCGAGAGCATAGCGGCCAAGGCGGTAATCACGATGTCTATGACCTTGGCTCTCTCTTTGAATCTTGTTTGCATGATCGTAGTTTTATTTATTCATTTCCTCTTCCTGAATGGTTTTCTTCACATCTTGTGCAATCTCGGAATACAGTTTGTCCACGTCCTCCTTTGTGTAATCGGACTCGTCAAAACTTTTGGAAAAAGTCACCTTGATGCTTGCAAGCTGCCCGGCTGTTCTCCTGTCTCTTCTGAGGTCGTGTCCGGTGAGAAGGATATAATCGCACAAGGTGTCTCCAATAAACCAGAAAAGGACAAAGAACAACTCGCGCGAAATGTCGTCCAGACCTTCCGAGAGCCAAAGCAAAAAGGCAGAAACAATCAGGCCCACAGTCATAAAGATAAAGCGTTTGGTATGCCGTTTCTCCACATTTTCCACCACGCCCAGCTTGTAGGCGTAATACTCCTGGATAGTCGTGACAATGGTTTTTTTCTCCTCCTCAGTGAGGCAGTCCTCAATGATGTTCAGCACAATGGGACAATCTGGAGGAATCACCCCGGCATCGAGTTCAACTAAATCCTTGAAATCCGAATTCAGGGTCTCGTATCGCCTGACGCTGAGGGGGTGGATAACATCGTAATAAGAAGAAATCTTGATTGGGAATGTAGAAATTCCGTTATTGATAAAATCCCTGTGCAGCAGATCATCCATCTGCCCTTTTCTGGTTTCAAATAATTTGACAATGCTTTTTTTAGCCATGATTTTTCATTTTAAATGCAATAATACTTGGTTAAGACCTTGACAATGTCGTAGTAGTTCACGTTGCAGACGGGGTGTGAGTCGCCATTCATTGTTCTTTTGTCTTTAGTTATTAGTATTGATATTTTTTTCGCAGCACAACCATAAAGATGCTTCCGACGAGAGCTGCCATCAGTTCAGCGAAGACAACGGCATACCAGATGCCGTCTAAGCCAAACAGCAAAGGCAACAGGAGTACTGCCCCGAGTTCAAACACAAAGGTCCGCAAAAAGGAGATCAGCGCCGACACCTGCCCGTTGCTCAGCGCGGTAAAGAAGGCCGAGCCGAAAACAGCCAACCCCGTGAACAGGTAGGTGAGGGAGACAATCCGAAACGCGTGTACGGCATCCGGCAACAGGTTCGGGGCGTCATGCAAAAACAAGGCGGAAAACGGACGGGCCAGCACTTCGGAAAGGACAAACATCGCAACGGATGCAAGTCCGATGAGCGTCAGACTCCTTTTTCGCAGGTTTTTGAGCTCTTTGTGGTTCTGGGCACCGTAATGATAGCTGAACACCGATCCTATCCCGTTGGAATACCCAACGAACAAGGCCGAGAAGATCAGGCTGACATACATCAGCAGGCCAAAAATGACAACGCCATCTTCGCCCGCATACTTAAGCAGTTGTATGTTGTAGACCATCGCAACAAGGGACCAAGCGGCTTCGGCCATGAATTCCGAGGACCCGTTGGTCATGCTTTTCACAATCGCCTTGCCGTTCCAAACAGGTTTCACCAGTCTCAGGAGACTGTCGTTCTTCCGCATGAAATAAATGAGCGGAAACAAGCCGCCCACAAGCTGGCTCAAGGCCGAGGCTGCTGCCGCACCTGCGAGACCCCATTTGAAGCCTATGATGAAAAGTGCATCGAAGGCGATGTTACTGAGACCTGCGAGTACGGTGACCGCAAGCCCCAGCTTGGGTTTTTCGGCGGTGATGAAGAAAAGCTGGAACTCATACAACAGTATCCATGCGGGCAAAGCCAGAATGAAGATTCGCCCGTACAGCACAGTGTCTTCAAGGAGTTGCCCTTCCGCACCCAATAGGGTGGTGATGGGCCGCATAAAGATGAATCCCGAAACCATCATCAAAACACCCAAGCCTGACGATACCAACACAATCAGGGAGAACAGACGGTTCGCTTGATTCTGGTCATTCTCCCCAAGCGTCTTTGCAATCAGCGCACTGCCCCCCACACCGAACATATAGCCGATGGTTCCGAGGATGTTCAGCATTGGCATAATCAGGTTGATGGCTGCAAATTCCGTCGTGCCCACGAAATTGGCGACGAAATATCCGTCCACGATAATGTACAGGGAAAGGAATATATTCATCACGATGGAGGGCAACGTAAACCGTAGCAGTTTGCTGTAGGTAAAATGCTCTGACAAATGGATTCGGGATTCCATCTTTTATATCATTTCATAAAGATTAGCAGACCCTCTTGGACGACCCGTTCCCAAGGCGCTCTGCCCAGGACATCATTAGATCCTCCCGCCTTCCGAAGATATCCTTCTGCATTCCGATGGTATCATCGAAGACCATCGTCTGGCGGTCGTCACCCGTGAACTTCTTCCACTCGTATTTGTCGGTGGAGGGGTTGCCCGTCCGGGCGAAGTTGGCCCACATCTCCTTTGCGACGTGGCGGAACTCGCACTCGTCGGTACCGACGATCTTTTCGCTCCCCATCGGGTCCAATATGCAAGTGTCAAACAGGTAGGTAATCTCGACAGCGTGTATCGCACCCAGTTCGGGGGTTATCACCGGCTTCTTGATGAAGTACATGTAGGTGTTGCCACCGGCGGCAGCGTGTCTGATGGCCATATTGGTGTTGCCAGCGCGGAAGTTGAGGTCGTTGCAGTATTGCTCCAAGCGACTCCCTTCGCTTTCGTTTGCGAGCGTGGCCATGAACTCGTCGTACATGGCCTTCTCCTGGTCGTTGAGCAGTGCGCGATCCCTCTTTGCGATCCACCTCAGCGTATTTGCGAAGGCTTCTTCGCCGCCCTCAAGCGGAACGAAGTACCTGATTTCGTCCAAGTTAGACCCAATCATCAAATCAATCTTGGACATCTTCTCGTCTCCCCACATCCCGTACATGACCGCTCGATCCTCGGGCAGCGTGACGCCGTCGAGGAGTGGGAAATTGGCACCTCCGAGAAGGCAGTTCTTGTCAATGGCGTATGCTTTCTGATAGGCATCTACAAGCTGCTCTGTGGTGAGTTCCATCAGCTCGTCCATGGTTTGGCAGCCCGTTGCGGTCAGGTAGTTCTGCGTGACGTGGATACCATGCTCCATCGTGTCGCAGTAGGCGATGTTGGCACTCTGTGCGATGCATCTCTTGAAGAGTCCCTCGCTTCCGTCGATGAGCGGGAGGAACGTGACGCTTGCCGAGCCTGCCGACTCGCCGAAAATCGTCACGTTGTCCGGATTGCCGCCGAACTTGGCGATGTTTTTCTGTACCCATCTGAGGGCCTCAAGCTGGTCGAGCAAGCCGAGGTTGCCAGCCTCCTTGAAGTTCTCTCCGCCGGGAACCCGCTCGAAGTTCATGAATCCCATGAAGCCGAGCCGGTAGTCGATGGACACGAACAGGATGTCGGGGTACTGTTTGGCGATGCTGGTGAGGTCGTAGAGGGGCGACGCCTGCGACTCGGCGCAGAACCCGCCGCCGTGAATCCACACCATGACCGGCTTCTTGCTGTCAGTGCAGTTGGTATTGCAATATACGTTCAGCACGAGGCAGTCCTCGCCGAACTCCGCCGTACCCATCGAGTCGTTCAGCGGTCCGATAGGAACGTGGCCGGGATTTGTCGCGTCGTACACGCCGTCATCGTCTGCGGCAGGAAGAGCTTTCTTCCAACGAAGTTTCCCCACCGGCTGCGTGGCGTAGGGGATGCCTTTCCAGATAATCAGCTCGTCGGTCTTCTTGCCGACGAAGGTACCGTTGGCGCACTTGACGGCCAGCGACTTGTCGTAATTGCCGTCTGTGATTCGTCTGTCTTCATTCATTGTATGATCCTCCTATTCTTTATTTGCGATATGTTTTTTAATTCACCTTCTTACCGGCAAAATACACATCGGTGGGCTTGTTATAGCTGAAGCCCTGCTGCTCTGCTGTCAGAAGGTCATTGTCGAACACCAGGAAATCGGCATCCTTGCCGACTTCGATGGAGCCCTTTTTGGCCTCGATGCCCAGCTGTTTGGCACCGTTGATGGTATAGCCGATGAGCATTTCCTCAATGTTCATTCTCTCGTTCTCAGGCGGAAATACCTTGGCGGCTCTGGTGTATTCGTAGTCCCTGGTCTTTTCGGTAATCCAGCGGGTCATGCCCACTTCCATGCCTAAGTAGGGGTTCCAGGTGGTGAAATCCATAAAGACAATGTTGTCGCTGGACCAGGCCACGGTGGCGCCGCTGTCCCAGACCGTTTTGCAGCGGAACTGTTTGCGGGCACGTTCCTCGCCAAGCCATGTAGCCGCAATGGCGGGGTCTCCAGAATGCCAGTGCGGTGTGAAGTTGGCAAACACGCCCAGCTTGGCGAAACGTTCCAGATCATCGTCGCACTCAATTTCAAGATGGGCGCAGGTTACTCTCACGTGCAGGTCATCTCCCATCTCCTTTTTGGCCATCTCAACACCATCCAGTACCGTGCGTGACGCACGCTCACCGACGGTGTGAAGGTGTAAGTCCAGGTTCGCCTCATTGAGATTCTTCAAAAGTTTACAAATACCCTCTGCGGAAAAAGCGGTAGAGCCCGTCGTATGGACATCCACGTATGGAGTGACCATAGCCGCGGTATGGATCTTTTGGGTGCCGTCCATGAAAATCTTCATGGTATGAACCTTCAAGTGCTCCGTGTTATATTCACGCTGTATGCGTTTCAGTTGCTTCAGACCCTCCTCGGCATCCCGCTCCGCGTTCACCACCAGACTGCCGTCCACATAAATGGGCAGTTTCCCCTGCTTGTCCAGTTCGACCAGACGCTTATAGACCTTCTCATGGAACTTCATGTCGCCCGGAAGACCGGCATCAAATACCGCAGAAACGCCATATTCGACGGAGAAATCAATCCAACGTTGAAGCGCCGCATCAACCTGCTCATCGGTTAGTTCCATTCCGCTGTCGAGAATGATACGAACTTCCGTTGCGCCCTCGTACATATTTCCCGTCACGTGGCCGTCCTTACGCACATAATACGCAAGACCCGGGATAGGATCCGGCGTGTCGTCCGTAATGCCGTGCCGCTGAAGAATCTTGGAGTTTACCCAGATGCTGTGCCCTTCGCCTTCCTGGATCTGCAGTTCGGCATCCGGGCAGATGGCATCCAGCTCCTCTTTTACTATATCCTCTCCTTTCAGGAACCTTTTCTCCATGTAGAACCTGTAACGCTTCTCGCCGGGATGCGTTTTGATATAGTCCGCCATCAGATCCAGCGCAGCCTGCTTGCCGTCCGGCTCGATGCGCTCTCCCATGGGTGCGTACTCAAAACCTACAGGGATGGTAATATGCACATGGCTGTCGATGATGCCAGGCATGATGAACTTTCCTCCGAGGTCGGTGACTTCGCCTTCGTAATTGGCGAGGCCGGCTTCGTCGCCCACATAGACAAACTTGCCGTCCTTCACCACCAGGGCGGTCGCTTGCGGGTTGTTCTTGTCAGAAGTGAAAATTTTTGCGTTTTTGATGATTTGATCTACTTTCATGATTGTTTTCGTTTATAATGTTGTTTTTCTTATATTTACTGTTTGTGAAATACCAATTTGTATTTGTCGTTATCAGTTCGCCTTATAGACCTCCTCGCCGTCCACGATGGTGGCAAGGCATCTTGCTTTCTCAATCTGTGCAAAATCATCGTGCATAAAGTCACGATTAAAAACAGTGAAGTTGGCAAGCTTGCCCAGGCTGATGGAACCCATCCGCTCCTCTTCGTGCCACATGTAGGCCACATTGCTTGTCAGGGTCTTCAGCGCCTCATAGCGGCTGATAGCCTGGTCGATATTTCTGATATAGTCATCCGGGAGTGACGGCAGCTTCTTCAATACGCCCATGCAGAACGCCTGAACTGCACTGAACAAAGGCGACACCGGGTAGTCAGAATGGTTGGCCACCACGCCGCCTCCATCCATGATGGATTTGACCGGATAGGCATTATAGGACTTCTCTTCGCCCACATAGGCGACCTCCTGCGGAAAGCCGGCAGGATGCTTCATGGCCCACATGATGCCGCATACGGCCATAACATTGTATTCGCCCATTCTCTTCACATCTTCCGGCGTAACTTCCTGCAAGTGCGCAAGGGCATTTCGCATATCGAAATTGCCCACTTCGGTCTGCGCCTGGGCAAAAGCATCAATCCATGCCCGGGTGGCGCCGTCGCCAACGGAATGGACGTGAACGTTCATCTGGTGCGCGGCCGCCGCCTTGACGAGCCTTACCATCTTGTCGTGGTCATCGAATCTTGTTACACCCTTGTACCCAGGCTTGTCCACATAATCATCCAGCATCCACGCGGTGTGACCCTCCACAACGCCGTCGGCAAAGACCTTGGCACCGATTACCTTCACATGCTTGCCGTTATATTCCCTTGCCTCCTCTGCAATTCTATCCATGTCCTCCTCGGGCGTATCGGTGTTGTCATTGACGAAGCTGCCGCAGAAGGAATACATCTTCAGCTTGCCTTCATCGTCAAGCTCCTTGTAGGCACGGGGGTCTTGCTTGGTCAGAAGCTGGTAACCGGCGTCATATACCCCCGTATACCCGTTTGCAAATGCGTATTGCTGGAAGCCCAGCAGTTCCTTCTTCGCTTGCGCAAGATCCGGCTGGACCCTCTTGACCAGATCGATGGCAGGCTTTTCGGCAAGCAGGCCATTCGGCTTGCCATTCTCATCAACATGGATACATTCCGTTCCCCATTGTTTCACGGCGTTTTCGTTGATGTCGAATGCCTCCATCGCCTTGGTATTGACCCACATCATGTGACCGCTACCGCTTTGATTGATCATGGGCTTGTCTGGACATATCTCATCCAATTGCTTGGCATTCAACTGATACAGCAGGTCATCGGACCAGCCCGAACCCACGAAGTGCGGTTTGTCCTGGTTCTCTTGGACATACTTCTTCAGAATGGCCAAGTAATCCTCAGGTGTCTTGCCTTCTGCCAAGTTTGCCCTGCCGAACATGATGTTACCTGCAAATCCTGGATGGCAATGCGCTTCCAAAAAACCCGGATAAATGGAATTGCTTCCATAATCCAAAACTTTGGTCTTATCCCCTTGAAGTTTCATGGCAGCTTCCTTGCTTCCTACATAGATGATTTTTTCATCGGTCACCGCGATAGCCTCCGCATAGGGCTTGAACTCATCCATTGTGATGACATTTCCAAAAATAATTGTTTCTGCTTTCATGATTTTAATATTAATTTTTATCGGTTTGATTTGACTTATAAGTTGCAATACGTTTGGCGACATTGGCCTTGATGTTGTTGTAGAAGAAGGCGTAATCTTCACCGTGGCGGCCATCCGGGCCGAAGAATTCGGAAGCGACTTTGGCGGCCTCCTCGTCCATTTTCTCACCCTTCGCGTGGGTCACCACTACGCCTCGGTCGGGGAACACTTGGGCATCCGCGCCAAGGTCTTTAATCTCTAATTCGCCAGTTTTCTCGTTCGGCCAGAGCGACCCTAAGTTCTCGCTCGCAGGAGCGTAAGTGTTGTCTAACTTCCAGTTGAGCGGGTTGATGCTCATGGAGCCCGGCTGTAGCACGCAAGTATTGGCATTCACTTCCCTATTCTTGGGCCCTTCGGTGTTCCAGGTGATGATAACCCCTGTGTCGCACTCGCCGGTGGCGAACTTCATGTGCGGGTAGGCCTTGAACTCGTCTTTGGTGAAAGCATAGCCAATGGGATAGGCGGCCACCATGCGCTTGTAGTAGTCGGGATGTTCCACGAAATATTTCTTCAGCACCATCTTGACGATGGCTGAACCCTGGCTATGGCCCGCGATGATGAACGGGCGACCGTTGTTGTAGTGCCCGAAATAGTAGTCCAGCGCAGCAACGATGTCGTTGTAGGGCATACCGGCAATGGCTGCATCGAAAATGCCGTCCCTCTTCCAGACAACGCCGGCGTAGCGCAGGCCCACCTGGCGATAATACGGCATGAACACATTGGTGGAATCGGCGTATGCAGAGGCGTGCAGGGCATATTCGCCAGCAGCACCTTCCAGCATCTCAACATTGTCCATGGTCGCGTAATCAGGAGTGTCCTCCGTCATGCTCCCCATGATGTACTCGGTGGCGTACACGTAAAACGTGTCAACGTCCTTGGTGATTTCCGGAATCTGGTACCAGTTTTCCTTTTTTGAATAGTCAATAGTCTCTTTCATAATTGTAATTTTTGTTTATGGAATTGATTATAATATTAATTCATTTGTGCTTTGAAAATTTGTTTTTTCGTTTCGGTCATTATTTTATGGCAGTGGGGTTAACGGATAAACGACGTTGACTATGAATATATTGGCCGCCAAGATGATGAGATTCATTGGCAGACCGATACGTATAAAGTCGCTAAAACGGTAGCCTCCCGGGGCATAAACAAGCATGTGCGTGGGTGAACCGATAGGCGTGGCAAAACTGCTGCTGACGCTAATCATCAGAGCGATGAGGAAGGGGAAAGGTTCGTAGCCAATCTGCTGGCGTTCAAGACGAGTACTGTCGGCATGAAAAAGACAGGCTTCAAACCAGCGCCCCTGACCTTCGAAGTAGTCAGGCTCGAAGGCGGCAAAACAACCCATGAATTGGTTCACGGTAATTTCGCGCTCCAAAGCGTCAAAGACTTGTTCCGGGCTCTCCAAGTTTCTCTCTATCTCGTCACGACTGTTGGCCGCCGCTATATGCACCGCCCCAAGCGTTGACTCTATCTTGCCTTCTATCCCGTCCACGACATATTGCCCGCGCATGTCGCTGTTCACGAGAGATACTCTAAAGACAAACACGAGTATGGCTCCAATGATCAGCACATTGAAGAACGACATGATTCCGATAACATGCCATGTGATACGTCTCGACAGTTTACCCTTTTTCATAACACGGAGAAAAAAAGAAATGTGTTACCGCTTGGAGCCATTTGCGCAACTGTCTTATTTGCACTTATCGATTATTCATCAGGGAACGGGAAATCAAAGTTAGGCATGTTTCCAACATAGTGCATTGTAGGTGAGCCAGATATGCCGTCGATGGCCAAACCTGTCATGTTGATGGTGTAAGTGTCGCCATTTCTTGTAACCGAGGCTTCACCGCTTGATGCAAACTTGAGCGTTTTGAGGCTCATGCTT
>Ga0326511_10005478_pt1 | contig 10023 bp, 15 predicted proteins | sample 0_2496_0518_D_FD_203701 | JGI IMG/M metagenome (GOLD analysis project Ga0326511, IMG submission 203701) | Bovine rumen microbial communities from UC Davis, California, United States - 0_2496_0518 | ecosystem: Host-associated > Mammals > Digestive system > Stomach > Rumen | place: USA... | reverse complement strand
GTTTAAGCACAAGGTTTGGTTCGGCAGGAACTATTTCTATTACAAGACAGAGTAGTGACTTCACACATACACTTACTTATGCCTTCGGTTCTGTAAGTGGAACTATTGCCACAACAACTACAAGTACATCCGTATCATGGACACCTGATGTTTCCCTAATCAACCAATTAGGAACGAATGACTCATCAGGAATAGGCATTATCACTTGTACAACTTTTAGTGGTAATACACCTGTAGGAACGAGTACAAGCACATTAACACTTACCATACCAAATTCATCATTGGGGAATGTAAGTGGTACTTATGGTTCTGCTCTTACCCTTACTGCAAGCAATGCTTGTTCAAGCGGTTTAACATATACCTTTGCTTACTATAATGGTTCTTCTTGGCAGGGCATTGCTTCTACAACAAACAAGACACAATCTTGGACACCAAACACAAGTTTGATAGGGAATGTAAGCAATTCTGCGAGCGGTACTGTTAGTGTAAGGGTTATAACCTATAGGGGAACTACTCCAATCAATACCGCTACTGCAACTGCAACACTTACCATACCGAAGAACACATCAAGTGCAGTAAGTGGCACGATAGGAACTGCTTTGAGTATTCCTATCACTAAACCTTATAGTGGACTTACATCGACTATAACTTATGCTTTTGGTTCTACGAGTGGAACGATTGCCACAGCAACAAGTGCTACATCAGTTAGTTGGACACCTGATACAAGTTTACTTACTCAGATACCTAATTCCACCGTTGGTATAGGAAATATAACTGTTGCTACATACAATGGAACTGCTCTTGTTGGTGCTAACTCTTATGGTCTTACCTTGAGTGCAAATGCATCAGTAGTACCAACATCATCCTTGAGTTTAACGAGAGTAAACACCAATAGCACAGTTAACGGATGGGGCATTTATCTGCAAGGCTATTCACAAGTAAGAGCTACCCTTACAGGAAATGGGGTTAATGGTTCTACCATTAAGAGTATGTCCATAGGTGGTACAGGACTTTCTTCTTCAAGTTCACCTTCAACTACGAGTGCTACCTTAACAGGCACATCAAGTGTTCTACAGACAAGTGGCACACTTACTTATACAGGCAATGTAAGTGATAGCCGAAACAGAAGTGCTACCCAAAAGACACAGAGCATATCTGTAGTGGCATATAGTCAGCCAAGTGTTAGTGGAGTATCCCTTGCAAGAAGTAATTCAAATGGAACATTAGATACAAGCGGTACTTACCTTAAAGTGGCATTTACTCTTAATTACTCTTCTGCAAGTGGTCATAATAGTGCTTCTGTCAGATTGAGATATAAGGAAGCATCAGCATCCTCTTGGACTAATTATGGTGCAGTAACTAATGGGGCGAATCTTAACCTTAACCTTGATGTGTCAAAGAACTATCAAGCACAATTACTTGCAAGTGATAGCCTTAATAGTAACATTGCATCATCTATATTCAACATACCTTCTGCCGAAAGAGTATTGAATGTAAATGGTAGTGGTTCAGGATTGGCAATAGGTGGATTCTCTACCGATGCAGGTAAGTTACAAGTATATTATCCTGCGGACTTTGAGGGAAGCACACCACCGACAATAAATGAAAAGAACTATATATCCTATTACACCGATACTCATATATCTGCAACGAACTACAATTCGATTGAAGCATTTTATGATGCATTGCCTTCATCTGTACAGACATCCGTATGGTGCGAAACTGCAACAGATACACCAATGGCAAGTGGTGGTATGGTAACTGTCTTTAAAGAAGATAATTCGTATGGATATGTTGTTTTCCACGGAACAGATGGAACCTATTTCACAAAACGAAAAACAGGTGGGGTGTGGCAGAGTTGGATAACATTAATGATTGGTTCGCTAAATGGAACAAATCTTACCACATCGTATTCAATGACAGGGAACATAACAATGGGTGATACATCGAGGTTCCTTACTGCTAAAACATATACAACATCATCTGCATCATATGATGATTATTTTAATTTTGCTAAAGCATTATGCAATGATTGGATCGCTAAAGATACAGGGACATATGTTGCTGAAATCACTTGGGCGAATGTATCGTGGGGGACTGCAATAATATTAGTCCAACAGAATACATATATAACATTCGAGTGGCTACCACCAATCGATACCATTATTAGAGGGCAGTTGTGGAACAAGACTTATACTGCAACATTATTCAAACAAAGGGGCGATTTAATACAAGCTACAGGAACTAATATTTCAGTGCCTGCAAACACTTGGACACCAATATGCAGTATAACACTACCTGCTGGTTCAGCATCATTGGTTGGTTCTGTGCTGAATCTCCCTGCAAGTAATAATTGGGATTATGGCGATTTGGTTTCTGCGAGATTTAGTGGACAGGATTTTGTGAGGACAAGTTGCCACCCGTGGGGCCCTAACACAGGACAAGCCTCGATGTGTTTCACAGAACATGTTATAAATAATAGTCAAGTAACTGTTACTTTGCAGGTATGGTCATCAAAGGCTTTTAGATTTACAGGCACAGGAAGATTACAAGCATCAATGCGTTCAAGATGGACAACTGGTAACTAAAAAAGGAGGTAAACATATGATTAAATCTAAAAAAGTAACTCAACACTTTAGTGACCTTTTCACTTCAAGAGCAATTTATGTATGGGGTTTTAATTGCGAGATCATCAATGGCGAAACCATCAAGAAAGCAATAGCATCCCACAAAGGTGACAAGAAGTATAACGAAGCCTATTACCTTGCCAAACTCAAAGAGGGCGAGGGGCATTTTGGTGCTGATTGTAGTGGTTCGTTCTATCCTATTAGTGGCTACGATACAACCGCACAAGGGTACTACAACAAGTGTGTCAGCAAAGGCAAGATAGATGACATACCAAGCGATAAGCCTTGTATGGTCTTTATTCGTGAGAATCTCAAAATCGTACACATTGGTTGGTACGATGGAAAAGGCAGAGTTTACGAGATGAAGAATAGTAAGCAGAATTGCCGGCACGATTTACTTTCTGCTCGTAAATGGACTTACTATGGCATCCCTGAATTTGTGGACTATAGCGATATGGAAAGTGAGGACAAATGTATGATTGAGTTAAATGTACTCCGTAAAGGAGATAAGGGTGAGCAGGTTAAGACATTGCAGAGATTACTTAAGGCTTTAGGTTATTCCGTAGGCTTAAGTGGTGCTGATGGAGATTTCGGCAAGAACACAGAAAAAGCTCTTGTGAAGTATCAGAAAAAAGAAGGGCTTACACAAGATGGAATTTGTGGACAGAAGACTTGGGAAAGTCTTTTAAAGTAAGGAGGGCATTATGACACAGATAGTCAGTTTTTCAATCATTGTTTGGATATTTATAGATCGTGTAAAAAGGCTATGGGAACAGAGCAAGTTCTCAAGTACAATTACGAGTTTAGTGGCTTTGGCTTCTGGATTACTCATAGCCTTTTTCTATAAACTTGACCTTGTTGTAGCTTTAGAGATAGTAACCGAACCTTCATTCATTGGTTATGTCTTTACAGGCTTTGCAATTATGGGTGGTAGCTCCTGTATAAACGAGATTTTACGGAAGATACAGAATCCGTTTGATACAGGAGATTTTGAGTGATGGAGAACATAACACTTGGGCAAGTATCCCTTGCCATTACTTTTATTGTCGGCTTGATTAGTGGCATTGGCTTTCTGATGCAGAACACCAAGAAGTGGATTAATAATGCCATGAAAGAGCAGATGAGTGATATCAAGGCACAGATAGGTGATATCACAGACAGATTAGATCAAGTGGACTTGGAATCCACGAAGAACTACCTTGTAACCTACTTAAGCGACATAGAAAGAGGTAAGGCTCTTGATGAGATAGAAAAGGAACGATTCTATGAGCAATACCAACACTATCTTAAGTTAGGTGGGAATAGCTACATAAAGTCAAAGGTTGAAACCATACAGAAAAAAGGATGGCTATAATCGGTAAGTCAGGAAGCCTACGAGTGCCATACTAATTTTCCTTTCCTAAACCATATAGATTGACAACATCGCTACACATACTTCGTTTGAGTTTTCCATAATGAGCAAGTGGCTTCCTTTCTTATAGCCTTGGATACCCTGTTTTTGGGGTTTTCAAGGCTTTTTTTAGTTTCACGATAATTTATACATCCTGTAGTGGTTTGTGTCTAAAAAGTGCCAAAATTGTGGGTTAAAAAAGAGCCTAAATGCCAAGTTAAAAGGTTAGGCTCTAATGATTATGGTGCGGATGACAGGACTTGAACCTGCACGAATACCCAAATTTTAACGATTTTTATCAATTTTTTATTAGACTTGTCTATTTTTAGGTTTTTTTATCAGTTAGTTATGATACTATGTCTATAAGCTACGAAATGGCTTTTGTGTTTTCATTTTTAATTCTCACTTTTTATCATCCTTTCTGATAATAAGAGAAAAAGAAAGAACCATCCAAGTACGGGAGCAAGGATGGTTCTTTTCTTTATCAACAAAGGTTAACTAACACCCTATTATTATATCATAGAGTAGGTTTTTTTCTAATATATCTTGACAAAAAAAAAGAATCTGTTATCATAAGAATTGATTCAAGGCTTTGATGTCTGTACCTGAACAAAAACTCTGGCATAGACCAACAAAGTTCGACATACGAATAACTCATTTCACATACTTTATACCTTCTTGATTGATTACTATCTCAAGGTACAGGCATTGAAACTTGAATCACCATACATCAAACAGGAAAGGAGAACTGAATGATAGACAAGAATACATACGATATGAAGGCGGTGGCTGCCAACATCAGCGAGATCGTAAAGGGCAAAGCAGAAAAGGAAAACAGACCTATGTATGACCTTTTCTACGATATAGATGATTGGTCATATGACAAGTACAACTACTATGTCAGGAGAAATCCTAAAGCCATCAATGATGAGTTTGTAAACATGATCCTTGGGAACTTCAACTGTTCTTTGAAGGATATAACGAAAGGAGCAAAAAAGTGAGAAACAAAAAACAGATGAGAAGCACGATGAAGGAGTATATCGCTTATGCGGTATTTTGGGGAGTAATGCTGATAGCCATTTACGGATGGACTATGGTAATAGCTTTGAAAGGATGAAAAACAAATGGCACAAGTTAAGATGGGTGACTTTGTGGGGTACTTCAAAAACCACAAGGGCAAGGGAAATGCAGTTTACTCAAGGGAGATAGAAAATCACTTTGGGATGCATGGAACTGAAGTGAGAGAGATGGTCAATTATCTGCGGATGCAGGGAATACCAATCTGTAGTGGAAACCAAGGTTATTGGATAGCCGAAAACGAAAGCGAAGTAATGAAAACACTTCTGAACCTTACAAGAAGAAAACAGGGTTTAGATAATGCAATTAGAGGACTTATGCAATGCATAGAAAGGAGTCACGAATGAAGTTAGATTATAGTTACAAAACAAAAGAAGGAATGTATAGGTTAACTATAGATCAAGAGTTTTTAGATTCCATCATAACGGATTTGCGGAAAGCAATAGAGTTTACTGCAAGTGCAAATCATGGTGGCGAGAAAAACATCTACCAACTATGGAATTTAGCAGGTATATACATGGAACTTAACGAGCTAAAGAAAAGCGAAGGTGTTTAACCAAAGGGGGCATTCCCTTGCGAGAATGCCCTTGGTACAAAAAACAAATGACAAACACAATTAAGGTTTATCAAGAGGATTATACAACAATGCAGATTTATACACAAGATGATTTTAAAATCACCAAAAAAGATATAGATGCCATACAGGAGCAGAGCGAAGCTATGGAAAAGATAGATTTCGCAAAGTGGATAGCTTTTGAAACAAGGCTACAGATGGATGCAAGATTTTCACATTCCAAGATAGAAAGGGATGACATCATCAATGCCTTGGAACATCTGCAATCGATTTACGAAGGTACTGAAAGGGTAAAGTACCATCCTATCTGCGAGATCACTAAAGTAGTATCAACAGCACATTGGGATGCGAGAAATCTCAATTCGCTTTGTGAAGAAGGGAAAGCTCTTTGGGAAGATGTTATGAATGCATTCGATGTCTATGAAGTGATTTCAGGAACACAAAGATATTTGGATTTTAATACCCATCATTATGGGAAACTCAAATAGAAAGGGCAAGAAACAAATGGAAAGCACAATAAGAGATTTACGAGCAGATGAAGTTGAAGTAAGGGTAGGAAGGGTAACACAGAAGGGTGCAACCTTCCTGCTTTACAAGGATGCAAGATGCGACATGAATATACTTGATGAAACATTCGGTATGTTTGGATGGCAGAGAGAACACATCATTCTGAATGGGAAAGAGTTCTGTAAGGTAAGCATCTTCGATGGTGAAACAGGGGAATGGGTATCCAAAATGGATACAGGAACAGAGAGCAATACCGAGAAGGAAAAAGGACAGAGTTCTGATGCCTTCAAGAGAGCTTGTTTCAATGTAGGGATAGGCAGAGAGCTTTATACCTCACCATTTATCTTCATTCCCTTGGAAACTGAACAGATGGGGCAAGTGTGGAAACTGAAGAAGCAGCCGAACCTCGATGTGACCTATATGGAAGTCACAAACAAGAAGATAACCGCCCTTGAGATAACGAATATGGATACAGGGGAAGTAGTATATACCTTCCCAAAGAAAATCGCTAAAAAGGGCAATAACAACACAAAAACAGACTATGCTCTGCCTGTCTGCGACAAGTGTGGAAAAGAGATACTTTCCGCAGGAGCATACAACCCACAACAGATAGCAGAATTAGGAATCAAGAACTTCGGCAAGAAGTTATGTATAGATTGCTACAGAAAGGAAAAGGGGAAACAGTAATGCTGACAAGATACGAACAAGAAACACAAATTTACTTCAATGAAGAAGAGCAAGATGCCGAAGTTTACACGGCATCTCCTGTCACATATCGAAAGCTGATGAAGTTATGTCAGGAGAGACCTGATGACTACCAACTAACAAAAGCAGACCGAATGAATGGAGAAGAGGTCTCATGGACATTTCATTTATCATCCAAAAAGCTCATTAAATTCTTTAAGAAAAGAGAAATGAGTGATGAGGATAGGTATTTGTTAGGGCAGAGGTTGAAAGACCAAAGAAACAATGCAGATACATTGCCAAAAACAACGAAAAACGAAAAGGAGAAGGAATGATGGGAACAAAGATAAGTAAATTTTGGGTCGCAAAAGAGGTCAGGGAATATCTTCGAGGCTATCCTGAAGATTCGATTCCAAAGGAAGTGGTGATGAATATGTTAGATCATTTCACATATTACATCGACATTCCTGACGACATTGAAGAGCGTTATTTCAATCATGAAAATCAGGAAGTATCCATTCGTCAATACATGAGAGATTGCATGGCAATGCTGGAGCTGGAGATGGAGGAGAAGGAGAAGAAGAAAAATGGCTGACAAAAGAATGATGTCAAGAAAGATAGTTGAGAGCGATGCATTTTATGATCTTGAACCGATGCAACAGGCATTGTACTTTCATCTTTGTATGGAAGCAGATGATGATGGCTTTATAAACAATCCGAAATCAATAGCAAGGGGTATGGGTGCATCCATAGATGATATCAATGCCCTTATAGATGCGAGATTCATCATATCTTTCTCTTCAGGTGTTGTCTGCATCAAGCATTGGAGAATCAATAATACCATTCAAAAGGATAGGTACAAGGAAACAACCTACAAGGAAGAAAAAGCTCTTCTCAAGATTAAGGAAAATGGTGCTTATACCTTGGATACACAAGAACACGAAACCTTGGATACACAAGAGGTGGAAAGTCTGGATACACAAGAGACCGAAACCTTGGATACACAAGAAGCCGATTTCGTGTATCCACAGAATAGATTAGATAAGAATAGATTAGATAAGAATAGTATAGATAAGAGAGAGAGTAAAGAGAGAGAAAATGACTCTCTCTCTGATACGGATACAGAACCATTCCATTTACCACAGAGTGTGGATGATCTATATGACTTCTTACCGAAGATTCAGCTTTATGTGGATGAACCATTCAAGTTCCCTATTGAAGAGTTAGAAGTGTATTACCGAGTGCGAAGGCGAGATAAGTGGAAAAACATCTCGGATGAAGATTCACTTGCACAGGATATGTACCTATGGTGTGTGAGGGGTGATGACTATAAGGCAAGAAAGGAGTACGGAGCATGAAATTCAGGATAATAGAACTTTTCGGTGGCATAGGAGCTTGTACCGCTGCCCTTAAGAGATTAGGGATAGATGTGGAAGTAGTTGACTATGTCGAGATAGATAAGTATGCAGTTGCTTCGTACAATGCCATCAATGGAACTAACTTTGAACCACAGGACATACAGAAATGGGATAAGGATGTTAAGGCTGACCTAATAATGCATGGCTCACCTTGCCAGGACTTCAGCATAGCAGGAAAGCAGATGGGTGGCGATGAAGGTAGCGGAACGAGATCATCACTTATGTATGAAACCATCCGTATCGTTGGTAAGGTAAGACCAAGATATGTCATATGGGAGAATGTTGCAAATGTCCTCTCAAAGACACACAAGCACAACTTTGACCAATACCTTTCAAGGATGCAGATGCTTGGATATCACAACTATTGGCAAGTGCTGAATGCCAAAGACTATGGGATACCGCAGAACAGACAAAGGGTGTTCGTAGTATCAGTTAAAGGCTTCGTATTTCCTGAAGGCAAGGAATTGGCTTTAAGGCTCAAAGATATGCTTGAGGATGAAGTGGATGAAAAGTATTTTCTAACTCCAAAGGGAGTCACATCTGTTGTTAACAGAGCAAGACCTAAAACCATGTATACGGATGTTGATGCGGATGTTGCTATTCCGCTGACGGTGAATGGGCATAACAAATGGCAAGGCTCGTTTGTGAGTGATAATCCGCTGAATGCAGTAATCGAGGATATTAACGGAAAAGAATGAATGAAGAGATACAGACAACCATTGATTGAAACTAACAAAATCATAGTAGGGGGGGCAGAAGATCACCTGAAGATAAGGAATGCCAACCTTAAGGGATACGAAGAAGCATACGAAGGGGATTCTGTAAACCTGACATATCCAAGCAGTACAACAAGAAGGGGGAGAGTAGGACATAAAGTGGCACAGACTATACAGAGTAGTGATACACAAGGGGTTGTAATCAAGGGCAACAAAGCACTTCAGAAAACATTGGAGAATACGATTCTAAAAGAAGGAGAACCTCAAGCCTTGGATTTATACAATCATAAGGGGCAAGAGTTGGCTCCTGCACTAAAAGACCCAATACATAATGACCGAAGATTATATGATGGGTTGCGAATACGAAAGCTGACACCGAAAGAGTGTTGGCGATTGATGGGATTCGCAGATGAGGACTTTGAAAAGGCAAGGAAAGTAAATTCTGACACACAATTGTACAAACAGGCAGGTAATTCCATTGTAGTGGATGTGCTTGTAGCAATATTCAGGAACTTACTTACAAGCGAATATGAAGAACCAAAAGAACAACAAATGAAATGGTTTTAAAGGAGAATGGTACATGAACAAAGCATTTATTGTGGGCAATTTAACAAGAGAACCTGAAGTGAAGACAACTACAACAGGGCAGACAGTATGCAATTTTACGATTGCGGTTTCTCGCAGATTCAAGAAGGATGAAACAGACTATATCCCTATTGTTGTTTGGAACAAACAGGCAGAAAACTGCGGAAAGTATCTTTCACAGGGATCAAAGGTATCCGTAAGCGGAGAGATACAGACAAGAAACTACGAAGGCAAGAATGGTAAGGTGTATGTGACCGAAGTGGTAGCTGATGAGGTTGAGTTCTTGAGCAGCAAGACACAGAAAACAGAATCTTCTGCTGATGATGAGTTCGCAGACATCATGCAGGAAGATGAGAACCTTCCATTTTGAGGTAGCTGATGTTTAGAAGATATCCAACAAAGTATAACTCAAGGAAAATCGAGATAGATGGGCATAAGTTCCCAT
>Ga0326511_10005477_pt1 | contig 10023 bp, 11 predicted proteins | sample 0_2496_0518_D_FD_203701 | JGI IMG/M metagenome (GOLD analysis project Ga0326511, IMG submission 203701) | Bovine rumen microbial communities from UC Davis, California, United States - 0_2496_0518 | ecosystem: Host-associated > Mammals > Digestive system > Stomach > Rumen | place: USA... | reverse complement strand
GAGCGATTCCGCCGAGAGCCGATTCCATTTCGGAACGGGTCTGACCGTTCGCACCGTTAGCGGTCATCGCAAGAGCCTGCATGACAGAATACGGCGATACTAAGACATTTTCTTCCGGAGAGGTTTTCTCGGCATGTTTGAGAATATCGAGATAGAATCCTGTCTGAGCGTTGATGAAATTATCATCCAGAGTTTTCCCCTCTACGGTTTCGGACTGCACGGAAGCTCCTAAATTGACGGCTTTCAGGATTGCTTCTTTTTCTTCTTCCGTCGAGGCGATACCGACAATATATTTCAGAATCGCAAGAGAATCGGAAGAATCTATGATATTATCCTGATTCATATCAGCTGTCTGATTCTGCATACTTGTCAGGATGTCCTTGCCTAAGATCGCTCTGTTGATTGTAATCACATCCAGCACATTGATTGTATGATCAAGATTGACATCACCGGCTTTGAATTCCGTAACGATTTCAGAAGAGGGTTGTGTTTCGTTTTCTTCCTGAGCAGAGCCGGCTTCTCCGTCCATAGCGATTTCAGAAGTAAAGAAATCAAACTGATAGTTTTCAGTATAGCCCTGTTCTTCGCAGAAAGCCTTGATCTGATCAAGCTGAGTCTGAGCTTCTTCCTCGGTAGCAACAGAAACATCTGTGAGCACATAATAGCCCTGATCTTCCGACCAGCCGAATGTACGGCAGGATTCCACACGAATCACAGAATCATATACAATCGCATTACAGCCTTTCAGCTGATTGGTTTTAATAAAATTCCTGATTTCTTCGCAGACGGCCTGCATTTCAGAATTTTCAGAAGATTCGACAGCGAGTTCTGTAGTTTCCTGTGTTTCGCCCTCTGGAATTTCGACAGCAATTTCATACTGATAGGCATTGAATCTGATCTGATACTGTTCTGTAAAGCCCTGTTCTTCGCAGAAAGTTCTGACCTGTTCGAGCTGATTCTTGGCTTCTGCGATAGATTCTTCTGTTTCTCCGAAGCATCCGGCAGGATAATAGCTGACAGAAATTTCGATTGTGGGATGATCAGAGTTATCAACATCAAACGGACAGCATTTTGTCAGCTGATTCTCACTGATAAAATCTTTAATCGCTCCGTATACCTGATAATAGGCGTCAATTTCTTCTGCTGAAAGGCTTGTTGATCCGGATTCTTCTTCGATCACATAAGTATCTGATTCGCCCTCTGTTGTCATCTCGACAACTGTGAGAGCATTTACCGGAGCAGTCATTGTAAATCCGGCCTGCACACAGCAGAGCAGAGCGGTCAGGCCTGCAAAGATTCTTATTTTTTTCATAATAAATCACCTCTAAAATATTTGATTACTGATTCAAACCGACAATCCGTTTCATAATCGCAAGAGAATCAGAAGAATCTATGATACCATCCTGATTGATGTCAGCAATCTGATTCTGAAACTCTGATAAGATTTCTTTGCCTAAGATTGCCCTGTTGAGAATAATCACATCAAGAATAGAGACATGTCCGTCAAGATTGAGATCACCTGCAAAGAGATCGGTTTCTGAGGCACAGGCTTCGCTCATTTCGGTATCTTCTGCCGAGACAGAAAATCCGGTCTGAAAACAGTATATCAAAGCAGATATGATTATCAATATTTTTAATCTTTTCATCATTCATCACCCTTTGATAAAATTCCGGATTCTGAAAGCAGATTCTGAAATTCTTCTGTTTCTAACTCTTCGCTCCGGAAGAGATAATAAATTTCCTCGCCCTCAAACCGGACAGCAACTAATTTTCCATAGGGAGTATTTTTCACAAGATAGGCATTTCCGATATTTTCAAGTAATCTGACAGAGCCGTCCGGATAGATCAGATTCACATCTACAGTATCAAACCAGTCACTGACGAGAGATTCCGGAACACGATACCCTGTCGAGCAGAACACAGTATCTTCATTGCTTCCGTCCATATTCAGAGCCGAATGCAGAAAGATTCTGGAAACAATTCCCGTCTGATCAGGAGTTTCGCTGAGTTCTTCCTGAACTGTTTCAGATTCTGCGGATTCTTCGCAGGGCATGACAGATTCCTGTGTTTCTTCGGAAGATCCAGAAGTTTCGGGAATTTCCGGAATTTCAGCCGGAAGAGTAATTTGAATCTGTGTTGGGACTTCCGTTTCTGTTTCGGGACTGAGTGTCTCAACAGCTGTTTCTGTCCGAATGGCTTCTGTTTCCGGCGAGGACGTTTCAGGCTGGATGATTTCTGTTTCCTGATCTGTTTCTGTCATGATGATGCTTGTTTCTGAACTCTCAGTAAATTCTGTTACAGATATTTCCGATTCAGATTCCGGAACGCTTTCCGGTACAGATTCTGATTCTGATTCAGAAGCGATGATCAGGAGCGTTTCTGTAAAATTGCTTTCTTCTGTGCTTTCTGATTTTGATTCTGATTCTGTTTCTGTCAGGCTGATGATTTCAGAATCTGCTTCTGTGACAAGTTCCGGAAGATTCTGGATTCTGGGGAGTTCTTCTTTCTCTTTCCAGATATGCAGACCGATCAGCACGGCGAAGCTGAAACTTGCCATTACAGGCACATACCGGAACACAAGCTGTTTCTGATGCTGTTTCTTTCTCAGATACGCATCACGGGCAGAGAAGACAGCTTCTGCCATTTGTTTATAATTCTTCATAGCCAACGCCTTCCTTTTCGAGTTCTGCTTTCAGAGCCTTTTTTGCATTGTACAGAAGATTTTCTATCTGTTTTTTTGTCTTATGCATAATCTGAGAGATTTCCTGATTGCTGAACTCTTCAAAATAAGCGAGACAGAGCACTTGCTGATAGTCCTGTTTCAGATTCCGGAGTGCCTTATGTACGGCAATTTTCTGTTCTTCTATAAGATAATCCTGTTCCAGATCATGCAGATCAGCAAGTTCTGTGAGATCATCAATAGAAGCATGAATCCGGTGTCTGCGGAGCATATCTCTTGTGACGTTTCTGCCGATGGCAAAGAGCCATGTTTTGAAAGAAGATTTTTCTTTGAATTTCGGCTTTTTAATGGCAAGTTTGATAAAAGTTTCCTGTACGCAGTCCTCAGCGACTGAAAGATTATCAGTAAAACTATTGAGATACAACAGCAGACCGTCTTTATATTCTTTAATCAGATCGACCATACCGCTGTCATCTCCGGCAAGGAAACGGCGGTAGCTACTTGCACCGTTTTCCATAACTGGATAACTCCTTTCTGGGGCTTTCACTTATTAGACGGACTGAGTACAGGAAAACACTAAGTGATTTTCAGAAAAAAATAAAAAAATTTTTAATCAGCAATAAACATCGCATCGCCGAATGAAAAAAATCTGTATTTTTCTTCTACCGCGATCTGGTAAGCACGCATTGTATTTTCATAGCCCATGAAAGCAGATACAAGCATGATCAGAGTCGATTCAGGAAGATGAAAATTTGTAATCAGTCCGTCAATGATCTGAAATTTATAACTCGGATAGATAAAAATATCCGTATCGCCCTCACAGGCATGTAATGTTCCGGAACATCTCTGAGCCGCAGATTCCAGAGTCCGGCATGAAGTTGTTCCGACTGAGATCACACGACCGCCGTTTTTCTTGGTCTGATTGATCAAATCAGCTGTTTCCTGAGGTAATATAAAATGCTCTGTATGCATATGATGTTTGAGAATATCATTTTCTTTCACAGGCCGGAACGTTCCGAGTCCTACATGAAGAGTCACATAAGCTAGATTTACTCCCTGATTCTGTAATTCAGAAAGCATTTCTTTTGTGAAATGCAGTCCGGCAGTCGGAGCGGCCGCAGAGCCTAACTCTCGGGAATAGACAGTCTGATAGCGTTCTTTGTCTTCTAATTTTTCAGTAATATAAGGCGGAAGAGGCATCTGACCGACTTCTTCAAGAGCTGTATAGAAATTCCCCTCGCATTCGAATCTGACAATTCTGTTTCCGTCTTCTTTGATTTTGAGCACTTCGGCTTTGAGTCTGCCGTTTCCGAAACTGAATCTTGCATGAGGCTTGCATTTCTTACCAGGGCGGCAAATAATCTCCCATTGTTTGTCAGCGATCTGATTCAGAAGCAGAAATTCGACAAAACTGCCTGTTGTTTCCTTTTCGCCGTAGAGTCTCGCCGGAAGCACTCGGGAATCGTTCATGACTAATAAATCTCCGGCTTTGAGTAATTTACCCAGATCATAGAAATGCAGATGCTGTATTTCTCCGGATTCTCTGCTGACAGCCATCATACGGGAATGATTTCTCGGTTCAATCGGATGCTGTGCAATCAGCTCTTCCGGCAGGTCATAATAAAAATCTGATTTTTGCATAATAAAATCCTTCTTTCTGAAAATTTATAAAAAATTTAAAAATAGCTATTGACAAATAAGTCAAAGCATGATATGATAGTACTATGAAGATAGAGGTGCGGTCAAGATGAGTATCTGTTCTGAGAATGTTCAGTTCCCTGACGAACGGTAAAAGGCAAGACCGCCGAAGATTCAGAATTTCCTGAACAGATTCTGTTTCTGGTGTCCGGCTGAATAAGCCTTGCACTGTCATCATGTGTTGATGGAGAGCTATCGGCAGGGTCTGCCTGTATTTCTATTATAGCACATGATGAACCGGTTTGCAAGCCGGTTCATTATATTTTCATAGTTTTTATTAATTATATTTAATTTAATTAAAAGGAGTAATGTATGATGAAACAGTACAAAGTCGGAATTTTAGGTGCAACGGGCATGGTCGGCCAAAGATTCGCTACTCTGCTTGCCAATCATCCGTGGTTCAATGTGACAGTATTGGCCGCTTCTCCCAGAAGTGCAGGCAAAACTTACGAAGAGGCCGCTGGTGCAAAATGGGCTATGACTGAACCCATCCCAGAAAATCTGAAAAATATGATCGTTAAAGATCTCAATGCTGATATGAATGAAATCGTTTCTCAGGTGGATTTCGTGTTCTGTGCTGTCGATATGAAAAAAGATGAGATCAAGGCCCTTGAAGAACGCTATGCAAAAGCTGAATGCCCTGTGATTTCTAATAACTCTGCCCACAGATTCACACCTGATGTGCCTATGGTCGTTCCGGAACTCAATCCCGAACATATTGAAATCATCGAATCCCAGAGAAAGAGACTCGGTACGAAAAAAGGCTTTATTGCTGTAAAATCCAACTGTTCTATTCAAAGCTATGTTCCTGCTCTGCATCCGCTGAGAAAATTCGGTCTCAAGAACGTTCTGGCTTGTACCTATCAGGCAATCTCCGGAGCAGGCAAGACATTTGAAACATGGCCGGAAATGGTGGATAATTTAATTCCGTTCATCGGCGGCGAAGAAGAAAAATCTGAACAGGAACCGCTCAAAGTATGGGGCGAAATCAGAAACGGCGAGATTATCAAGGCAGAAACTCCCAATATTACGACACAGTGTCTGCGTGTTCCGGTTTCCAATGGCCATACAGCGGCTGTATTTGTATCTTTTGAAAATAAGCCCTCTAAAGAAGAAATTCTCAAACTCTGGGAAGAATTCAAAGGCGTTCCGCAGGAACGGGAACTGCCCTCTGCTCCGAAGCAGTTTATTCACTATTTCACAGAAGACAACAGACCGCAGGCAAAACTTGACAGAATGCTCGAAGGCGGTATGGCAGTTTCTGTAGGCCGTCTGCGTGAAGATACTCAGTATGATTATAAATTTGTCTGCCTGTCTCACAATACGCTCAGAGGTGCCGCAGGCGGCGGCGTACTGCTTGCTGAATTACTCGCTGACAAGGGCTATTTTGATTAATTTATTATTATCATAAAGTGAGGTTTTCGCTATGAAAAATACAATTTTTACCGGCGCGGCTGTTGCCATCACAACCCCTTTTAATCTTGATGGTTCTATCAATTACGAGGGCCTCGGAAAAAATATTGATTATCAGATTGATAACGGTACAGATGCAATTGTCATCTGCGGTACGACCGGAGAATCTTCTACTATGACTGATGAGGAACATCGTGAATGCATCAAGTTTGCTGTAGATTATACCAATCACAGAATTCCGGTCATCGCCGGAACAGGCAGCAATGATACCCGCTATGCAATCGAACTCTCTGTAGAAGCGCAGAATCTCGGTGCGGATGGTCTGCTTCTGGTAACGCCTTATTATAACAAGACAACGCAGGCCGGCCTTCTGGATCATTTTACAATCATTGCAAACAGTGTCAAGATTCCGATTATTTTATATAACATTCCCGGCAGAACCGGTATGAATATCGCTGTTGAAACGGTTGAAAAATTGGCTCATCACAAGAATATCGCAGCGATCAAAGAGGCTTCGGGCAATATCAGCTATACTGCACAGGTAGCAGCAACATGCGGCGATCTGATCGACATCTACAGCGGCAATGATGATATGATCGTTCCGATTATGTCTCTGGGCGGCAAGGGCGTGATCTCTGTATTATCCAATATTTTACCGAAAGAGACTCATGAAATCACACAGCTTTGTCTCAACAATGATTTCCGGAAAGCAGGAGAAATGCAGCTGAAATATTTAGAATTAATCAATTCTCTGTTCTGTGAAGTGAATCCGATTCCGGTCAAGGAAGCTATGAACCGTCTGGGAATGCCTGCCGGAGCTTGCAGAATGCCGCTTACAAAAATGAGCACGGATAACGTTGCCCGTCTGATGTCTGCTATGCAGAGACTCGGTATGCCTGTTTCTGTTGTTGATTAATTCCTGATCAGGAGGATAAAAATTATGGAACAGACAAAAATTGTAATCTCCGGTGCATCCGGAAAAATGGGTCACGCAGTTGCGGCGGCTGTTGCCGATCGTGATGACTGTACTGTCCTTGCCGGAGTCGATCTGAAAACAGAATCTTATGCAGATTTTAAAATCTATCAAGATTTCTCAGCCTTGCCGGAAAAACCGGATGTGATCATTGATTTCTCCAATCCGGCAGTACTTGACACTCTGCTGAATTACTGTCTTGTGAACGGTGTTCCGTGCGTACTGGCAACAACAGGCTATTCTGAAGATCAGATTGCAGAAATCAAAAAAGCGGCTCAGAGTATTCCTGTATTTTTCTCGTTCAATATGTCTCTGGGGATTAATCTGCTTGTACAGCTTGCGAAAAAAGCGACTTCGATTCTCGGAAATCAGTTCGATATTGAAATCGTTGAAAAACATCATAATCAGAAAATTGATGCTCCGAGCGGTACGGCTCTCATGATCGCTGATGCAATTAATCATTCTCTGGATTGTCAGTATCATTATGTCTATGATCGCCATTCCAAAAGACAGAAGCGTGAAAAAACAGAGATCGGCTTACATGCCATCCGAGGCGGTACGATTGTCGGAGAACATGATATTATTTTCGCCGGTCATGATGAAGTGATCACACTCTCACACAGTGCGGCATCAAAAGAAGTATTCGCAGTCGGAGCAGTCAATGCGGCTGTATTCCTGAAAAATCAGAAATCCGGCATGTATGATATGAGTGTTCTCATGAGTGATTAAAAAAATCAACAGGCAGTATGATATTTCACATACTGCCTGTTTTTTATTTTCAGAAAAACTTGAAATGCTTCATAGCCTGATAAATTCCGTCATGCCACAGATCAGCCGTGACATAATCAGCATAGGGAATTAATTTTTCTCCGTTGCCCATCGCAATCGAAGTGCCGACCCCCTTGAACATGGGCAGATCATTCAGACTGTCTCCGATCGCATAGGCATCTGATTTTGATAATTTATAATAATCTAAAATAAATTCAATTCCTGTTTTCTTACTGAAATTTTTCTGAGCCATTTCGCCGAAGCCCTCTCCCCTGTCGATATAGACGAAATTTTCAGCAATTCCGGCTTTAAAGCGATCTAAATCTGTTTTATCATCATAGGCGATCACAAATTTATCAAAACTGAAATCAGAATCATTTACGCTTCTCCAGACGTTTTTCTCCTGCATTCTGAACGTATCTCTGATGATTCTGACAAATTCGAGTTCTCTGCATTCAGGATCGAAATAAAATGCATCTCTTCTCTCATAGAGAGGCGAGGCATCACAGTCACGGACAAGCTGAGCCGTTTCCCGACAGACAGATTCAGAATTCGTATGATAAAATAATTCTTTCTGATTGCATTCGATATAAGACCCGCATCCGCAGATATAGCCATCAAAGCCCAGAACTCTGACATCCTGATCGACATTGATGACCGGCCGGCCCGTATTGACATAAAGCAGATTTCCGGCTTCATGAGCGAGTTTCAGAGCTTTTACAGTACTTTCCGGCACATAATGCGAAGAAGAATCTTCCATGAGTGTCCCGTCAATATCGAAAAACATAATTTTCGGCATCAGTCGCTGACCTTTCTGAGCATCTGCACGAGTTCCAGAGCGGACATTGCACAGTCATAGCCTTTATTTCCGGCTTTTGTTCCGGCGCGTTCGATAGCCTGTTCGATCGTATCTGTTGTCAGAACGCCGAATAATACCGGAATTTCCGTTTCGAGAGAAACGCTTGCAATGCCTTTGGAGACTTCTGCACATACATAATCATAATGCGAGGTTGCACCTCTGATGACCGCACCGACACAGATAATCGCATCATACTTTCCGGATTTCGCTAATTTCTTGGCAGCTAACGGAATTTCAAACGCACCGGGAACCCATGCAAGAGTAATATCATCTTCTTCGACATTGTGACGGCGGAGACAGTCTTCTGCTCCTCCTACGAGCTTATTTGTAATAAACTCGTTGAATCTGGATGCCACAATTGCGATTTTCAAGCCTTTGCCTTCGTAGAAACCTTCTAAAACTTTCATAATTAAAATTTCCTTTCTTGAGATATATAATATTTATATGATCAGCCGTCACCTAAAATTTCTTCACAGATTCTGCTAAGATTGATAGCTTCCGGCTGCTGCATTGCTTGCAGGGCTTCCTGTTCTGAGTCATAACAATCACAGACTGTGTACAGACGGCTTTTCAGATATATATTTTGATTTTCTTCCCTGACGGAGAAAAATTCCGGAAATCCCCAAAAAGCACTTGTGATCGGCAGGCTTTTATCATAATACAGATTTTTAAATTCAGCCTGAATACAAAGATGATATTCTTCCTGTATTCTGAACACAGCCTGTCTGACCTGAACTTCATCCGAATGCATATTATAAACGCATTGCCATATGTTGAGCATATCCCATTCGGTACAGCCGAGCGTTTTTTGCTGCTCTGCGATCAGTTCAGCAGAAGTCAGCAGATTACATTCGTTATAGGCAGCATATGTTTTTGCTTCAGGATGGCCATTCTGAAACTCCTGAAATGCTTTGACAACATAGTCAAGTTTCTGTTTCGCTTCCAGAGCCTTGACCAGTTCGGCAATCTGTTCCAGCGTACCGAAGAACAATTTCCTTCCGGAACAGAAACTCGGTAAAAAATAATCATCAACAGTCATTGCATAATATTTTGCCATAAAATACTCCTAATCTATATTATCAAGAAGATGACCCATTTTTACTTGCTTTGTTTTCAGATAAAACAGATTTTCTTTTTTCGGAGCGATTTCAATTGGCTCACGGCTGATGATTTCTATTCCATATTCTGACAGATCAGAAATTTTATCAGGATTGTTTGTCATAATCCTGAGTCTGACAGCTCCTAAATCTTTCAGAATCTGAGCACCCTCGCTGTAGTCTCTCAAATCGGGAGCAAAGCCTAATTCAACATTGGCTTCGACTGTATCACGGCCGTGTTCTTGTAAATTATAGGCTTTAATTTTATTCAGCAGGCCGATGCCTCTGCCCTCCTGACGGAGATATACCAGAATGCCTCTTTTTTCCTGAGCGATTCGTTTCATAGCTTCTTCCAGCTGCTGACCGCAGTCACAGCGACTCGAACCGAATACATCACCTGTCAGGCATTCTGAATGCACTCGGCACAGAACAGGATTTCCATCAGCAACATCACCCATCACAAGTGCGACATGCTCACGGCCTGTAATTTCATTCTGATAGCCATAGATCATGAAATCTCCGTATTTTGTCGGCA
>Ga0326511_10005476_pt1 | contig 10024 bp, 8 predicted proteins | sample 0_2496_0518_D_FD_203701 | JGI IMG/M metagenome (GOLD analysis project Ga0326511, IMG submission 203701) | Bovine rumen microbial communities from UC Davis, California, United States - 0_2496_0518 | ecosystem: Host-associated > Mammals > Digestive system > Stomach > Rumen | place: USA: California... | reverse complement strand
GAGAATTCCTTTGTCACTCCCGATGGCTATCACGGTCGCACCTGCTATGGTGGCTTTGCCGATATCGCCATGATTCGCGAATGCCTCAGCGATGCCCGCGATGCCGCCCTTGTGCTCAGCGATTCTAGTAGTGTGCTCGGCGATTTCGTCGCCGAGTCCTCCTTCGTCGCCGAGATCAACGCCGCCCTCTCTCGCCTGCACCCTTATAAGATTGGGCATAAGGGCAACCTCCAGGAGTGGTTCTACGATTGGGAAGACGAAGACCCGCACCACCGCCATCAGAGCCACCTCTTCGGCATCTACCCAGGCCATCACCTCGATGATGGCACGAACACCAAAGAGGCTCTCCATCGTGCTGCCTCGCGCACCCTCGAACTGAAAGGCGACAAGACAACTGGCTGGAGCACGGGCTGGCGCGTGAATCTCTATGCGCGACTGCACGATGCCAGGAATGCCTATCATATCTATCGCAAACTGCTCAGTTACGTCAGTCCCGACGGCTATCGCGGTCCTGATGCCCGTCGTGGCGGTGGCACCTATCCCAACCTGCTCGATGCCCATTCGCCCTTCCAGATTGACGGTAACTTCGGTGGATGTGCCGGCATCATCGAGATGCTCATGCAGAGCGATTATACGGTGTGTGAGGGTTCCCCCCTCACTACCATCGAACTCCTCCCCGCCTTGCCGGATCATTGGAAAGATGGTTCCGTCAGCGGCATCCGGGCCCGTGGTGGCATCACCGTTGATATGACGTGGGAAAACAGGCGGGTCACCCATCTGACCCTCACTGCCCAGCAGCCCTGCACCGTGATGCTGCTCATGAACGGAGAGCAGGAGATCGTGAAGTTGAAGAAAGGCCTTAGAATAGATGTAAGCGTGCAGTCATAGATACCATATATGACTGATTGTGGTTGTGCTGTTGATGACGTTGCTGGAAGAAATGAAAAAGATACTGTTTGTTTGTCACGGAAATATCTGTAGGAGTCCGATGGCAGAGTTTGTGATGAAGGACCTCGTGGCCAAGGCTGGTCGTGAGGATGAATTTTATATAGAATCGGCAGCCACCTCCACAGAGGAGATAGAAAATCCCGTCTATCCCCCTGCACGGCGGAAGTTGGCTGAGCACGGCATAGGCTGTGCAGGCAAGACCGCCCGTCAGATGACGCGCAGCGACTACCAACGTTTTGACCTGATTATCGGTATGGACCAGTGGAACCTGCGTAATATGCGTCGTATCTGTGGTGATGATCCCGAAGGAAAGGTCTGTCTGCTGATGGACTTCACCAGACGGCCGGGCGATGTGGCTGACCCTTGGTACACGGGTGATTTCGAGGCTACGTGGCGTGATGTGTTGGAAGGTTGTGAGGCGCTCTTAAAAGAAATGTAAGCAATGAAAGATAATCAGCAAGAGATTTTTCCTGTCGTGGATGAACAGGGAGTGGTCATCGGTAAGGCTACGCGTGGCGAGTGCCATAGTGGTTCGCACCTGTTGCATCCTGTGGTGCATCTGCATGTGTTTAACAAGCAGGGCGACCTGTATCTGCAGAAGCGGCCTGAGTGGAAGGATATTCAGCCGGGCAGGTGGGACACGGCGGTAGGCGGACATATTGACTATGGTGAGACACCAGAGGAAGCCCTGCATCGCGAGGTGCGCGAAGAGTTGGGCATCACCGACTTCACGCCAGTCGTCATCGGCAAATATGTGTTTGAGAGCCAGCGAGAGTGCGAACTGGTTTATGTACACCGCACGACCTACGAGGGTGAGATACAGCCCTCGAAGGACGAACTCGACGGAGGCCGGTTCTGGACGATGACGGAGATTCGGGAGGCGATAGGGCAGGGGGTGCTGACGCCGAATTTTGAGAGTGAGTTTCAGCGTTTTCTGCTTGAAAATGCATGATGTAGACGTATTTGTGAAGACTATCTGACACTTTGCAAAAGAAACGGCTGGTTTTGGTGCAAAGTGTTATAAAAACGGCTGAAAAGGTCCGTTGCTACTTTACAAAATGTCAGCCATTTTGTTTTTTATTGATACAAAGTCGTCATAATCCTTTGTGGATTATAGCATTTTGACTATCTTTGCACCGGTTTAGAACGCAAAAGGATAGCAGAATCAAGAAAAGGTGAACAAAATGGCACGAAAAGTTAAGTTTACGAAGATGCATGGTTGCGGCAACGACTACATCTATGTCAATATGATGGAGCAAGAAGTGCCGAATCCGCAGGAGGTAGCCATCGTTTGGAGCGATCGCCACAAAGGCATTGGCTCTGACGGACTGGTGCTGATTGGTAAGTCGCCTATTCCGGAGGCCGACTATACCATGCGCATCTTCAATGCTGACGGTTCAGAAGCGATGATGTGCGGCAATGCATCACGATGCATAGGAAAATATCTCTACGATAAAGCCCTGACAACACAAACACAAATTCGGTTACTGACAAAGTCGGGCATCAAGACGCTCTTCCTACACGTAGGCAACCCCACCCACGACCCCTCTCAAGAGGGTGATGGGAGCGGTTGCAAACGTGTGGTGGAGAGCGTCACTGTTGACATGGGCGAGCCTGTCCTTGAGAATGAGTCGCTGTTCAACCCGCGCATCGCCAAAGGCCTGAATACGCCCCTCGCCGCCAGCAAAGGGGATGGGGGAGAGACCGCCATGTTCGTGTCGATGGGTAATCCCCATTATGTGATCTTCACGGATAATGTAGACCAGGTGGGAGAAGTGGGCCCAAAACTTGAGTGCCATCCTGCCTTCCCACAGAGGTGTAATATAGAATTTGCGCAGGTAGTCAGCGGAGAAACCGCTGACCACGCTACTATAATAAGAACGCGCGTCTGGGAACGTGGCAGCGGCATCACCCAGGCTTGTGGCACGGGTGCTTGTGCCACGGCTGTGGCAGCAGCCTTTACAGGATGTGCCGGTAGGCGGTCGCAGATCATCATGGACGGCGGCCCCCTGAGCATCGAGTGGTGCGAGAGTGACCGCTCGGACGATGGCTGCTTCTTCAAAAAGAATCATGTCTATATGACTGGGCCTGCCGCATTCGTCTTCGATGGAGAAATTGACTCGATATAACGATATGACGAAATATCGATATATCGAAATTAACGTGATAACGAAATAACGATTATAATATGGCATTAGTAAACATTCATTTCCTGAACCTCCAGAACAACTACCTGTTCGCCGACATCGCCAAGAAGGTCAACGCTTTCAAGGTGATGCACCCAGGTGCCGATGTCATCAGTCTCGGCATTGGCGACGTCACCCAGCCGTTGTGTCCTGCCGTTACTGAGGCCATGCACAAGGCTGTCGACGAGATGGCTACTGCCGAGGGCTTCCGTGGCTACGGACCAGAACAGGGCTACGACTTCCTGCGCGAGGCCATACTGAAGAACGACTTCCTGCCGCGTGGCATCCATCTCGATATTGACGAGGTTTTCGTTAATGACGGTGCAAAGTCAGATACGGGCAACTTCCAGGAGTTGCTCCATTGGGATAACTTCATCGGCGTCACCGATCCTATCTATCCCGTCTATATCGACTCCAATGTGATGATTGGCCGCTGTGGTTCCTATCGCGATGGTCGCTGGACCAACGTGCGCTATCTGCCCACCACGGCCGAGAATGGTTTCGTGCCCGATCTTCCCAAGGGTCGCCCCGTGGATGTCATCTATCTGTGCTACCCCAATAACCCCACGGGTACGGTCATCACGAAGCAGGAACTGCGTAAGTGGGTGAACTATGCCTTGAAGAACGATGCTCTGATTCTCTACGATGCCGCCTATCAAGCATACATCCAGGATTCGAAGATTCCTCACTCCATCTATGAGATTCGTGGCGCCCGCAAGTGCGCCGTCGAGTTCCGCTCGTATTCCAAGACGGCAGGCTTTACTGGCGTTCGCTGCGGTTATACCATTGTGCCGAAAGAGGTCACCGTCAGTACCTTCGAGGGTGAGCGTATATCGCTCAACCACCTGTGGCTGCGTCGCCAGTGTACGAAGTTCAATGGCTGTAGTTATATCTCCCAGCGTGCTGCCGAGGCCATCTACTCGCCTGAAGGCAAGGCTCAGGTGAAGGCCACCATCGACTACTACATGCAGAATGCCAAGCAGATGCTCACCATTTTAAGGAGTCTCGGCTATGAGTGCTATGGTGGCGAGAATGCTCCTTACGTCTGGATGCGTACCCCCGACGGCATGGGCTCGTGGCAGTTCTTCGAAGCCTTGCTCTATGGTGCCAATGTCGTCTGCACCCCAGGTGTCGGCTTCGGTCCTTCGGGTGAGGGCTATGTCCGCTTCACCGCTTTTGGCAGTCGCGAGAAGACGGAAGAGGCCTTGCAGCGTATCAAGGCTTGGAGTAAGGGCTGAAAGTGATTACTGAATAGCATAACGCGGAACCTGATAGGGGTTTCGCGTTGTTTTTGTTATCGCAAAAATGCGTGTGTGCGTACACATTCTTGCCGCTTCTGACACTTTGCTATGAAAAGGCAGGTTTGCGAGGCAAAGTGATAACAATTAGGCATCCTCTTATCCTTCGTGGTTTACACTTTGTTAGATGAGTATGTTTTTAACAAACAAAACGGCGGTATTTTGCTTTGTTGTATTGCAGAATGTCGTACCTTTGCATCGAGAAAACGACAAAGTGTAACCCCTATAAGAGGGCGTAGTATTAATTTAATAAGGTAAAAAGGTATGAAAAAGATTGAAGCAATCATCCGCAAGACGAAGTTCGAAGAGGTGAAAGCGGCTTTGCTCTCATCCGACATCGACTGGTTTGAGTACCACGACGTGCATGGCATCGGCCAGAGCCGTCAGGAAAGGATCTACCGTGGCGTCCAGTATTCTACCGATGTCATCGAGCGTGTCGCCATCACCATCGTGTGTCGTGACATCTTCCTCGATCCAACAGTGAAGGTGATTCTGAAGGTAGCCCATACGGGTGAGATCGGCGACGGTCGTATCTTCGTGAGCGACGTAATCGACACCTGGAGCATCCGCACTGGCGAGAACGGTGACACCGTATTGAGAGATAAGAAATAATAAATTAAGAATTAAGAGTTAAGAATTAAGAGTTGTCGCTTACAGCGATTAGGAATTAACAATTAAGAATTATCATGCATAACAATAATTCTAAACTCCTAATTTTTAATCGCAGCGAAGCGAGAATAACTCTAAATTCTAAAATCTAAAATCTAAATTCAAGAAAAGTTATGAACGAAATAGGATTTTCACTCGATACCGTATGGATGCTATTGGCAGCCATGTTGGTTTTCTGGATGCAGCCGGGCTTTGCGCTGTGTGAGGCAGGTTTTACGCGTAGTAAAAACACGGCGAACATCCTGATGAAGAACTTTGTCGACTTCATGTTCGGCTCGTTGCTGTTCTTCTTCCTCGGCTTCGGCTTTATGTTTGGTGCCGATACCTTGGGTGGTTTTATAGGTATGCCCAACTGGGGCGACCTCTCTTTCTATGAGAGTGATCTGCCTGTAGAGGGTTTCTTGATTTTCGAGACCGTCTTCTGTGCTACTGCAGCCACCATCGTCAGCGGTGCTATGGCTGAGCGTACTAAGTTCTCGATGTACCTTATCTATAGTGCAGTCATCTCACTGCTTATCTATCCCATCGAAGGTCACTGGACATGGGGTGGCGGCTGGCTGTGCAACGATGCTGCCGACGGATTCATGATGACCGTGTTTGGCGATGTCTTCCATGACTTTGCAGGTTCTGCCATCGTGCATAGTGTTGGTGGTGTGCTGGCCCTGATAGGTGCCCTGGCCCTGGGTCCCCGTATTGGAAAGTATGGTAAGAACAAGAAGAGCAACGCTATCCCTGGTCACAACCTGGCCATGGCCGCTCTGGGTGTCTTCATCCTCTGGCTGGGATGGTTTGGCTTCAACCCTGGATCGCAGTTGGCAGCCTCTGGCGAGGTGAACCGCATTGCCATCTCTCATGTGTTCCTGACCACGAACCTTGCTGCCGCTGCTGGTGGTGTGGCTACGATGTTCCTCACTTGGTTCAAATATGGCAAACCGTCGCTCTCTCTGACATTGAACGGTGTGCTTGCAGGATTGGTGGGTATCACGGCTGGTTGTGACCTCGTGTCGCCTGTAGGTGCTGTGATTATCGGTCTCGTCTGTGGTACCGTGTTGGTGTTTGCAATCGAGTTTATCGACCACAAATTGCATATCGACGATCCTGTTGGTGCTTCTTCCGTACATGGCGTCTGCGGTATCCTGGGTACTTTGATGACGGGTCTGCTCTCTACCTCGAACGGTGCTTTCTACGGAGGTGGCTGGGGATTCTTCGGTGCTGAGTGCTTCGGCGTACTGGTCATCGACCTCTGGGCTGCTGCCTGCGGATTCATTTTGTTCTACGGAATAAAATATATTCACGGTTTGCGCGTTGATAAACGTATAGAAGAGGAAGGTCTCGATGTTTACGAACATGGAGAGTTGTGCTATAACTGATTTTAGAATTAAGAGTTAAGAATTAAGAGCGGTCGCCTTTGGCGATTAAGAGTTAAAAATTAAGAGTTATGAAAAGGATCGTTTTATTAGCAATGGGTCTGGTCATGAGCATGACCACCTTTGCACAGGATGAGATTGAGACAACGGTAAGTGCAGATATCGTAAGTAGTTATATCTGGCGTGGCCAGGACTTGGGAAGTGCTGCCGTTCAGCCTACGTTGGGCATAGCCTATAAGGGACTCTCGCTGTCGGCATGGGGCAACTACGGACTTGTAGATACCAACGATGCAAAGGAGTTTGACCTGACGCTGGCTTACACCATCGGTGGATTCAATGTCGGCATTTCAGACTACTGGTTTGACAGGGGTGGTCTCGACCCGGAAGGCCGCTATTTCAAGTACGATGCCCACGGTACGAACCATGTCTTTGAGGCCAACGTAGGCTATGACTTCGGCTTCGCTTCGTTACAGTGGTTCACCAACTTTGCCGGCAATGACTATAAGGTGAACGGCAAGCGTGCCTACAGTAGTTATGTGGAAGTAGGCGTTCCGTTCAAACTTGCTCAAGTCGAATGGGCAGCCACGGCTGGTGCCGTCGTTTCTGAAAGCGCAGGTTATGGCACTACAGGATTCGCCGTGACCAACCTGTCGCTGAAGGCCACGAAGGATATCAAGATCACGGATTCGTTCTCGATACCTGTATTTGGACAGATAGTCGGCAACCCGTGTTCACAAAAAGCCTACCTGGTATTTGGATTTACGTTGAGGCCTTGACCTCTGGGCTAGCCTGCTCACGCTGAAAGCACCTCCCTCTGTCGTTGCGGCAGAGGGAGTTCTTTTTATTCTGTGCCCGATAACAGATTGTAACGAAATGGTTGCTTTTGTGTGCAAAGTGATAGCAAATAGAAAGCAAATACAAGATAACGCTTTACATATTGTCATGTTGATATGATTTTAACATACAAAGAGCAAGCAAATAATGGAATTGTCCTACAAATTGTAGTACCTTTGCAGCGAGAAAGAAAAAACTTGAACAGTAAAAAGGTGAATTAATCAAAATCGTAAATTGTCAAATAGTAAATTAAAAGATTTATGGAAGCATTAAGATTTCAGGTTGTTGGTGAGGCATTCAAGAAGAAGCCTCTTGACGTAAAAGCACCAAGTGAGAGACCTTACGAGTATTTTGGTAAGAAGGTCTTCAATCGTGAGAAAATGTACAAGTACCTGCCTAAGCAGGTCTATGAAAAGATGATCGACGTGATGGACAATGGTGCCCGTCTGGATCGTGATATTGCCGATGCTGTGGCTGCTGGCATGAAGCAGTGGGCTGTAGAGAACGGCGTGACCCACTATACACACTGGTTTCAGCCATTGACCGAGGGAACTGCCGAGAAACACGACTCGTTTATTGAGCACGACGGCAAGGGTGGTATGGTCGAAGAGTTCACGGGTAAGTTGCTCGTTCAGCAGGAGCCTGACGCTTCGTCGTTCCCCTCTGGCGGCATCCGTTCCACCTTCGAGGCTCGCGGCTACTCGGCATGGGATCCCACATCGCCCGTCTTTATTATCGATGATACCCTGTGTATCCCCACCGTATTTATATCTTATAGTGGTGAGGCACTCGACTATAAGGCACCGCTGCTGCGTGCCCTGCATGCCGTCAACGTGGCTGCTACCGATGTGTGCCACTACTTTGACCCGACGGTGAAGAAGGTTCAGAGCAACCTCGGCTGGGAGCAGGAGTACTTCCTCGTAGATGAAGGCTTGTATGCCGCCCGTCCTGACCTGTTGCTGACTGGCCGTACCCTGATGGGACACGACTCGGCCAAGAACCAGCAAATGGACGACCACTACTTCGGCGCTATTCCTGAGCGTGTCGCTGCCTTCATGCGCGACCTGGAGATTCAGGCTCTGGAACTCGGTGTTCCTTGTAAGACCCGTCACAACGAGGTGGCTCCCAACCAGTTTGAGTTGGCTCCTATCTTTGAGGAGACCAACTTGGCCGTCGACCACAACATGATGCTGATGTCGCTGATGAAGAAGGTGGCCCGCAAGCACGGTTTCCGTGTGCTGCTCCACGAAAAGCCCTTCGCTGGCATCAACGGTTCTGGTAAGCACAACAACTGGTCTTTGAGCACAGACAACGGTATCCTGCTGCACGCTCCTGGCAAGACCCCAGAGGCAAACCTGCGCTTTGCCACCTTTATTGTTGAGACCCTGATGGGTGTCTACAAGCACAACGGTCTGCTGAAGGCTAGTATCATGAGTGCCACCAACGCCCATCGTCTGGGTGCTAACGAGGCTCCTCCCGCTATCGTCTCTTCATTCCTTGGCAAGCAGGTCAGCGAACTGCTCGACCACATCGAGAAGGCTGACAAGGACTTCCTCGCCATGAGTGGCAAGCAGGGCTTGAAGATGGACATCCCCGAGATTCCTGAATTGCTGATCGATAATACCGACCGTAACCGTACCTCTCCATTTGCCTTCACAGGCAACCGCTTCGAATTCCGTGCCGTAGGTAGTGAGGCCAACTGTGCCAGTGCCATGATTGCCCTGAACAGCGCCGTTGCTGAGGCCTTGGTTGACTTCAAGAAGCGCGTGGATGGAAAAATCGCAGAGTACGCAGAGAAGTTGAAGGGCACAGAGCACAACCCCATCTTCCACGCCATTATCGACGTGCTGCGCGAGGATATCAAGACCTGTAAGCCTATCCGTTTCGACGGCAACGGCTATTCTGACGAGTGGGTGGCTGAGGCAGAGAAGCGTGGTCTGGACGTGGAGAAGAGTTGTCCGAAGATTTTCGAGCGTTACCTCGACGAGGAGAGCATCAAGATGTTCGAGAGCCTTGGCGTGATGACCAAGAAGGAACTGGAGGCTCGCAACGAGGTGAAGTGGGAGACCTACACCAAGAAGATTCAGATTGAGGCCCGTGTGCTGGGCGACCTGTCGATGAATCATATCATCCCTGTGGCAACGCACTATCAGAGTCAGTTACTGAAGAATGTAGGCAACATGGCTGTTGTCTTCCCCATCGATACTGCCGACAAACTTTCAGCCCGTAATAAGAAAATCATTGAGGAGATTGCAGAACGTACCTCGGCTATAGAGAAAGGTGTTGAGGAACTTGTTGAGGCTCGTAAGAAGGCAAACAAGATTGAGGGCGAGCATGAGAAGGCTATTGCCTACCATGACAAAGTAGAGCCGAAACTCGACGAGATTCGCTACCAGATAGACAAGTTGGAACTCATCGTTGATGATGCCCTCTGGCCTCTGCCTAAATATCGTGAACTGCTGTTCATAAGATAAGCCCTTTTTTTGATTAGACCGACATCCCCTGTGTGAAGGGTAGGTCTTAACTGTTTGAAAGTTTGCGTAGAGGAACCCGATGCTGTGATAGCATCGGGTTTCTTAATATGCTGAACGCCTATAAAAACATCCCCGATTCGCAATGAGAACCGGGGATGTTTCTTTTCTGGGATGATGTCTGTTTACAGAGGATAGTCCTCGAAGGCATAAAGAACAGTTGACAGGTAGCGCTCGCCGGTGTCGGGCAG
>Ga0326511_10005475_pt1 | contig 10026 bp, 9 predicted proteins | sample 0_2496_0518_D_FD_203701 | JGI IMG/M metagenome (GOLD analysis project Ga0326511, IMG submission 203701) | Bovine rumen microbial communities from UC Davis, California, United States - 0_2496_0518 | ecosystem: Host-associated > Mammals > Digestive system > Stomach > Rumen | place: USA: California... | reverse complement strand
ATATGTCAATTCCCACGATAGTCATAGAGGTGGCTACTACATGGATACGTTTTAAAAGTACACGCTCTGGCGACTTAGGTGGTGTAAACATAAGTTACTTTATTAAAGGCAATTGTCAAGAACGTGAATTTGATCCTCGTATAAACAAATGGACTTTAACAGCAAGATATACAATTTATGATGAGAAAAATGGATATGCATATGCACCTAGATATATGCTTAATAGTTTAATACGTTATATTGAAGATAATAGCGATATTAAAGTAGAACAAAAAATTATAGAACCTATAGCACCTATTAAAGTAGATATGCCTATTAAAGCAGGTGTAGAACTTAGAGAGGTGCAAGTTCCTGTAGTTAAATTCTTAGTAGATGAATCTATAGGGTTTAAACCATTAGCTCTATTCACTGGAGCTGGTAAAACTATGGCATCTATATACTCTATTTGTCAATTAGGGTATCCTGCACTTATTTCGTTAGGATTACTTATAGACCAATGGTTAAAGAGTATACTACAGTTTACTGATATATCTCGTGATGATATATACATAGTTAAAGGATTTGACACATTAGCTACTCTATGGAAAGCTATAGATAATGGATTTAGACCTAAGATATTATTATTCTCGATGCGTACATTAGCATTATACGCTGTTGAGAATAATAGTCCATACTCAGAATTACCCTCATATGAGGAATTAATTAAGGTACTAGGTATAGGTGTTAAAGTAGTAGATGAATGTCATCTTAATTTTAATACTAATGTTCTTATAGATTTAAAATCCAATATTAAAATGAATATATATCTATCTGCTACATATCAAAGAAGTAGTCATCAAGGTAGAAAGATATTCAATACAGTATTTCCATCAGAATTGAAATTTGGTGAACAGTTCGTTAAGAGGTATACTACTGTATACACATGTGCATACAGGTTAAGTATAAATCCTAGGGATCTTGGTAGATTTAGATCATTTAAAGGATATAATCATGCAAAATATGAAAATTACATAGTTCGTCATAAGAACATATTGAAATACTTTATATCTTTAGTAATCGATACTTGTTTATATAAGTATTTTGATAATTATAAGAAAGAAGGACAACATTGTCTTATTCTTGTACAAACACAACAATTCGCTTGTGCTTTAGCTGAGTGTTTAACAGAGAAACGAGATGACAATGTTAGTGTATTCTTTGCGGGTAGCAGAGATGCCTACGGTAAAGAAGAAAATTTAGATGCAGATATTATAATTTCTACAATTAAATCATGTGGTGTAGGTAGAGATATTAAGAATCTTAAAACATGTATTAATACAGTATCATTTAGTAGTCCTCCACAATGTACTCAAGTACTGGGTAGATTACGTGAATTACCGAATGAAGAAACTATATTTGTAGATATTTATAATACTGAAATTCAACAACATGTACGGCATATGTATAACAGAACAGCTATATATGACGCTCGTGCCGCTAAAGTACATAAAACTAATATAAATTAAGGAGTTAATATGCCCATTTTAAACCTATTACGCAGTAAAAATAATTCTACTTTATCTGTTATAACTACGCATCATAGTGACCTGTTTAATAACAAGCATGACTGTACATATGTGCTAAATAGTGCTGAATCCACTAAAGTTACTAAAGAAACATGCATTGATGCTGAATACATATTTTCAGAGTTTGATGAGCTTCTTTTGCAAGATGATGTTACATATCAGATAAATGTATTACCTACGTTATCTTTAATTATTCGTACTAAAGATGAAGAATATACGATTAGTTCACATATGTTGTGCAATACAGATATATTCGTTAATGACAAATCAATTATAAATTCACCGTCTAAGATACTCACTAAGATAATTAAACGTGAAGTTATACCAGTTAAGATAATAATAAAATACGAAAATGTTAAGGATACAGTAACTATACATTCTTACAGTGAGCATTCACCATATCTAGATAATCCAGTTACAATAACTAATCCTGTACTATTAACTAAAGAACCAGTACAGAAAGAGTCATTTACAAAAACTGAGGTTAAACCTAAAGGATATACTAATGTCATTGTAGGTAATGAAGTAGAGTTAGATCCTGATAAACATCGTAATAGAATAATTGCTGAAGTTATGCAGCATGTAGAAAATGTTGCTAAAGGTGAAGTTCATGCGTCAGAACCTAATAAAACATTAGAAGATGTACGCATTCATGATGATAGTAATGTTCCACCAGCTGAGGTTGAAGCTTATCGTAAGAAAATATTCAATGAAGGTTTACAAGAACTAGCCAAAGAAGCAAGACGTAAAGAAGAACAGTCTACTGAAGATGATTTTTCCGTATAGTATTAATCGATTAACACATATTCTAATCATGTCTACTCAATTTTGAGTAGACATGTTATATATTATATATTGACGAAATGCTATGTGGTAATAATAACTAATGTTAGGGTTATAAGTAATGCGAAAGTCAAATAAAAAATATCTCGAATTGGTTGCTAAACTTAATAAATGCAGCCAATTATATCACGGAGCAGATGTATCTATAATGTCAGACGAAGATTACGATCGTCTGTATAGAGAATTAGTTATGATGGAAAAGCGTGATCCATCAATAATTGTCCCCGAATCACCTACTCAACGTGTTGGTGAAGTACCTACTACAGATTTACCTAAAGTACAGCATATCGCAAAAATGTATTCACTCGATAATGTATTTAATCATAGTGATTTATCTAGATTCTGGAAAAGATTCAATAAATTGCGTACTACATACGGCGTAGAAGATATAGATGCATTTTACTGTGACTACAAAATGGATGGTCTATCATGCGAAATAGTTTATGAGAATGGTAGACTTATACGAGCATCCACTAGAGGTGATGGTGTATATGGTGAAGATGTAACAGCTAATATCTTAACATTACCTAATAGTTTACCTAGATATGTACCTTGGGTTAAACGTTTAGTAGTTAGAGGAGAAGTAGTAGTACATAAAGGAGACTTTAATAGTATTAACTCTTTAAATCGTGCTAAAGGACTAAACACATACAATAATCCTAGAAACTATGCTGCTGGCAGTTTACGTCAAAAGAATCCTGAAATAACTAGACAGCGTAAGCTTAGATTCTATGCATGGGATATTGTATTAGATGTATCTGAACGTCCTCAGTCGCATGATAAGATTATACGTATGTTAAAGTATTTCGGATTTAGTACACCTAATGGTCGCATATGCAGATCTATCAAAGAAATTGAAGATTTTGTTATGGAGACTAGTACATTACGTAATACTTTACCGTATGAGATTGATGGTGTAGTTATTAAGAGTAATAGTCCATACGGACGAGAGCTTGGTTGGAACCAACATGCCCCATTGTTTAATATTGCCTATAAGTTTGCTCCTAGTGTTGGAGAGACTACTATAGAAAATATAAGCTGGGAAATTGGAAGAACTGGTAAGCTTACTCCAGTAGCAACAATAGCACCATTAAACTTTGACGGTGTTAACGTAACTAAAGTAACATTATCTAACGCTGAATATGTTGAATTCAATAAACTAGGTATAGGTAGTAAATTACGTGTATGTAGATCAGCAGATGTTATACCAAAAGTGCAGGATATAATTGAAGCTAAAGGATTTACACCATTACCTACTACTTGTCCTTGTTGTGGTCAACAATTAATCAGAACAGATAGTGACTTAGTATGTACTAATACATCATGTACAACTAGACGTATAAACAGTTTAGTGTATCTACTTAAAGATATTATAAAGTTTAAGGGTATAGGTGATAAAGCTGCGGCAGAACTCATCAAGTCAGGTACTATTAACAGTTTAGTAGATCTATTTAAACCTATTACTTCACCAGGTAGTATATCACAAGATCTATTGGATAAATTAGTATTATCTATGCGTAAAATACCATTGGCTGGATTAATATCTATTTTAGGTATACCAGGTTTAGGCTTAGGTACAGCACGAAAGATGTTGTATGAAGTTAAAACTTTACCTAATTTTATACATATATTAGATAATAATTATGTAGCACAATTAGATATACCTAACCATATCAAATTAAGTTTAACTAATTGGTACAAACATACTGAATCGCAGAAGTTACTGCGTGATTTAGTTGAGCTCAATATACCAGAGTGGATGTAATTTATAATTGAGGTTTAAAAAATGACAATGAAATTAAATGGGCTAAAGGATAGTCTTAAAGTTAAACTAGCTTCTGCCTTAGATAACATCAAAGTTAAAACAACATATACTATTTACAACAACGAATACCGAGTAGTGAACTCGTGCGAGATTATATCGGCTAATAATGGTAGTGAAATGCTTAAAGTAACTATCGACAAATTAGATAACGATAAAATTCATGTATATGATGTTGCAATTAAATTCGACGGTGATCATTACTTAATGATTGATGAAATGCATAGTTGTAGTATTGATGCTGTGCGAAAGTTGAATTACTTTGGTGATGTCGAGATTACGAAATGTAAAGTATTTACTTCAGGTAGAACTGTAGTTGATTATGTTGTTAATAACGTATGTTACTTTATGGGATTACCTACTGTATAATTTAATTTAACACAATATAAATAAAACTCACCTACTCGATATGGTAGTAGGTGGGTTTTATTTTTTGGAAATATAACTATGCTAAATATATTAGATCAGTTACTATTAGAAAAGTATTTAACAGTATATCAAACTCTACATAAAAAATTATACCACTATAATTCTAGATATACTGTTATATCTTTAAACAATGATAGTGTATTAACTAATGATACAGTCAATGAGTTAAAATGCAATATGCATTACAACGGTACGTTATATGTTGTTTTATATAACAAAGAACCTATTTGTTATTTTACTATGTTGATAAAAAGAACTTCATTAGTTTCTAATGAGTTAATAGTTAAACAGATACATAGTGGTACTATGTATGATGCTAAAGAACTGGTACACGCTATTACCGCATTTTGTTTAATACTGTTATATGAAAGAAAGTTATATACAGTTAATAAGATATGGTTCTATTTAAACAAACCATTTAACAACCAAGGAAAATTGTATCAGCATGATGTATTTCCTACGTATTTAGCCAGCGGTATAGAATTAGAGTGGTTACAACAAAATGTAGATAAAAGATATACAACTAAATCAATAACCACTAACGACATTAGACAGATAGATAATAACACATTATGCTGTATAGGTGATCTTATATTTAATACAACAGATGTAGATTATTTACGTAATTTCAATAAAAAACTTATAGGGAATAATACACTTAATTTAGTATATACTACTAATAAATATCCTGTAGCTATAGTTATATCTACACACGACAATACAGATACTTTATATAATTGTTATGGTGATACAAGTTGTCTGAATAGTTATGTAGCTAATATGTTACTTAACAGTGAATTTGAATACAGAGAATTATGTATTGATGATTATCATAACAAGTATGCTAATATTGAAGTAGTTAATGATTATATGTGTGTAGACAAGTATATAAGTAGTGTAAATATAGCTAAAAATGAGTATAAAGAACTAGGAGATACTATATGCAACATTTAGAATTCACTATTGACGGAGATGGTGAGCATAACTATTTAGTCTATTTAAGTAATAAACTAGATATAGAAATTAATGACAATATTTATAATTCATTTGGTGTCACTGCTACTAGGATATTAGCTGAAAGAGGTAGTAACCTTACTAAGTCAGCTAAGCGTATGTTAATAAGTGAATATATCTGTAGTAAGATTAATGACGTATTAGATTTATATTGGGATGTTAACACATACGGCATACCGGTAATTAAATTAATTGGTGATGTAGATACGTTAGATAGTAAATTTACTACTAAGAATATAATCATCTATACTTTTAACACTAATCCAGAGAAATGGATAGACGAACTTACTACTGCATACGCTTGGCCTAATGACGATAATTTTATATTTCTTGCTAGACATATGCGGTATAGTGATACTTATGATATTATTTCTGACTCCATAGATTTTGTAACAGTATGGCTAACTAAAGAAGGTAATAAATCTACACAGGCTATTGATACACCTGAGATTAAACTTAGTAAACTGATGCATAATTGGTATGCACCTGATGAGTATAACACATTATCTAATTTAGCAGATCAAACTATTATGAATTTTGTTGTTATGGGTAAAATCAATATATACATACCTAGTTACTTAGTTGTATTGAGTCACCATATTAAACGCTACAAAAAAGCATTAGATACTATCGAATCGTTGTATCATCCTAAATTCATTATGACTTTACCTATATACAGAGGTAATTGTAATTATACGGTATTATTTCCTATATTAGAGGACATAACTACAAATACAGTTAGGAGATAAATATATGATAATTATAACTACTACACCATTGAATTTTAAAGCTAAAAGGGTTATAAGAATAGTACATCCTAAAGATGAGAAAAATCCTATAGTTGCAGTAGAAGCACAACATATTAACGGTAGTACTACTTTAGTTAAAATAGGACAGACTATCATCGATGACAATATTGTTAATAATACTGATGTAATCGTGCTACATAGTTGTAACGAAACACTATTGAAAGATTATCTTAGACGATTACAACCATGGAAAGACAAGCTTACTACATTTAAGGATAGTAATAAAAAATATCTAGTTATTTATGGTAACACTATGTCTATCATAGCAGATAAGATATTCTGTGTACCTAAAGACGATAACGTCATTATTAACCAAATGCAAAAGTCACCTACTATAGATGTAACTACTGAAGGTTTGGGCTTAACTAAATTCTGGTGTACAAGTATAATAAACATTAAGAAATTAGGAGATAACTTTAAACGTAATCTAAAATACTTAAGTAAAAGTAGAAGAATATTTTTATTGGAAAGTGGTACAGTTATAGATAATACAGGTAAAGTAACTTACGGTAATCTATACCAAATGTTAGATGGTGAGTTGATAACTGTTAAAGAATTACCTAAACCTGAAACAGATGATGATGTTGAAACTATACATGATCGTAAGATACCTCCTATACGAGCTATCTATGCTGACGAAGAAACAGTATCTGAAACTCCTGATAATACTGAAATACAACAATAAGTATAAACTGTACTAGGAGATTCTCCTAGTACAGTTATGCACATCAATTCTGAGAATATATACATTATTACATTGGTATCCTGATATAATTCTGATGATATCCCTGCCCGGAAAAAAGGAAAAAATATATTGAATGGGGCTAGGAAGGAGGAATTATGAGCGCTAGATACCATTGGGTATACGCATGGGCACCAACCATGCGTATTGGGTTTGCTGCCCGTGCCCAGAAAAAAGCACAGGTTAAGGCTCCTGTAGAAATGCCTATCGTCCACGATTATTTCGTGGCTCCCGACGGCGCAGTATGTAGCTCACGCGATGAGCTGGCAGCTTACGTCGAAGAGCTCAGTGGGAACTACTGGAGATGAGAAAAGTGCCATCTATGGTGCGTTATATCGAGACGCGCTATCATAGATTACGGTAAGTCTCGGAGGGTTGTAATCCCAGAAAATAAACGTACCTATGGAACCGGAAGTTTATTTTTTTTTACTGACACAAGTTAGTACGAATGAATGACTTAGCATCTGTTATATTAGTAGATACGTGTAATAAATCATATTCAACTTTCTGATGACCAGTTACTTCATCTACAGGTGTAACAAACTTAGCTAAGTAAAACTTAACTTCTTTGTCATTAACGCTTATATACATCATAGTTGGGTGTACTTTAGCATCTAAGAATGACATACGTATCTGTGTAGAACTATCTGGTTTATATTCTACTAGTATCCAACCAATTGTAGTCATTTCACCTTGTATGATTTTAGCTGTTTCAGTTGGATTGTTAAATCCTACTGTAGTAGTGTCATTAATAGCATTATTTATATTACTATTAATTTTCTTATCTCTCTTAATTTTAACTGCACCTTCATTAAACTGTTTCTTAAGGTCAGCAACTTCATTCTGTAAACTTGTTATTAGTTTTAACAGATAATTATAATCTTTTAAGGTTAAAATAACTGTATCATCTAATTCTAAGTATTTGATTAAATCAGATATAAATGCTCTTAATGCTTTTATGTTATTTTTATTAGCAGTAGCAGTAGTTTCAACATTTATAGCTGTAGCGAATAGCTTAGTAGTAATACTAGCTCCTTCGCTATCAAATATATTAAAAATATTATCAGAACTAATAAAAGTATCATCGTTTATTTTACGTACAATTATACTTATCTTAATTTCAGTAGGGTCAACCTTTATACCACTAAAAAACACATTATTTCTAGGTATACCGGATATAAATAAATCTATGCATGTTCTTTTAGCTATAGATATATATCGATTAAGAAATCTACCTAGTGGGTGACTGATAGTAATATTCGTTTTATATTTTGTCATATTTAAATCAGCTGCTATAACAGTTAATACTCTATCAATCAAATCAATAGAACTGGATACTTGGTCTGCTACGCTATATTTAGCTTCAGATACAACATTATCAAATAATTCCATATATTTATTTTTCTTTGACATAACGAATCCTTTAGATTTATTTAAGAAATGATATTTGACTATAATAATAGTTAAGTATTTTATGTATAAAATTGTAGTGAGATTATTTAGATGAAAGAAGATAATTATGTACTTATCATCAATGACGGTGAAGAGTTCCGTATTTATAGAGCTGCTAATGCGTTAGTGGTACGATGGGTTAACTATACTCAACCAGATATTAATAATGGTAAAGATGTAATCAATATTTTTACTGATGAAGCAACTTTCCTAAAATCATCATGCTGCTGGTGCATTGCTGATCAAGTTGTACATAAACTTAAAGAGACAGGTTTTTACCCGTGGTAAATATTTTTGTTTAAATAGTATATTATCTAATAGTTCCAAAACTATAACTCAATAAGGATGTAAAATGTTCGATAAGCAATACGGTTTCCTAGTAAGGAAACGTGATGGTAGGATAGTACCATTCGACTATCACTTTATTACTAAGGCAGTACACAATGCCTTCACCAGTCTGTATAACGATAAGGAAGATAATCTTTCTAGCTTAGTTACCAGCGAAGTAACTGAGACACTTCTGAATACTGTCAACGAAGAAATTGTTGATATTGAAACTATTCAGGATAATGTTGAACGAGTATTAAGTAAGCTGGATTATAATTTAGCCAGACACTACATCACCTATCGTGATACTCGTACCAGAGCACGTAATGTTAACAGTGCGATTAACAAGACTATCACTGACCTTATTTACGTTGATAGTAAGAATAATGATGCTAAGCGAGAAAATGCTAACATCGATGGTGACTCGACAATGGGAAGTATGTTAAAAATAGGTGGTACTGTAACTAAAGAATATAATCTCAACAATCTGATTAACCCTAAGTATACTGAAATGCATCGTAGTGGTGCTATACATATACACGATCTGGACTTTATGGCATTATGCTTTAATTGTTTACAAATACCATTAGGTAAATTACTTGATAATGGATTTGCTACTGGTCATGGATATTTAAGAACTCCTGCAACTATCGGCTCAGCAGCTACATTAGCTTGTATCATCATTCAAGCTAATCAGAATGACATGTTTGGTGGGCAAGCTATACCTACTTTTGATTATGATCTTGCTCCATATGTAGCTAAGTCTTATATACGTCATATAGTTAATTATTTAGAAGCACATCATTTTGGTGTGAAATGTATGACCAAAGAATCTTTAAAAGAAGGATTTATTAAACCTTTAGATAAATACATAATGAAGAATAAGACCATAACTGATAAACAAGGTAAATATACATTATTCGATACTTTATATCAGTATCTACTTGATAATGGCTGTGAACCTAGAATGTTTATGGATGATAATCAACAACAGTGTATGTTAGAATATGCTGATATGTGTAC
>Ga0326511_10005474_pt1 | contig 10028 bp, 10 predicted proteins | sample 0_2496_0518_D_FD_203701 | JGI IMG/M metagenome (GOLD analysis project Ga0326511, IMG submission 203701) | Bovine rumen microbial communities from UC Davis, California, United States - 0_2496_0518 | ecosystem: Host-associated > Mammals > Digestive system > Stomach > Rumen | place: USA... | reverse complement strand
AAAGCACAAATCCAAAAAGAAAAGTATAATTCTCCAGAAGATATAGAAGCCTATAAGACTAAACAAAAAATACAAAGTTTAGACTTAGAAAAATCTCGACTTTTATCAGATAGACGTATTTATAAAAGTTTAGGAGATGAAGCAAGTGTTGATGAGTGTACTTTAAAGATAAAAGCACTCAGGGACAAAATAAACGAACTTAAATAGACCAGACTTGTATGTCTATAAACTATAAGATGGTATACCAAATAAAAATTGCACTCCTTAGTCGCGAAAGGAGAAAAATTATTTTATGGATATTAAAAAGTATATTACCAACAAAGATATTGAGATTACAAATGATGACATCAATATCGAAAAACTAACTCAAGATTTAAGAAAGGGTTATGTAGAATCATCAGAAGTAGATTCTAAAGTTAAAGAAGCAGTTGCAGAAGCAAATAAGGCTTCAAGCACTACTCTAGCAGACTTACAAAGTAAATTTGATGATATATCAAAGAAGTATGAAGATGTAGAAGCAAGAAATGTTAGTTTAACAGAATCTAATAAACGTGTTGAACTTGAAAGAGATATGGCTTCATATGGTTTTAAAAAAGAAAACTTTGAAGAAGTATCAAAATTAAGAAATAGTTTATTTGCAGATGATGACAATGAAACAGCACTTTCAAAAATTGGAGAAAAATTTAAAGGTACATACTTCCCTGAATCAAACAAGGTAGCAGATGTACCAAATGAACCTGGTTTTAAATCTAATCAAGATACAAAACCAACAGAACCTGTTATTACTCGTAATACAAGTATAGCAAGTTTATTAATAAAAAAATAAAAAGAAAGAAGGATTAATTTATGAATTATACAGAAATAGGTCTTGACTTACAAAGTACAGTTAAGAGAATTTATCAAAATATAGTTTATAGAAGTTCATTCTATAACATGTTAAATGATTCTTATATTGGTGAACTAAGAAATGCTGGTACACCAATGATAGAAGTATTAAAATCAGATGATGTAACTATCAATAAAAGAAATACTAAGGAAATAGCAAATCAACTAACTCCATCATTAATGGCATATGATACAGTAAAAGTTGATTTAACTGAATTACCAATGGATTATTCAATAAGAATACCTATATTAGTAACAGGATCAGGAATTGCTAATGCATTAGATTCAGCATTACAAAAGAAAGATTCAGCAGTTGCAAAAGCAATTGATACATATGGTTTTGGAAAATTAGCAGCAGACACTAATATCACTAATAAAACTTGGAATCCATCAACAAATGATGATTATGTAAGTTTATTAACTGGTTTAAGTGCTGATATGTTTAATGCTGACATTTATGATGATTATAGATTAGCATTATCTGCTACTGAATATGGTAAATATGTTGCTGCTTTAACATCAGTTTTAAAATATGAAACTATGCAAGGTGTTGAAGGTGTTGATAGAGGTACTATCGCAAGAGCATATGGTGTTAGTGCATTTGCAGTAAATGACACAGTATTAGGACAAACTTCAGGAGAAACTCCAGCAACAATTAAAGGATATTTCTTCAATCCAATGGCAATAGTTGGAGATGCTTTCTTTGATGCATTTGTACAACATGTTAGTCCACAAGGATGGCCTGGTTACTTCGTATTTGAAGGAAATATCTTATTTGGTGCTAAAGTTGTTGAATCAAAAGCAGTATTCAGATTAGTTTAATAGAAAGGAGGTCATAATATGACTTTCTTTACAAAAGAAGAATTTATAGAAAAATATCCTCAATATTCAGACTTTGATGAAGAATGGAAAATTGAGGGAGCAAGTGAAATTATATATTCACAAGTGGGGTTAAAGTATCGTAATCCTTCCTGGGATGAAAATACTTGCCCTACTGCAATTAAAAATGCAAGTATGGAACAATTAAGATTCATGCTTGAATATGATATTCCATTAATTGACTATAAAGGCAGAGTAAAAGCTGGAGAAATGGAAAGTGAGTTAAATACTGACTACTCTACTCTAGCACTAAGAATACTTGCTAATAATGGATATTTATATAGAGGAAATCCAATAAATACAAATATGAGTGTTAATATGCCTTTTGGTACTAACTAATTTATTAGATGGATATTTATATCAATACAATAGGGACTTAAGTAATGATCCATATGATGATGAGGATATTAACAAAGTTCCTATTAAATTATGTCCTTATAATCAAGATTTAAGAGTTTCTTTTGGAACATATACACATCCAGAAGCAACAGGATATTTCATAGTTAAGGGCAATATTGATATACGTATTGGTGATGAAGTTGAGTTTAAAGGAGAAAAACACTCAGTATTGGAAGTAAAAGATAACTGGATATTTAATAAAATAGTAAACATTACAATTTTAGTAAAATGAATTATTCTGTTGAAGTTCAAATTAACAAAAAAGTAGAAATGGGATTAAAGAAAATACCTGATATAGCAATGTATAATATGGCAAGAGCAACATTAGATATGTCATATACACATATTCCAAAAAGTGCATTGCCAAGACATGCAGGAACATTAAGAAGTACAACTATGGCAAGAGCTGTTAGAGGTTCAAATGGTGATTATTATCTTACATCCCCTACTAATTACGCATTAAGAGTATGGAACTTACCTGATGGATCTACTAATTGGACTACTTCAGGAACACACTCTAAATGGTTCGAATGGACTTTAAAACAATATCAAAAACAAATAGAAGATGCATCTATTAATAGAGCATGGAAGGAAACAATGTAATGAAGAATCTAGTTTTAATCAAATATATTCAAAGTTTATATCCTACTTTTAAAGTAAAAGCTGAATATTCTACTAACAATGAAGATGAAGAAGTAATTGTAGTACAAGAACAGCCAGGACAAAAAGTAGTATTCTTTGAAGATATAGATCCTCTATTTAATTATTATGAAATAGTTATATATGGAAAATCAATAAGAGAAATGAAAACAATGGCTACTGAATTAGGAGATTTAATAGGTAAACATATTTTACTTGATTATGGAACTAATGAAAAGTGGCAAATCATATTTAAACAATACTCAAATCCACAAGCAATAGAATATATGGATATTCGTAGAGTTGGATATTCAATGATATTTCAATGTATTGTGAATAGAGTTGCTTAGGAAAGGAGCAAACAATGAACGAATTTTATGTAACAAATAGAGATGTTATTAAAAATCTTTATATAAATACAGGAACTTCTGAAACTTCAGTATATACAAAATTATGTACAGTAAGTGAATTAACACTTAATACAGAATTTGAAGAAAAAGACTAAAAACATATTGGTCGGTTAAGTAGAAATACTTTTCAATAAAAACCTCGTGAATTGCTGGAAAATCTTACCAAGTAAAGTTGGAGATAATCAGCAGCCAAGCCCTAAAGGGAAGGTTCAACGACTATTCCAAAATGGAAGTACACTCAAGTGAGTGGAAGTGCGAGGCATCTTACCAAGTAAAGTTGAAGATGAAGATATAGTCTCATCTATATAGAAATATATAGCAGTTCATAAGAGAACGAATAGTGATTAACAACCACTATTGAAGATATATGGGTATGTATTCTGTGATTCAATTCAACGTTCAATAATCACAGGAGTAGCAATGAGTTTAGAAGGAACAATAAAACTTGATATAAATAATCAAGCAATAAGAAAAATTCTAGGAAATGTACACACATTAGTAGAAAATGGAACAATAAGTCAATTTAATAATGTTTTAGCAAAATTCGATTTATTAACAGGAGTAAATAATGGTGTATTAGAATATACAACTTATTCAGTAAATACAAAATTAACACTTTCATCATTAGGAGGAGCTGCTGAAGATGAAGGACAATTTGATTTCACAATGACAATTAATGGAACAGGAACTGAAGTAAGTGAATAAAACTCTTTAAGGGTTAAAGGGGAAAAGCCCTTTTAACTCTTTTTTTATAGAAAGGAGTGAAAAAATGAATAATGCAAATGGTGGTAATGTAATCTATCATTTTAAAGGTGATAGTAAAGATTTAGATAAAACTACCTCTAAAGTAGCAAGTGGTGTCAGTAGTGCTTTTAAAGTAGCCTCAACAGCAATTATAGCAACTACCACAGCAGTAACAGCATTAGTAACAGCATCAGTTAAAGGTTTTGCAGAGTTCGAACAATTAGAAGGTGGACTTGAATCAATGTTTGGTAAAGGTTCTGCTGAAATGAATGCAATTATTAAAACATCAGAACAAGCCTATAAAGATTTAACAATGAGCCAAAATGAATATTTGAATGCTTTTGAAGGATCATATATGTTAGTTAAAAATGGTATGGCTGATGAAACAAAAGCAATAGAATATACAAATAAAACATTGCAACTTTCTTCAGATTTATTTAATACATATGGAGGAAGTACAGAACAATATCAAAATGCTATTAACTGGGCTTTAAAAGGTACTTATTCATACTTAGATAACTTAAATTTAGGTATTAAAGGTACACAAGAAGGATTTGTTGAAGCAGCTAATGCAAGTGGTGTTTTAGGTAGAAGTATTCAAGATGTAAAAGAATTAACTAATGAAGAAATAATAGATGTAATACAACATTATGCAGAGGTTGCTGGTGCTTGGGGTAAAACTCAAGAAGAAGCAGGAAAAACAATACAAGGTTCATTAAACATGACAAAATCTGCTTGGAGTAATTTTGTTACTGGTTTTTCAAAAGATGGTTCAGATATGGGAAAATTAACAGAAGATTTAGTTAATTCAGCAGTTACATTCTTAGAAAATTTATTTCCTGTTATAGAAAGAGCCTTAGGAGCAATAGCAGATGCCCTTCCAGGTGTTATAGAAAAAATAGTTGCAGTTTTACCTGGATTACTTCAAAGAATATTACCAGCATTGATAGAAGGTGCAATTACCTTATTAAAAAGTTTAGGAGAATCACTACCTACTCTAATACCAATTTTAATGGATGCAGTAATTCAAGCAATAAAAGGTTTAGTAAAAATATTACCTCAATTAATTCAAAGTATTATTGAAGGTGCTATTATGATAATTCAAGCACTTGCTGATGAACTTCCAACAATGTTACCAATGATAATAGATGCAATATTAGAAATAATACCAATTCTTTTAGATAATTTACCATTACTTATTGAAGTTGGTGGAAAGTTAATTGTAGGTTTACTAAATGGAATTATGAAGGCTATACCAAAAATATTAAGTTATATTCCAAAGGTTATAGGCTCAATAGTAAATATATTTAATCAATTACCAGGTCAACTAATAAACATAGGAGCTAATCTTATTCGTGGACTGTGGTCAGGAATCCAAAACGTTACGAGCTGGATCATTGGGAAAATCAAAGGTTTTGGAAATAGTGTATTAAAAGCAATTAAAGGTATATTTGGAGTACATTCACCATCTACTGAATTTGAATGGATAGGTAAAATGAACATGGTAGGTTTTGAACAAGGTATGGAAGGTATGAAATCACAAGTACAAGATACAATCGATAGTATGTTTAATATGCAACCTCACATAAGTGGAGCAATGAGTTCAACATATAGTCCTAACGTACAAGTAAACGTTCAAAATAACATGGAATTAGACCCACTAGGACAAGTAGTCAATAGAGTTAAAACATTCTCAGGAGGGGCTAAAAATGACTATAACTGGGGTGCTGGACTATGATTAAAATATTAATAGATAATGAAGAAGTAGTATCAGATAGCACACTTCAAATAAAAGAAGAAATGCTTTCTACTTCTTCTACTATACTAAAAAATTGTTATCCAAAGGCTTGGGAAGATACAAAAGATTATAATTCTAACTATTATTTTCCAAAAGATTATAGTAAATGCAAAATAATACAAGAAGAAGAAATAGACTTTGAAATATTAGGAGAAACAACTCAAGAAGGAACACCAACACCAGATTCACCAAAGCCAATAATAAATAAAACAGGGACTATTACTGAAACAATTGGAGGTTTACCTTATCAATTCAATTTAGGAGATATAGAACTATGTAAAATAGGTAATTATCAAGATAGAATTAAAAAAAGTACTGGAAAGAATTTATTTGATGAAAATTATACAGGAATAACAAGTGATTTAACATATAAGTCAATATATGTAGGAGATGGGACATTTATATTAAGTACAACTGCTCCTATGAATACAAATGGTGGTGCTAATTTATTCTTTCTATCTGGAAGTGTAAGTTCTGGTGCTTCAACAGGAACTAATGGAGTATATACAAATAGACCCATTCAAAAACAAAGTGAAAATGGTTATGTAACAATAGCATATAGAAATACATTAGGAGTAAATCCTGAAAATTATGTTACACAACTAGAAAAAGGTACTCAAGCAACAAGTTATGAACCTTATGGAAAAGTATGGTATGTAGAAAAACAAATTGGTAAAGTTGTTTTAGATGGTAGTGAAACCTATGAAGTTGCAGGTACAAATACAAGTGGAAAATATAAAATAAGATATACTGGTGTTGTTAATTTAATAAAAAGACCTGCAAATGCTGGCACAATAGGAGATATAATTTCTAATCAATTTATTCCTTTATCGGCTAATTACACTTATAGATGTAATCAAGGAATATCTGTTGAAATATCTGGTAAAATATCATTTTATGATGAAACTTTAACACAAACAACAAGTGCATTTAAAACTTGGTTAGAAAGTAATAATATGACAATATATTATGCTTTAAATATACCAACATATGAACAAATAACAGACCCTACTCTATTAGAACAATTAAACAATGTAGGTGAAATATTAGTATTCTGTGGATGTGTTAAAAATACAGGAAATATCAGTTTAAATCCAAGAGATCCTCATTATGTAGATTTACAAATATTAGATTTTAAAACTCTTTTATCAGAAGGAGAAACATTAAACTATGTTATTACTGATAAAACAATTACTGAAGCAATAAATCAAGTAGTTGCTAGTATAAGTGATTATGGTTTTGTTGTAGGTAATATAGAATTATTAACTCCTAATGATAAAATCAATGCTTATTCTACTTTAAATAAAACTGCTTATGATGTATTCCAATATATAGCAGATATAACTCAGTCAAAATGGACTACTAGAATGGTAGATGAAAATACAATTGCTATTGATTTCTACGATCCAACATTAATGCCACAAGCAAGTCCTATTGAATCTACTCAAAGTTATTTTGAGCAAAACGATATAGAAGATATAAGTTTTAACTACTCTACTAATGATTATAGAAATAAGCAAATAATGACATCTGATGAAGTATTTGCAAATATAACACAAACAGAAACATTAATTGCAGATGGATATAGAGATTCATTTATGTGTCAAAACAAAATAGGAATTATAGAAAAAATAACAGTAAATGGAGTTGAAAAAACTTTTGCAACTAAATCTGAAGAAGAATTAGGAGTAAGTGCAGACTTTATTTACCAACCTGGAGAAATGACATTTAATGCAAATACAACATATTCAGCTGGAGCAGTAATAGTAATAACTTATTATGCAATAGTAAAAGGTAGAGAAATTATACTTAATACAACAGAATCAACTAGAGTAAGTAATCAAATAGGAAGAAAAGGAACTATATCACGTTATGAGAATAGAAATGATACAACATCAAGTCAAGAACTTATAAAAATAGGACAAAGTTATATCAAATATAAAGGTAGTGCTGAAATAACATTAAAAGTAATATCAGGAAAAGATTTATTTGATGTAGGACAAATAGTAAATTATGATGCCCCACTTGAAGAACTTTCAACAGATTATATGGTTAAGTCAAAAGTAATAGATATGTACTTAAATGCAGGAGAAATCTTTTATACCTATGAATTAAGTAGTAATTTCAATAGTGAGAATGCAATAAATTACTTTGATAATCAAAGAGCAAAAAATCAAGGAAATATAGGTGAAGGTGAAACAATAACAAGAAACATAGACTTAGAAAGTACAGCCTTAATACAATTCTATGACACTAACGTAGAAGAAATTGTAGTAAGTAATCCAACATCATTAGACTTTGGATTAGATGGTGTATTAATATAGGAGGTAAAATATGACAGAAGATTATAAAGAACAATTACTTAATTATGTAACAGGTAATTTAGAAATTTCCTCACCAGTCGATATAGATTTTAATATATTAGAAAATCAAAAATATATGTGGTCTGATATAATTCCACCAAATGATGCTTTTTCATTAAATGGAATTATGAAAGTTCCAGAAAAATATGGAGCATATTCAGTAGCATATGGTGGATATGAATATAATAATCAAATATTTGGATGGGTAGGAATATTAGATGATAAAATGAAACCTATTGTAATATTAGAAGAATTTGATAGTGGTACAAAATTAAGATCTATTCAAAAATTAGTAATGGATGAAAATGCAAATATTTATGGTGTAGATGATACAAGTGATGAGAATATAAGTGGAGCAAGTGGAACAAAAAGATTTATAATGTTGAATAACTTTACTTTACCAGTAAACGATGAATATAAAATTAATTTAAGATATTCATATAATTTAGGAGATAATACTTTTCAATGTAGAGAAATATCAAAAGCTCCAAATTCAAGTAAATATGTACTATTAGGTTCTAATTCAAGAAATAATTATTATGCAAGAGCAATAGAATTAACAATTGAAGTTGGACAACCTGTTCAGGTAACTAGATATGGATCTACTTCGATTGAAAGTGGTTATTATACAAGAAAGTTTTTAGGTGGTGGAGTATTTTGGGATAGTAGTGATAATTTTGAATTTTCAATAATTGCTTATTCCTATACAGTAAATTCTGGTATAAAATATAGTAATTTATTGCTATTAAAAAATGGAACAGGAACATTAAATTATACAAAAATTAAAGATTATTCTACACCACAAGACACAATAACATTTATGAGAACTTGCAATTATGCTTTTAGAACTAATACAGAATCATATATAGTATATACAAATCATCAAATGGATAGTGGAGGAATAAGTGCTAACTATGTAAATACAATAATAGAACTTTATCATATACAAGGAACAACAGTTTCAACAATGTATTCAAACACATATGTAAATGAAAATAGTTATTTAGAACAATTAGTACCTTTACTAGATACTAATAATAATTTAATAGTAGCAAGATTAACAAAATCTGATAATGATGTAAATTTATATTTAGCAAAAGAAACATTGAATTGGACTAATATATATACATTTGAGGATGCAGAATTTGATTTAAGATTTTCAAATGTAGCATTCAATAGAAAATATAATATATTAAATTATTCATATTTCTTAACTTATTTATATCAACCTGGAAGTAGTCCAGTAAGAGATCCATCAAAATATTTTAATTTATATTTTCAACAATTAAATTTAGCAAATGGATATAATGGACAACCTTATGTAAATACGAATGTTCTTAGCCCCCTGTATTCGAATCTATACTCAAATGGTTCATTAGTATTTTCAAGAAATTTATACAATATATCAAAACAAAATAATATGACAATGTCGAGTGTAGAAATACCAAATAACTATTTAAATGATTTAACAATAACACAAAATGATTTAATAAGTGAAACTAACTTTCAAATGAATAGTAATTTACAAAATTGGACTAAGAATATATATGAAGTAGTAGATTTAAACTTTTTAAATACAATATCAGTAATAGATGAAGATACATCTGAAACTTATTTACAAGGTGCTATAAGAGTAAATAACTCAATAACTGATATAAATGATTATGATGATGCAAAATGTACTAAATATAGAATAAATTATACAGATAATACTACTAAGGTAGAAGGTATAACATGGACTGAAATAGATTCAACACATAAAGAAACAAGTATAAGTTTATATGTAGATAAACCAATGATAAGTATAGACTTTATAAGTGAAGATGAAGAAACAATATATTGTACAAAAATGTTAGAAGTAGAAGTTGATAAATACTATACTCTAACACAAAAAATAAAGGTAGGTGAATA
>Ga0326511_10005471_pt1 | contig 10031 bp, 15 predicted proteins | sample 0_2496_0518_D_FD_203701 | JGI IMG/M metagenome (GOLD analysis project Ga0326511, IMG submission 203701) | Bovine rumen microbial communities from UC Davis, California, United States - 0_2496_0518 | ecosystem: Host-associated > Mammals > Digestive system > Stomach > Rumen | place: USA... | reverse complement strand
GAAATTTTATCTATAATAATCTCCAAGTCCTTCTCGACAGATAAAAAACTGGATTTAGGTGGCTTATATCCATCAATCTTCATAAATTATCTCCTTTTACTCTTAGAACAAAGATTCTACTACAATGGTCTTTTGGTGTTTAGGATTTTGTTTATCTCCATAGAACAAATTAAATTGACCACTGTATGCGCCGCCCCATTTTGCTTTAACAGCAGGATAGCCCTCTTCTGTTATAAATGGTTCTATATGCACCGGCGCCGGCGTTTCCCCAAGGAACCACTCTCCGGCTTCATCTTTATTAGGAATAGTGTAAACTTGTGTTACCTTCGGTTTAATAAAGATAGGGCCTTCAATCTCAGTAGTCTTATCTACTTCTGGTGTTTCAATGGGCTTAATCAATGCACCAACTAAACCTGCCTCAACATCATCCTCTTGCTCATTAGAGTAATATTCTACCGCAGTAAATTCTAAAATACCTACTGTGCTAATTGAGTCTGTTGCTTCAACTCGCCAGCAGATAGTTCTATCGGGGTCATCGGCAGTTCCCAAATAAAACTTAGAATATCGTTTAAATTGCTGCATTGTTTTTTCATTACGTGGAACTAAAATATGTAAACTCAAATTTGGTTTATCAAGACTAATTCCATGTTTCTATATATAATCTATTTTAGTTTCAACTGGACCACGCACCGCAGCATAAGTTTTAAATTTTTCGCCATTTTCATCTAACCATTCAATCTGATGATCACAGCGTCTTATTTCACCGCGAAAGTAAGCAAGTTCATCTAACTCTTGTAAATATACAAGCCAAAAGGTATGAGTATTACACCACTCAAATACGTCACCCGGCTTATAATTATGCTCAAATCCAATTGAAATTATTTTATCATCATAGTCCTATTTATTCTTATCTGGATTGATTAGTGCTCTTACCGGTTGAGGCGGCCATGGGCCATGTGGCACTTCATCATCCATTAATAATCTTGGATCAACCTTTACAATCGGCTTTACTTTTTTAACCAGAGCCGCTTGATAAGAATATTTAGTGGCCATATCTAAAGAGTGTCTCTTGTCTTTAATCATGCGATCTTGTTGAGGGAGCCCGCCATGCTCTATCAACCTGTGCGCCATTAAATTGGCCGCATCAACAGTATCCGGCGTATATCTTGGTAAATCAGTATTGCCAAGCCGCTTATTTAATAACCGAATAGCATCATTTCTTTTATTCGGATATTCTTGCTCTTGGCGTCTTATATGTTGAGCTGGATTAAGCATGTTTGATAAACCTCTACAATATATTAATGGATTCAAAAACTATCTTCCGATAAACTATGAAATCCATATTTTCATCAGTAGTTTTAGATAGTCCCTCTAATCTTGCTAACACCTATAAAAATAGAGGATTATTAATGAATATTTCATTTAATCCTCTAATTTCAATCAATACTGTTGTTAATTGTTTACGCCAATCTTCTGCGTTTTCATACATTGGAATTAACTTCCAAAGTTGATTTGTTAATCGCATTATATTACTATGTATTACTTCATTTGAAAACTCAAAATCATATTTAGTCATAAGTATTAAACTTATACCAAGTTGACCTATAAATATTATCGCTTGTCAGCTCGCGGCGCTTATAAAGACGCTGTAAGTGATGCGATTGCCGCTGACACTCACCTAATAAAGTCACTAACTTTGCTAGGTGATTGGCTTGTGAAGTCATTTTAAAATCACTTCCGCTATATTTCATACGGATATTTTCAATAGAAGTAATTTGTCTTTGTAACCAAGCGCACATCATAAGAATTGCTATAATATCAATCTCTTCTGGTGTAAGAGTTGCGCCGAAATAAGAGTGTTCAACAGCAACACGTGGCGGCTTATGTTCGTCATCCTCACCTATGTCCTCCCAAATTGTTCCCAATGAAAAATCTTTATCGGTTAAATCTGCTTCAGATTTAATTTCTTCTTCAATGGTCCAATCATACAGATTTTTACGAGGATATTCAAAACCTGATACAGAAGTAGTTAATAGGTGGCGCAAATCGCGGATGGTATCTTGTGGTGTTAATTCAACATACATATCATCAGTAATTTTACCAAGAAAGCACTCATAAACATCAGTAAATGGAGTTCCCATTTATTGACTCTCCTTTCTTTTCAATTACTTATTTTCAACAATTTTATAATTTACATTGGTTCTACGACCAGCTGGTGCTGCTTCCACTGGAGCAACTTTTTCTTCAACTGGAGCGGTATTGCCTTTAGCAAGGGCCGCTTGATCCTGTTTAATCAATTCCGCATCTTGAATAGCCTTATCTACATCAAAGCCTGTCTTTTTCTTTAAGGCTTGACGCTTTTCATAATCATTCAGAGGAAGCGAAACTGCATATTTTTTAATCAAGTCAATAATTCCAGCAGGTGCATAATCTAAGCAATCAAGAAAAGCATCTACAGAACCATGTTGCATAAGTTCAATAATCTGTTGTTCAGACATATAATATTCTGGCTGCGGCTTAATACCGACGCTTCTTAAAGCCTTATCATCAGTAATCTGAAGATATTGGATCATCATTTCACGCCCACCGGGCTGGAATGATAATTTCGCCAATTCATCATAACTAATCATCTTTACTTCTCTTGGTGCAAATTCTCTACGAATATTTTCTTCTGGAATTTTATATATAACCCTACTATCACTTCTGTTTTTTACAGTAAGCATTCTTGTTGCCATAATTTATTTTAAACACTCCTTTTTCTCCAATATATAACTAAAAGGGGAAAGGGGACGGAATTATCCTTCTCCCTTTCCCCCATAGTATATCATAAATATTTTAAAAAATCAAACTCAAGGCTCTGGATCTGGTGTAGGGGCAGGTTTGTCGCCGCCTTCTTCCTCATCATCGCAAGGGCACAGGCAACCAGTTCCGCTGTAACGACCATCATAAGTGATGATTGTGCCATTGACGCCATCAAGGAACCATTCATCCATCTGGCCAAGTAAAGAAGTATCAACATAAGCGCAAATATCATTAGTCATCATGCAGACAACACCAACTTTGCGGTAAACTTGAATTTCCTTGCTCCAGTCATAGTTAGGACGTTCATCAACAAGGGTCTGACCTTCAAAAGCAACCTTAACGGGCTTCATATTTGCGCCATTAGGGATAATGAAGCAGAAGCCAGGGTCAAGAACCTTTGTAGTATTGCTTTCATCTTCAAAGCCGTTAGGAAGAATGACAACATTCCACTTCTTATATCTCTGGAAGTGGCCATTGCGCCATAATTCATCCTTCATAGCTTCAGTATAACGCCATGCTTCGTTAGGAAGTAACTTAACAGCAAATTCCTCAGTGCAGTAAATGGTAGGTTCGCCGTAAGCACCAGCAACCATAAGCAGCTGATCAAAAGCAGCCTCATCAAAACCATTAGCGGCAACACGGTTCATTGGAGGTAACTGACCAAGAGCACCCTGCATTGCGTGGGCGATTTCTTTGTAAATCAGTTCATCCATACCTTCATAAACGATATCAATCAGTTCTTGGAAGTCAACGCGACCATCAAGGAACTCTTCAATACCGATCTGAGCGGCACCACCGATAGCACTGGTACGAACTTCAAAGGACTCTTCATTACGTCCAAGTTTGAAGACTTCGTATACACCAGCAAGACCAACGCGGGTGATGAACTGTTTTGCACGAGCGCGTGAAATGCTGCTTAAATTTCTCTTAAAGATAGGCTTGTCGCCCTGTCCGAAGACTTTAACTTCGGCGAACTGGGCATAATTGACAGCGACCTTCTTAGGAAGAACATCATCAAGAACCTGCTCAATTAATGAGAAGATACGGTTCTTGTTTTCGCGATATGCATCAAGTGTTCCGCCAAGTTCATTAAGTTCTTGACGAAGGGTTTCATTTAAAGCACTGTAGCTTAAAGACTCACCGTTCCAGCTATAAGCAGTAGGAGCGGAAGGGTTGGCATTAACGACAGCTTTAGCAAGCTGTACCAGATTTTTCTGATCTAACATTATCTTCTGTCTCCTTTCTTATTACTCGACACGCATGATCTTAACGCCACGCTGCCCATCGGGCATTGTATAAACCTTAGAAACAACCCAAGCCTGGTCAGAGCCGCCCTTGGAAAGGATGCCCTTCTCACCAATCTTAAGGATGTCGCCAACTTCAAGTTTGTCCTCATCAATCATATTGGTGGTATAGATATCGCCAACGTGAGTACGGAACAGACGACACATCATAGAAGTGCCAGCAGGCATCATCTTTTCCTTATATCCGCCAAGGATATGGAAAGGATCTTCATTGTAATGTAATTCATAAGGATCAGCAGATGCAGTAACATCTTCGATCATATACTTGTGGTCTTCGGTCTCAGGCCATTCGGTAATTTCATTACCTTCGCGGTCTTTACCAACACCATTATAATAACGCATCTGAATGTCAGCAGGATCTTTGCCGCCAGCGGGACTATAAACGCGGGCAACATAATCATCAGCCTTCATAGCAAATTCGCAATCAAACTGACCATCGCGATACAGTTTAATTTCGTTGAAAACTAACATCCACTCTTTAACAACGTCAGACTCAAGTTTTACTAAGCCAGCCGGATAATCATACTTAGCAAATTGACCATTTTCAAGAATCTTGACTTCTGGGTCAACAGGAAGCTGAGCATAAATCTGGCCATTGCGCTGAGCAGATAAATGGTTGGGTTCAACCTGGCCATAGCCGTATTCAACATACTTAGCCTGGCTTAAACCCTTAAGCATCTCTTTTAAAGTAGGCACTTTTTATTCCTCCTAAAAAAATCAATTTAACATTTGTTGTTCTACAGCTCGTGCGCGTTGGAACCAGGCTGGAGCGGTATTACTTTCAAACTGACCAGCAGTATTAACATCAACAGTCATTGGACCTTGAAGTTTATTATCATCAAGACCAAAACTTACTTTGTTGCGCACACAAATAACAGATAATTTTGCTTCAATATCATCAAGACTATAAGTATCAATGTTATTAAGCACATCTCGTTTATCATCATCAGAAAGCATATAGAAAGTATCATTAATTAATGACATTTTCTTCTCTCTGTCAATGGTTAATTTAAAATTATTTAATTCAGTATTCTGAGTGGTTAACTCATTTATTTTGTTTTGTAAAGAAGTAATTGTTTCCTGCGCGGCAGCGTAGTCAGCCTGTAACTGAACATATTCCGGAATTTCTTCAAGAACATAAGCAACAGGTGCTTCTTCCGCGGGAGCCGGTTCTTCCGATTGCTCAGCCGCTGGTTCGCCAGCATCCTCATCGGCTTCTTCGGCATCTTCTTTATTTTCCTCTTCAGCAGGAGTGTTTTCCTCTTCTGCCTCTTCAGGAGTTTCTTGCTCCTCTTGGTTTACTTCCTCTTCAACCTTTTCGTCTTGAGGCTGTTCTTCTACAGGAGCAGCGTCTTCCTCTAACAGTTTTTCATCAACTGGCATAGAGTTTCCTCCTTCTGTAAGAATTGTTTTCATTTCTTCAATTAGTGAAAACATTTTGTTTTTAAAGCCATCATCTAAACTAAACTGAATTTTATCAAAACTTTCGATACGAGCGCCTTCAAAGCAAGGCTCTACATCTTCACCTAAAATACAAAGTTTAGAAATTACTGCTTCATTTATTATGAAAAAATCATAATCAGAATTATCGTCAAATGTCCAAGAACCTTTTGTTAAATTTTCATCAAGTTCCATAGATTGATTATTACCCCGTTCAAGCACTCTCTTTGTCTCTGGGTATTGACCAGTCCAAAGAAAGCCTTCAGTGCAGAGGTATTCGTGTTCAACATCATCATCAATAAATTTCTGAAACCAAACACGCGCATTTAAATCTACAAATCCATAAGGGCGGGTCGTATCTTTAAACTTAAAATCTCCATTACTAATTTCTATAATTGCATTATGTTCTTCAAAATCTTCTTTTGTTTCATTATAAAAACCAACAATGGGAGATCCAGGAAGTGAATTTGCCATTTTGGTAGCAACTTCCTTAGTAATTATTGACCCGTTTCTATTAGGTTCCTGTCCAACATAACAAACTTTTATTACACAACGACTAATTAAGGGATTAATCGGTGTAATTTCCACCAATTCCATCGGTGAACTTGCTATACTTATATGCTGCACCGTTAATTTCTCCTTAACTCATACTTTCTTGATTGGCTATTGTTTTATCTGACTTTTGATCATCAGGTTTTTCTGGCCGCCCCGCCGTTTTTTCTTCTCCACTTACTGCTTCAATTTTAGACCCTAGCCTTTGGCCAGTTATGTCCAAAATATCATTAGAACTTAATGTAGAACTCATTAGAGGAGGAACCATAATAGCACTAAGATGTAAAATAGTATTCTCAAAGAAAATAGTATTAAGTATCATACTCTGAGAATGTCCAAGAGCAATCTGAGGAAGCATCTTACTAAAGCCGACCTGCGTTTGCTCCTTATACATCTTTGACATTTCCTTATAATTGTATTGCGTTGTTTCCAGCATATAAAAGCGGAAGTTGTATTTGCGGCGGTTCGTGCCATAATGCCTTACAATGTGGCTAAAAAACATATTAAACTGTAAAAGCAAATCGCGCATAGTAGACTCATCATCTAAAATAGATTTTTCTAGTGCCATATTACCTTCAGTATTAAATAAGTTTCTTGAAACACCTAAGTCATTATAAACAGTCCGCTCGGCATTTTGTAAGTCTTCATCCGCATCGGCTGTGACGTTATCTGAAATGTCTAATAAATCAACGTCTGCAAATGTTGTTAAAACATCTACGCCTATTGCTCGCTGTAGCATCGCAACCGCATTATTATGAATATCGCGCGCCTCATCAACATCAAATATTAAATCACCATTCTTATCTCTTGGAAGTTTTTGAACTATAATTTTTAATAATTGCTGCATTTGGCGGCGGCGATCTAAGTTTTGAACCGTATCTAAATTAATAAGTTCTGGTATAGCAGAAGCAAAAGCAGGAATATCACTGCCATTTAAGTTAAACTTAACAACAGAACCTGGAGTTAGTGGATACCATCCATAAACGCTCCAGCGATTATAAAACCAATCTTTTTCTTCTGGAGTAACGTAAAGGGCTTCTGCTTCTAATTTGCGCTTCTTATATAATTTATACCCAGTTAAAAACTCTTCCGGAAACATCTTTAAAATCTTTTGGCGGTAATCCGCATCTGGGAACCTATCATCAAAATAGGCCATATTAAATTCTATAACTGGCAGCCCCTCTGAATAGAAAAGGCAGCGGCAATATTCCGGCGGCAACTCTTGTAAAATAATTCTGTCTTTTGACTATATAATATAGCCATAATAACATCCATATTTTACAACCTTTAAAGCAATATCGGCGCACATCTTTTTAAGATATGAGTTATCTAAAAAGTTTAATGTTTTATTAAAATCGGCTACTATTTTTTCTTCATCTGCTTCTTCGTCTAATATTTCTGGCTCTATATACCAGTCATATCTATAAAGTTCAGCAAAATAATTACATACTCTGCGATAGATGCCGCTCATATCATAAAAATGATCAGAAATGGCGCGAAGCACTGGATAATTTTTTTCAGCGAGCGCCCGCAAAATCGCTTCCTTAGTAGCATATTGAGGCGGCAAAACTTTCTTATAAACATTTAAATCTAATGTTGCGTCAACAAGTGTTTTTAAGCCAATTTTAATTTTGTTGTAATCTACAGGCATATCGGCAGTTGGATGCTCAATAAAATTAAATCCCTTTTTATGAATTTGTTCTTGAGTATTAGTTTCGTTTAAAGTTAAAGTATCCAAACTTTTAACCTCCTTAATAGCCCGCAAGTTTCATAATATAATCATAAGAAATTTTTTGTTCATCAGTATACGGAATTTCTATTAACTTATACCCATTTAACGCACAGAAGCGACGTTTTAGTTTATCATTAAATTGTTGCTGATAAAAACCTTTTTTGCCGCCAAATTTTGCGCGAGGTTCATAATGTTGTATTCCTTGATATTCAATAATGAAATCAATTGATCCCGTATCATCAAAAACAACAAAATCAAAGCGAAGCGGTTTGTTATTACTACTTTTCAAATTAGGGAATATATACTCTTCTTGAAAATCAAGACCAGCCGCTTCAAGAATTTCTTCTATTTTTATTTCACCATAACTAGACCGCATAATCGCTCTCTTTCTATATACAATATGAAAAAACTTGAAATAAAATTAATCTGTCTTGACCAATATTATATCTCATATAGTATTAAAAAAAATGATATAAGTTTTTTTATAAAATGTCCAAAGATCAGTTAAGAAAAATCCAATCCTTAGCACTGAATTTTTTCTTCTTTCTTCCTTCTTCTTCATTCTTTAAATACCAAAGACCATATTCAACAGAAGAAAATTTATCATGTCCTATGGAGCGCGAAGCGCCTTTTAATCTTACATTAACGCCTTCTGTTTCAACACGCAGGTTTAGTATTTCTTCTTTAAGAAGTGAGGTTAAGAAATAAGGACGAATATAGTTATCACGCTTTTCCGGCGACATTGCCGCACCGACTTTAGTATTAAGCAATTTAGCCTTAGCGGTGCGCTCATCTATTAACATACGAAGTCGGCCAGAAGAGACCGCCTGCTGGAAAGTAACGTGACAATCGCTATTAAAGCGTTCATTTGCTTTAACAATATAAATTGCATTTTGTTCACAATTAGCAGTGCGCTCTTTTTTATATTGCTAATCAGCATCTTTATAATTGCCACCATATACTCCAAAATCTGGATAAACATCTCCATTTTCGTCTATTTGTGTTCGCGTCATAAAGTCTAAAAGAGCGGCACCAACGCCATTACCATCAATTACTACTCTACGTGCCTTATATTTATAAAATAGGCGTTTTATTTCAATAGCTTGATTTTCAGTATGCTCATTATTCATAACATACATATTAACAAGATTTTTATAAGGATCGCCTTGCTATGAAGGTGTGCTCTTTAATACAGAAATAACAGTATCGCACCCTTTGGTGCGTGCGACGTCAACGCTTAATACATAAAATCCAGAAGCAGAAGAACGGCCGGAAAACTCATATTCGGGCTTTTGAAGGACGCGGTTGCGGTCAAAGGCGTCACCGCTAAAGAAGGCATCTGAAACGGTGCCACTCCATTTTGAGTTATATTCGCGGTCAAAGGATGCTTCATCAAATGTTGAGTCACGTTTTAAGTCAGAAACAAAACTTTGAGATAGCAGGCCGGAAATAAGCGGAATACGGTAAGTGCCGCCTATAGCAAAAGCCTTGCCCGGCTCAATAATCATCTGAACCAAAATCTAAAGAAGTTTTTGATAACTATAAGTTTGTTTGTAGCCGGCAGTGGTAATAAAGATTTGAGACTGATTTAATACTTCATCCTCTTGAACTGTTCCATCAAGCGCGCGCCGGCTAACGTTCATAGTAGGAATTAAAACGTCTTGTAAAATTTGTTGGTCCATACTATTGCACTCTTCAAGAACACCCGCGTGCTTACGAACACCACGAGTTTTTTCAGCAGCAGCCAAATTCCCAAGAGTAGAACCATTTTTAAATTGGTATAATGCGTGATCACGGCTTGTGGTGGTGCCGCCGCCACGCGACCAGTTTATTTCGCGGCGGAAGGCCGGCATTTTATCACATATATCTTCCACCTTTTCAGAAAGAATTGTTGCGGACTGCTCTTTGCCGCCAGCCGCAACAAAAATATCTGCGCCAGGATATAAAATACAACGTATCATTTGTATTAAGTCTATTAGGAATGATTTAGAGAAGGCACGTGGGAAAACGCCATACACATATTTATAGCGCATAGCAATACGCAATAAAATGCGTTGATAAAAATATAAACTAAAGGTTTGTTTGCGCTCGTGCTCTGGATCATAGCCAGCGCTCATAAAATCAACGAATAGATCGGGGTATTCGCGCCAAAAAGCAATGTATTGCCGCAAAACCGGCTTAATCTATTCAACACGTTCTGC
>Ga0326511_10005470_pt1 | contig 10031 bp, 7 predicted proteins | sample 0_2496_0518_D_FD_203701 | JGI IMG/M metagenome (GOLD analysis project Ga0326511, IMG submission 203701) | Bovine rumen microbial communities from UC Davis, California, United States - 0_2496_0518 | ecosystem: Host-associated > Mammals > Digestive system > Stomach > Rumen | place: USA: California... | reverse complement strand
AACAGGAACTTCTAAGAGAGGTACTTGAAGAGGCTACTCGTAATGGTATCATACAAGGTATGAGTCAGGCTAAACCACCAGAGGTTAATGTTAATGTTGATGGAGGTAGTAGTAATACCTTTGCTTTTATGGGTGATCCTAATAACCAATTCTCATTATTTGGATAAGTTATGGCTTCTTTAAAATCAAATACATACGAATTAAGAGAAAAGCTCTATGATAGACAGAATAAATCTAGATTTAGTAGTATAAACTGGAGTAATCCAGTTAATGCCATTGGTCGTACTGCTACTGGAGTTATTTCTGATTTATCCCAAACCTTTGTTGAGAAGACCGGAGGATTAACCAATGGAGATATCAACAAGGTTTGGAGGGCTAAGATATTACTAGATAGACTTGGTGGACCTGCTACTGGTAGAACTCCAGGGTTATCCAGGGATGATGCAGCTACAGGTAAAGCTAATATACCAAATAAAGGTAAATTAGTTCGTGGTAATGGTGATCTTTATAGAGGTCAACCTACCACCAGTCTTAATAAAGCAGAACATAAAAGAGTTCAGTCTAAAGCTTTCAATATTCCAAGACCCACTGAGGTAGATGGAGAAAGTTTTGAGAATTTACCAAAGGATTCTTCACCAACTAAGACAGTAAAGGTATCACGTAACTCTAAACAAAGGTCGGACCTTCATAATAGTGATGTAAACCATAAGAGGAATGAGATAATCATCTTTAACCTCAATGGTCAAGATGAAACTTATCAGTATATCATACTTCAGAATCGTCCACCAGAGTTGGAGTTTCAGGGAGAAACTACCTGGGCTGCTATCAAGTCTTTCGGTAGAAATGTACCTATGTATCATTTTACTGGAGCGGAAGATAAGATACAGCTACAGATATCATGGTTCTGTAATGATCCAAAAAGGCCTTGGGAAGTAGTACAAAAATGTAGGCTTCTAGAGGCTTGGTCTAAGTCCAATGGTTATGCTTCTGGACCCCCAATACTGCAACTAGATTGGGGTGGTTCTGGCCTATTTGATAACGCTTATTTCATACTTACTTCTGCAACCTATGTACTAAAGCAATTTAGGGATGGTTATATGGACCGTAGGTCTAATGAAAATGTAGAATGGAAGGATGGTAAGCTATATCCAATGGCTGCTACCCAGGAACTGGTATTCTCCAGAGTAAGTAGTACTAACCCATTACACTCTACTATATATGACCCAACTAAGTTGGAAGGTATTAAGGGTATTGGTACTAGTAAGAGAGATCAAGTGGCTAACCCAAGAAATAATCAATCATCATTATGGCAAGTATAAAAAGTCCTTACGATTCAGCAGTAATAGTAGAATATCCTGATAAATCCATAAGTCTGGAATCTACTAAGGAAGAGGTAGTAAGTACCTCGGATGACCTAAACTATACTGTCAAAGATGGAGATACTCTTCAAGGTATAGCTAGTGTATATTACAATGATTCGGGTTTATGGCATATCATAGCTATAGCTAATGACATACAGAACCCATTCAATGAAAATGAATTTTATCCTGGACAAATCTTAAAGATACCTCAGTATGGCGGAAATTAAAACTCCAGCTAGTGCTAGTGTATTACATCACGGTACAGCGACTCCATATTTAGCCATTTTTAGTGAAGTAGGCACTCCCTTATTACATCCAATAACGGGAGTGCCTCTTGGGGCGTATATAAGCCAATTCCAGTATAAGTACGATGAGGAAAAACATAACGAATGTACTATTACCTTTGACTGTGGTGATCCAGATGTTGTAGATGAGAAATCTTTCCCAAACAATATGAAGATCTTCGTTCAGTGGGGTTATATTTACTCTGACGGTAGTTCTGTATCAAGTGAAGCCAAGGCTTTAAAGGTTAGGGATTACAACGTTGAATTCGATGATCAAGGTGTACATAGTACATTAGTTTGCTTAGATATCAAAGCCGATTTATTATTAAGTCTCCCTGTAAAACCCAATGGAGATGAAAATAAAACTCTAGACAAGTACCTAGAGAACGGCTGCGACTTAGAAATGCCCGTAATAATAGAAGCTTTCACATAATGAATAACGATAAAGTATCACAACTTGTTGATCACCAGGTTTTTCAACAGTTACAAACAGCTCCTACAGACAATCCAATAGGACAAGGTACTATTATCTTTGCTAACTCTTTTACTGGTACTCCAGTAGATATGGACCAAAGAGTTAGAGATGCTTTAACCTCAGAGGCCTTATTTATAGGTAATAATCCTTTGGTTCAATTACAGAAGGCTTTAGAGAGATTAGAGAAAGGACCTTGGTATATAGATTGTAGAGGAGATGTACTCTATATACACAATAAACCATACTCTACTCCATCAGTACATAATTATGTGTATGCTCATGAGAATGGAGAGGTATTATCAATAAGCTTTAAGACTCAGTATAGAACTAAGAATGCTACTAGAGGAGCTACAATGTCTTTCGATAATTTCAAAAAGAACATTAAAACTACCTCTACTGGTATATCCGTTGGTTCAGAACAAGAGATAAGGGATCAAGCAGCGGCTATGAGTGGAGCACAACTTAAGGCTTCAGCTAATCCAAATTATCTAAGTCCCGATATAGAGTCTGAAAGAAGTTATTGGGAAACTCACTGGAGAGGTAGGATACCAAATGAATCACCCAAGAAGATACAGGCCGAATCAGATAGGGAGTTTAAGAGGGTAGCCAAAGAGGATTATGAATATATGAAAAAAGAGGCTCCAGAAGTACATACTAACTATGTTAAGAGTTTATTAAGAAATAAGAACATGGGACAAGGTTCTCAAGGAGAAAAAGAGTTTCAGCAAAGGTTTAAAGAAGCTGGAGATGATCCCTCTAAGGTTCAGGCATTATTCCAAGAGTACTTCGGTCAAGATATGGTTACTATAGATAATGGTGTATACAGGCCTATGGTAGAAACCAGAACTCTATCGGAATTAGTAGGTGGAGGTAGTGGTAGTTCTGTATACATACCTGCTTATGGTACTGATGGTAAAAGGAAAAGTACTTCATATGTATTCCAGTGGGGTAGTGCTAGCCCAATAAAAGGGGGAGATTTTGCTTATTCAGTAGAGCAGTTCCTCAAGAGTAAAGGTTACGTACTAGTTAGTAAACCAACCTATCGTAATGGTAATGTAGTTTCTGGTGGTAGACACGGTAATGTACAAGTTCAGATTGTTCATAAGGTAAGGTCTAGATATCCAATATCTGCAGTTAAGCTTATGACTGATTACTATAGCAGATCCTTGGAGAGTCCAGAAAGAGCTTATATGAGGTACCTTATGAATAATGCTATGAGTAACAGTACTCGTAAGATTACCGAAAAGAGACTTGAAGTAGAGATGAGAGTTGTAGGTAGACCTACACTTACTGCCTCTGCTAAAATACACATAGAAAACATAGGTTCTCGTTCAGGAGACTATCATATAACAAGAGTTATACATAGGATATCTCCTGAGGGTTATACCTGTTCTCTCACATTATCTCCGGGTAATTACAAAACTGCTGCAGATACCAATACAGTAGAAGCAGGCGTAGGTTCTTCTAAGAAAACTAAAAGAGCTAAAGATGGTGGAGATGAGACTAAACCAACTAATGGTAGGGTAACCATTGATCTTAGTATGCTTACAAGAGATGAGATGGAATACTTTGCTACCAAGGCTGGAAATGTTAATGAACAGTCTCAGATTGCTACAGAGGTAGCCTACAACCTTTATCTACGTTCTAATGATAAACCAGGAGCTTCAAAAACTGGAGTATATCATAAACACGTAAAGATGGATGGAGATCAAGTATCAAAAGTTTGGTATACTTCTACACCTCCTAAACATGGTTCTGATTATGAGGCCTTTAAGACGATATACTCAAGTAAGTTCTATGATTTGATTCGTAGGAAGACTGAAAATTATAAACGATATCATAAGAAGTAGTATGGATAATACCGATATAGTAGTTAACCAGGGTATAGAAGCTTTTGGTAGATACTATTCTAGGTACAGAGGTATAGTAGTAGATAACGAAGATCCTCTATCTATGAATAGGTTGAAAGTAGCTGTACCTGATGTTCATGGAGGCATTATTGATTGGGCTATACCCGTTAATCAAGAGGGTTCTATGGACAGCGGTTTTAAATATCTAACTCCTAAAATTAAGGATCTGGTATGGATATCATTCGAATGTGGTAACCCATCTAAACCCCTTTGGGAATACTGCGGTTGGGGATTAGAGGAATGTCCTGAAGAATTGGCTAAACCTAATGCTATGGGTTTTGTAACTCCAAGTGGTAACAGGGTATTACTAGATGATGATAGCGGTCAACTTACCATTTATGTAAAAGGTAATGTAATGGTAGTTAATGAAGAAGGTGATATCCAACTTACCTCTAAGAAAGGTAGTATATTCCTAGATGCTGCTGAAGGTATTATGGGACATGAAGGTGACAACGGTGGACTTATAAACATAGATCAGTTAACCGAGAAACTAAACAACCTGCAAAGTGAATTAGAGAAATTAAGAAATACTTTCAACACTCATAATCATACTTCGGCTTCTCCTGGGTCTCCTACCTCTCCAAATTTACAACAGGTCACAAGCCCTTTCAGCAAGTTTAAGAATGATGATTATGAAGATAAAACTTTCTTACACTAATGGCAAATATTCTAGAAAAAACAATTGGATCCGGAGTATTATACCCCATTAAGTTAGAACAAAATTCTAGTGGGCAGACAGGATGGTACCCAGTGACCGGTACTCCAGATCTTATATTACATAATATAAATTCGGTTATACAGTACGAAATAGGTTCTAGGATTAGGCAAGAGGATTTTGGATCCAGGCTTTGGGAATGTATCGAAGAGCCAAATACTCAAGCTCAAGCTTTCCTGGTTAGTCAATTTGTTAAGCAAGCTTTGACTAATTGGGAAGACCGTATATACTTTACTAAAACCGAACTGGTACGTCAGGGTACTAAACTTACAATAATTATCCATTACAACATAAAGAATACAAACTTTAGTGATGAGATAAGTGCAACGTACGAAACTTAAACAGTAATAATTATGAATATAACCAATCCGTGGCTCACTCCTTATCAAAGGTCATACCACCAAATCAAACAAAAGTTAATTGAGGGATTAACCTCTATCACAGATTCAAACGGTAGGCAGCTTATAACCGATGTATCAGAAGGTAACATACTGGTTATAATCATATCAATGTTTGCTGCTATAGCCGAGGTTTTACATTATTATATTGATACTAAGGCTAGGGAGTTTTTCTTACCTACTGCTAGAAGGTACTCTTCTCTTCAGGCTTTAGGTAATCTAGTGGGTTATTATCCACATGGAGCAACTGCTGCTACTACTGACCTGGTAATCACCCGTACTACTTCACTTAATACTTCATATAACTTAAGTCAGGGTACAACTATAACTCAGGATGGTAATACTTGGGCTTTAAGTAAACCGGTAAGAATTGCTGCTAATGTAAGCCTAGTAAGATTACCTCTGATACAGCATAGATCTTTTGATCTGTCAAGTTTGATACCAAGTAATTTACCAAATGGTACTACTCAATTATCCATACCTTCAGACTCATTACCCTCCGGAGAATATTATGAACATGGTTCTATGTCATTAACCCTTGGTCACATTCAGTGGACTTTGGTTGATACCTTTGCCTACTCTAGACCGGATGATAACCATTATAGAGTGGAGGTAGATAACACTGGTAACTTGTTGATTATATTTGGTGATGGTACCTTTGGAAAATTACCAATAGCTGGTAGTTTAGTAATAGCTTCTTGCTACTTAACCAAAGGAGCTGCTGGTAATGTAGATGCCGGAGCTATTACTAATCTACCATCTTCTTTATCGGCTAGTATCTGGAAAGGTTCAAATGAATATGCTGCAGCAGGTGGTACTGACTATGAGGATGTAGAGTCTATGAGGAATCGTATACCTTTACAAGCCCGTACTCAAGGAGTGGCTATAACCAAGAGAGACTATGAGGATCTGGCTTTAATGGTCCCAGGAGTTGTTAAAGCTAAGGTTGATTATAATTGTGGTAGAAAAGTAGCTCTGTACATATTACCATCTGATACAGGTACTAATACAAACTTGGTAGCTGCTAATACTCTTAAGCAGAGAGTTTGGGATAAACTCAACCCATATCTCCCTATATCAACTGTACTAAAGGTATTTTCATTGGGTACCTCTAACATAGTACTTAATATAGACGTAACTGGTAAACCTAACTATAAGAGAGAGGATATACTTGCTCACATACGTACTGCTCTGTATAATGCTTACAATATACAAGTATCAGAAATCGGGGGTTCAGTTAGAATCTCTGATCTATATGCTTTAATTGATAACTTAGCTAGTGTAGATTATCTTAGGATTAATAAATTCTATGTAAAGCCCTGGGTTATACCCCTTAGTGGTGGTTTAGGATTTACTCCAGTAACCTATAATCCAATAGAAGCACCATCATCTGTTACTTACATTATTACTTTAAGAGCTAGCCTCTTTGATCTGGTATCAACGGATGGTAGATTTAGTGGTAATTATAGTTTAACTGGTACACATACCATAACAGATAATGCTCATAATTCTAAGTTTACTTTAAGGTTAATATCTACTACTAATACCTTTGGTCTTGGTAATAATTACGTTAACAGAAAGTATCAAATTACAGTAAGCCAGATTAACTCAGATTATACCGATACTGGTTATACCCTACCAATTTTCTTGAGTAACTCTGATCTTACTGCTAACATAACAGAAACCATATGAAAAGTTTAAGATCCTTAATAGATTGGTTGCCCTATTATTTTAGAGACAACGACACATATAAAAAGGATGGTAAGGGTTTATTTGAAAGGTATCTAGAAATATTCGGTAATTACTTTGAAGATAATGTAATAGGCGATATTAATACTCTAGAAGATATACTAGATGTTGACCATACGCCGGAGATTTATCTTGGGTACTTATGGGAATTTTTAGGTTCAATGCCTTATGCTAATCCTCATGCTATAGATCCAGACAAGTGGAAAATACTATTCAATGGTTTTGATAGTCCTACTACTATTGAGGCTTTGAAGAAGTACTGGGTATATCCAATGAATGTCTCTGCTAATGGTACTGCAGATCATTTTGATTTAACCGATGCTCAGGTTAGGGCTTTGGTAAAGTATTCTATAGCTTTATATTCTATACGAGGTACTAAGAAGTTTTTCAAGGTATTACTTAAGTTATACGGTATAGAAGCTGAGATATATACTTCTAAAGCTTATCCAAAAATAACTGTAGTTGATGATGATGATTCTGACTACTATGGAACAGACCAGGATTACTATGGAACCGATGATGATTACTTTGGTTCTACTGATTCACTTTTTGATTCACTAAGTGAACCCACCAAGTTGGATTCAGAGTGGATGGATCTAGATGTGAATACTTTGGATAAACATAACAACTGTACCCATTTTGTAAGTGTTAACTTTGTTCTGAACTTAGTTAACTATGCTTACACTAATGGTAGCAATGAGTTCTTCAGATTACAGAACAGAATGTTCAATTTGATTAACATGTTCTTACCATTAGGTGTTAGACCCCATATTATCTGGAAAGGTTTGTATAATACAGCTGGGTATGTAGTACCAAAGGTTAACCGTTCTATAGAAGTTTATGTAGATCATACTCCAATAGGTTGGACAGGTTCTGATACAGTTTTCGTAGCTTCTAGTACTTACCCAGGTTGGTATAGAGTTTATGATAGATCAAGTAGTCGTAGTGGTGTACCTACTAAATACTTTGATACTGGAGCTGATCTCCGTGTAATGGTAAAAGTAGTTGATACCTATTTAGATACTGCTTTAACTGGAAAAGCCCCAAACTTCATCAGTGATCAACCTAAGAGGTTTAAGGTTGATTTTGAGGGTAATGGTACTTGGTCAGATAAAGAATATGATGATGGTTATATATTTACTATTAAAGCGGGATCTTCTACTAAACCCCTATATCCAAAGTTCGAGGTCAGTGTAATAGATGAAGATGACTTTAATTTAACCAATGGTACACTTTTCACTTTCATATTAGTTGCATGGTGGAAGAAATTTAACTATAATATATTCAGTTGGTATAATCCAAACATATCGTTAGAGTTAGATAATACCCATAACTATATACCAATACTGATACAGTCGGCTTCAGTTAATACTTACACTAACGAGGCAGATCCAGAAGATGATTCATTTACACCAGAACCAGTATCACTTAATGGTGAGGATTTGGTATTAGTTGAGTCATTTACTACTTTACCAGATAGGGATGGTAATCCCGTAAGCTACTCTGCTTATGCAGATCTCTGTATATATGCCATTCACATATTTGAGTCTGGTACTTATAGATTTTACCAAAAGAACAATCCAGATAAGGTACTTACCTTAGAGGTAACTAGGGTTGATGAAACTCTAACTATTTCATTGGTTGAAGGTTTAGCCAATAATATGGTAGATAATGATAATCCGACTTGTAAAGTTAGAATAAAGGCTTTAAGTAGTATACCTAAATTAAAATCGGTAAATACTAGGCCTATGTTCGTAAATGATAACGGAGGAAATATATGGTCTACTATAATATCTGGAGCTACAGGTAATAGTCCAGCTAACCCAGTTGGTAATTATCATAACAAACCTTATTACAAAATAAAGTCTGTTAACCTGTATAACTGTAACAGTACTAACAGAAGCCTACCATTGAATATAGCTCTGGCTTACCTTACTAAACCAGTACATGATAATAGTCAGTACTTGAGATTAACCATAATAGAGTACTATCATGTTGATAATCCTAGTTGGTATGATAAAAGAGTAGTAACCTTTTATCCTGTTACTGGTGAAATTATTGCTGAGGAGGAGATCTATAGCCAGGGTATAGATAATGAGGATATATATGAATACAAGTATGGTAATGATGTAAAAGGTTCTGATGATAGTAGTTCTATTATAAGCCAGTTCTCGATATCTAATCCCTCAGCAGATAAATCACTGGGTAGTGGTGGAACTTTATGGGATAGTGTAGATACTAGCGTTAGGTATATCGGCCTATTGAATGGACTTTATGCTATCTTAAGGTACCCAGAAATTAGTAATAGCGATAAGTTATATTTAGAGTACAACGGACTCTATGATAATGATATACTTATCAAAGAGGTAACTAACCCAGTTACACAGATATGGAATAACGGTGAGGAGATTATACTAGATGATCCTGGTCATTACAGGTTCTATGGAATAAGTAAAACCTTCACTAACGTATCAGGTAATAAGTTAGATATCAACGTTGATTCTAATAAGTATAACGAAAAGTATTACTTAGAGGCATTCGATAATGACCAGTCTGATGATGAGAGTTATATGCTTCGTACTAAAATACCCGTACCAGACAATGTTACTAGTGGTACCGTATGTAACTGGAGCTTTAACTTTGCTATCACATTGGATAAGTCAATAGTAGAGGCTAAGGATATATTAACTATAGATCCTAATGCTTTTGACTTTGAGGTATTACTGTATAGGGGAGCTACTCCTAATACTGGAACTTTCCTTGGATCATACACTGCAAGTGCAGAAGTATTAGTTGATGAGGTTGGTAACACCTTGCCTAACTACAAGGTTCAGGGTACTATCCAATTATATTGGAAGTATGGTAACTATGTATTGAGTCACCTATTAGTAGATGGTAACTATCCCCCGGGCCTTTACTGTATAGAGCTACATTCTCGTAATAAAGCATGGCCTAACAGTCCTACCTATAAAGTCATCGATGTTTACAATATACCACAAAAGTTTGATGGTAACCTGTATTTTGATGTAGATGTAATAAGCAAAGCTTGGACTTCACCTGCTGGTCAGATTTACGATGTAGATCCTATTACTGGTAAACTTACTTGGGGTTGGTATAAAACAAACCCAGATTATAAACA
>Ga0326511_10005468_pt1 | contig 10033 bp, 23 predicted proteins | sample 0_2496_0518_D_FD_203701 | JGI IMG/M metagenome (GOLD analysis project Ga0326511, IMG submission 203701) | Bovine rumen microbial communities from UC Davis, California, United States - 0_2496_0518 | ecosystem: Host-associated > Mammals > Digestive system > Stomach > Rumen | place: USA... | reverse complement strand
TTTCAGATAAATAAACATTATTTTTTGGTGATCATCTAATGCACAAACTATTTCAGAAGTATCATCTAATTTATTTTTAGATTTAAGATTATCAATGATGTTTAAAGCTTTTTTAGGAAATTTTCTATCTCCATCTTGTATTTTATCTAAAATATTTGTTACTTCAGTCACTTTGCATTTATTATTTATCCAGTTTGTCATTTGTGTTGCATCCCACATATGATCTTTATCAACTGTATTCTTACAATCACCAAAGTATTTATAACTTCTATAAGGTGGTACTCCATCATACATTTCTGGTTTTTCTAATGATGAATCGGTTGGGATATTTTTTAAATCAAGTTTTTCAATCAAAAATGATTCAAATATATAATCGATTAAATTTTTCATATTTAATCTTCATATTTTTCTAATTTTTTCTGAAGAAGATTATTTATCTTTTCTTGAATTTTTGCCTTTTCGGATTCATATTTTGCTAAGATTTTTTCCATTTCCTTTTCAAGTTCTTTAACATCTTTATCAATAATGTCTTCTTGTAAATCATTTAATAGTTCCCTATCTGTAGCTACATAATGGAATATAGCATCACCACTAAAACTTGTATCTATATATAATTTCTTTTCAATATCTTTTTTATAAATATAGCATGTTCCATTTTTGTTTTTGTTTTTACGAGTGAATTTGATTTCCCATGCTTCTTTAGTAGTATAGCTACCCATTGACATAGGTTCATGATAATATGTTGCATCTACCGTACATACTTCTATTTTATGATTTCTATCGCTATTAAAAACATCCAAATAATAAATTGTATCTCCTTTTCTAATTTGTTTGAAAGTCTTATCTTTGGACTCATTAGCTTCAAAAATTTTATCTTTTAAGTTTTTCATTATTAAACTTTTTTATATTTTTCCTGAATTTGTCCATTTCTTAATATTTTTATACGTTCTTGGACAACTGTATGTTTTATTTGATCACCTCTAAAAATTGTTTTAATAATAATATCAACTTTACTTCCGTTTTCTTGTAATAACCACACACCCCATAAAGTCATATTATGTGGTCTTGCTCCACAATAAATAACTTCATTATTATTTTCTTTATCATTATTTAACCAACATTGACATTCTATAGTCCATGCATTAACTTCTCTATTATTATATTCAAATGGTTTAAATTTTCCTTCATAATTCATATCCATAATCTTATTCCAAGACCATCTGAACATGTTGATAATTTCATATTGACCTATTCTTTTTCCTCCATCTCCACCATTTTCTACTGGTCGGTCTCTTCTTGAATTTGCATGATCACCAATTTTCAATTCATCTCCATCATTAGACTTCCATATTGTTCTATTATTTTCCAATATTAAATTAAAATCTAATATATTGTTGTTAGATTCTAAAAGTTGTCTAAAATTCATTTCGAGACACTCCAATGAACTATCATCTAAATCAAATATAATTTTATTAATTTTATTTTCGAATGTATTACGAGTTAAATATGAATTTAAAGATTTCATTAAATAAATTATTACTTTATTAAAAATAAAAGAATAATATTGAATTTATTATTTTATTGACTATATTAATTATGTAATTAATTAAATTGAATATGGAAAAAATAATTAATGAATATTTGGATAAACCATTAGAGGTTGGTACGGTTCTTAAGGAAACATGTAATGGGGCAACATATTTTTATTTAGTTGGACCATATTTTGTTTATACAAATGATTATAATTTTCCACAAATTAGACCTCATAAGTTTGTTTTTGATGATCATATTTCTATAGCTTCAGAAGATGAAAAGAAGTTATTCATAGAAATGCTTAAGAAAAATCATTTAATTGTGGATGAAAACTATGAACTTAAAAGAGAATTTGAAATATATAATCTTACTGCAAAGGTTAAAGTTAAATCAAATATTTCGAAAGAAGAATTAATTAAAAAGCTAAATGAAATTTATTCTTCTATTTCTGAATTTGATATTAAATTTATTGATTTTTAATTTATGAATAGAGTAGTAGAAATTCTTATGAATCGTGATAATATGCCTCAGGATCACGCAGAACGTTTAGTACGAGAAACTAGAGATGAAATTATAATGCTTGATAATCCGTTGGAAGCAGATGATGTTTTGCTCGATTATCTTGGATTAGAATCAGATTATTTAGAAGATGTTTTGAATTTTTAATAACAAATTTAATAATTATGGTTTATCAAATTAGTATTAAAGATATAAAAAAGGCATTATTTGCTAAAAATCATAGTAATATTGTTGTAGTTGTTTGTTCAGAAAATCCACGAATGTCATGTCATATTCAATTTCTCATGAAAGATACTGGAGAAATTTATTACAATTGTGGTTATCAAGTTGGTAATTATAATGTATGTTTAGCTGATAATACACCTATTTGGGAATTGGTATATAAATTTAATAAAGCAATGAGAGATTATGATATAGAATATAATTAAAGGAGAGCAATTGCTCTCCTTATTTATTTTAATAATTCCGATATAGTTTTTTTATCTCGTTCTGGAATAAAATTAGCTATTTTTTTAAGTGATGATGTAATAATATATTTTACTTTATTAACTGATAAATTTTCACTTTCAGCAATATCATTAATTGAAATTTCATAAGGATAATCTATTCCAAAACGTTTTTTAACAATTCTTCTTTCTACATTACTTAAACAATATAATGAATTGTCGATTAATTCTTTAAATAAATTTTGTCTTTCAATAGCTTCTAAATTTTCATCTTCAATTAAGAATTCTTCTTCAGTTATTTTTGATGTTTGATTATCATGATACACATCTTCAGTATGTGGATTTACCGAATCTAATCTGATAATATTTGCCATTGAACTTCCATTTTTTTGAGCCGATTGAGGAACATGTACAATATTAGCTGCACTATTTAAAGCGATAATAATATAAGCACGAATCCACATAAATGCAACAGAAGCAAATGAAGCCGGTTTAATATTGGTTTTAATCCAAATTTCAAAATCAAATTTAGTAGCAAAACCTTCTTTAGGTAATTTATTAATTGTTGTATCTAGATTTTTACTATAAACAAAAGCTTTACGAACTAATTGCTCTGCTTGATCATAATTAAATGTTTTTAATTCTGATTCATTTAATAAATTAAGCATATTAACACGTAAATTAGCTTTTGTAGTTTTATATTTTTGAAGACATTTTAACAATCCTTCATTACCTGCTTGTATAAGATCTTCAAATTCTAAACCTAAATTACGATAACGTTTTGCACATTCAATAACTAATTTAAGATTGTTCTTTATAAAAACATCATAATTTTTTTCACAAAATTCAAGATTATCTGATTCATTATAAGGTGTTTTTATATATTCTCTTTTTATTTCATTAAAATATATATCAATATTATTTGAATTAAAAGTTTTATTTGATGTATATTTAAATGCTAATTTTGTTCTTACTTTTTTCTTAACATCATTCCAAAATATTGTATTATAAATATCTAATTCATCTAAAGTATCAAGATAATTTAGATAATATTCAACAATATTTTTTTCTGAACAATCCTTAAGAGAATATGCATCTTTTTTAATGACATTATTTAGATATTTTTCTAAATATTCATAATCAGTATCATTAATTTGTGTTGATTTTCTATATTTTACAAGCCATTTATCAACCTTTGCTTGATTAGTTTTACATAAATTATTATTAACAACTCTAGCCACTTATTTCCTAATCATATTTTTAGGAATTCTGGCTTATATATAATATAGACTAATATTAAAAAAAATTAAATAAATATTAAAAATATTAAATTTCTAATACTTATTTAATTTGTTATTATTTATTATTTATAATGCAATTATACAGCATCTTGCCCAAGTTGTATCATCGTCATCATCTTCATCAACAATATTAAAATAAGCAACATCTTCATATTTAGATGTCATATACCAAGTATAAGGTTGATCATCTGGACACCATTGCATATCTATTCCAATTCTACCATCTTCTATCTCAGCTTCATAAATCATATTATCATCTATTACACAAATCATATCTGATGAAGCTTTCTTAAATGTTTCTTCATCTAAATCTTCAGGATAAAATTCTCCTTTTTTATATATAAGAGCTTTAATACCATCCCAAGCACCAATTTCATCATCTATATAACCTCTTGCTTCAAGATTATCATCAGAATATGGGAATAAAACAACCCATTTATTCTTCTTACACAATTCTTCAACATTTATATTATAAGGATTTTTTAATTCTTCTCCATTATAATTACCATCAAGTAATTTAGCTAAATCTTGAATTGTATTAATCTCTTGTGGTTTAGTTTTTTGTAATACTGTTTCTTTTAATGCATCATATAACATTTCAGAAATTTCTTCAGGATTATTCTCTATTACATCAATAGTTTTATTTTGATATTTTTGTATAAACCAATCTACAAATTCATCTAATTTTGTTTTCATAATTAATTATTATTTATTTTTCATTTAAGTATGTTTCATCAATCAAATAATCTATTTTAAATTGTTTAATATAATCAACAATCTTTTCTTTATAGAATTCTGGTATAGTAGAATATTCTCCATCAACATATCTATAATTCATTTCATCTAATGCTAATTTAATAGTTTTTTGAAGATGGTCTAAATATTTAATAACAGATTCACCCCATTTACATCCTGTTCCATATTTAAGAATGTCCATTGTTTGTTGAACACATTGTCTACGTTTTTCATATGGAAGCATTAAATAAATATCATCAAGATATTCAAGAGTAAGCTTAGCCTTTTCTCGTTTATCTTTTATTGATTTTAATGTAGCCTTTGCATCTTTAATACATTTTTTAGCTTCAATTTTGTCTTTATTATATTCTTTATATGTTTTTACAAAAATTCTATAAAATTTAATTAATCCCATAATTATTAATATATATTAGCTTCTTCAACATTAGTATTCATTAATGCTCCATTTGTTAATGGTACATATACTTTCATTTCACCAGTTACATATACTTTATCATATATATCTGACCAATTTGTTATATAGTTACTATCAACTGCATTGCCTCCAGCTTCAATAGATGTTGCTAATGTAATATGAGCAATTTTGTTTGCACATACAACACCTTTTGGTAATTCTACATGAATAGCAAATGCTTTATCAGACATACCTACACTAACAACTTTTAATTTAAATTTCTTTCCAACATTATGATCATTATAATTTTTTATTGATTTAGCAATATATGTATCATCGTTAAATACAACAGTCATATGATCATAATATTCTTTCCAACCTGTTGGTGTTGGATATAATTTTTTTAATTGTTTCTTAGATTTATCATCTAAAAATATTCCTATATAAATCCAACTATTATTCATATTTAATATTCCTCCATATATTTAATAGCAAAATCAACTGCATCTTGTTCACTTTTATTATTATAGAACTTGATATATTTCCAATAATCAAGTAATTCTTTCAATTCATCTATAGCTTCTTGTTTATTCATATTAAGAACGACTTCTCATTTTTTTAATAAATTCTCTAACATCAGCTTCAATACAAAGATATTCATAAAATGTATAATCTTTAGGATGATCCATTATGTTTTCAAAACTATTAATATAATCAATATATTGTTCAATTTCATCATCAGACATATTACAATATATTAGTTCAAATTCTTTTGTATAAGGATTCATTATACCCCAATCACCATTATGTTCAAATAATACAAATCCATCAAGTTTTCCATCTTTCTTAGAAAATAATGCTCTATTATTCCAAAAATCATCAAACTTCCAACCTAATTCTTCAAGTTTTTCTTTTGTCATAATTTATAATTTAATAAATTGTTCTTGATATTCTTGTAATTCTTCCAGTTTTTGTTGTTTAACTAATTCCACACATTCCCAAAATAATTCAGATGTTAATTGTATTGATTTAAGTTTATCATTTAAGGTAATACATAATTCCCATCCTGATTCTGTTCTTGGATAAACTAATTCGTTAAAATTATAATCAATATATTCTATTGTTCGTTGTAATGTATCAATTTTATCTTTAATTTCAACTGCTTTTTGATATCTGTCAAATTCTATTTCTGTCATAAATTTCTAGTATTAAATTCTTTTAGTTGTTTTCTTTTTAATGTTTTATTCTTCCATTTACCAACTTATAGAATATATATCTTGTTCACGTGGATCTCTTGGGTCACCTTTTTCTAATGTAGTCTTATATCCTAAAATATTCAATTTTCGTATTACATAATCAGGAGTTGTACCACTTATATAACAATTATATTGTTTATTTTGAGCTGCTTCAAATATTTTCTTTAATATTGGTCTTAAAGACTCTAAATCATTTTCAATCGCTTCATCAGTCATTTTATGAGCTTCAGTAGCAGAAAGAATATCTAATTTATCTTGTGTCATTTTGTTTTCATTTGATTAATTTGTTCAATTAAATCATTACGTATAGTTAAATAATTGCAACCTTTACAATCGTCATTAAATTTACCTTGACATTTATTACAATGTTCATTAATACGATTAAGTCGTTGTTCTAAATAATGTGTTGATTCATTTAATTTCATATTATTACTCATTTATAAATTTATATACATTATTAATTGATCCATTTATATTGATCAAAATCTTTAATATCATATTTTGCATAAATTTAAACCATGAACAGTACTTTCTTCTGTCAAAAATCTATCATACGTCCACATCGGATATTTTATCCATTTAATACGCCATTTGGCAACTTTATGTAGTTCACGTTTCTTATCATTACAATTCCATTCCCATGTTTCATAAGGTTTACCTTTTGACATTGCAATAATAGTACCCATTTTAATCGCTGGTGATTGAATTATCTGTGTGGCTGCTACAACAGTATCACCAACGTGTAATTCATTACCAAATGCATCTCCTATATAAATTTCTTCCATATTACCAAATTTGTTGAAATATAAACATTTGAGGATCTTTATTTGTTGTTAATTTACCGATTTGCTTCGTTAAAAATTCATCTAATTCTGGATGTTCTTTTAAGAAGTCATGATACTTATCAGTTGATTCTTTAATAAGTTTATCATCAACTATAACTTCATCACCTTCATCAGCATCATAATAAACTAAATGTGCACCAAAGAAAATATACTCTCCACACATTGTATCTGATACTAAAAAGTCACAATAATCATCATAATAATTTTCATTTATCTTTTCAAGTTCCTTTTCAAACTTTTCAACATTTTTACGACCTTCAACTTTCCAACCGTAAATACTTCTTGTAAAATTATCTAATCCCATAACTATTAAGATATATTTATAAGTACATTTAAAAAATCTTCATATAATTGTAATTTTAATTTCCATTGATGTGTTTCTTCCCAATACATAAAATCTGGATGATTTAATTCTTCAACCTTTTCATATGCCTCATTACGAAGTTGATAATATTTTTTAATAGCTTCTTGTTTTGTCATTTATTGTTATTCATATATTTCACATTTAATAGGTAATGGATCTAAGTATTTTATCATAAGTGGTTTAACTTGATTTTCCCAATCTAATCCACCATTTGTACAACCAAGTTTAGGCCATGCTATTGTTTTCATTCCTTCAGTCCATGTATCTGGTCCCATATTCCAAAATTTAAAATGTTCACCTTGCCATTCATAATCTCTTTCAGCAAAATTATAAAGACCTCTTTCAATCCATTCTAATTTTGATGGATTTCTCCAAAATTCTTTTGTGGCAAAATGTAAAACATGATGTGATGGTGCATCATTTGAATTTAAACCATGTACTTTATCAAATAAATTTTCAAATGGTAACCAATTATTATCAATATTTGCTTTAGTGAAATACCAGAAATAAATATCTCCACCTTCATTTAGTATTGTATTATTTGCTTTAATATCCCAATATTTACAAGCATGTTGATAGCATTTGAACATTAAAGTGGATTTATATTTATCCTTAAATTGCTTAGCGATACCTTTACCCATAACACCTTCACAATTTACAGTATTTACTAAAGTCTTACATTTGGAGTTAAATATATCACCTGTTTTCCAAATAATCATACAATTTTTTCAAATCTAAGTTTTTTTATTTTATCAATAAATATTTGTTGTGATTCTAATAATGTTTCTTGTTCTTTTATTTTTGTTTGTATTAATCGTTGATATATTTCATTTAAATAAAATGAATCTACAAAAATAACAATTATATCCCCCCATTTAGGAATATAATCTCTTGCCCAACCGGTATTATCACAACATGCTAAATATATCTGATCATATTTATATTTATTAACACAAAGTTCAACTCTACGTCTTTTATTAATATTTTTATCAGTATATTTAAATCTAACGTTTGTACACCAATCATAATGGTGTGTATTGATTACTTGACTCTCTTGAAATTCGTACTTTATTATTCCATCATCTTCATAAGGAATCATTAAATAAAGTTTATCTCCTTTCTCAAGTGTACTCCAATCTTTTTTCATTTAATCTAATTTATTAATTGTTTTGAGTTTTAAATAAATTTCTTTAAATGCATCATAAGCATTAATATTAATAACTTCAAATATATTTTTACCTAAATCTCTATTTGCATAACAAATAATACATTCATTAGATGTGTTATATGTAATTGTTAAATTAAATAAAGTTTCATGTATACCATATTCTATTGTTTTAGGTAATGCTATAAGAAAATCATCAACAGACCAATCATCTAAATTATCTTCATCCTGAACATCTGATTCAAATAAATATGGATCATCTGTTCTAGTTTGAATATATTCTTGCATTAATTCTATTGTTTTATTTGAATTTTTAAATAAGTTAAATTCCATAATTTAAATACAATACACAATATTATTATATTTTTAAAATAGAATATATTCTTATTTATTTTTAATAAAGAATATAAAAATAAATGCATTACTAAATTTATATGAAAGAAAAGGAAAAGGAAATATTCATATTCACTAATATTGAAGACGCCGATATTATTGAAAGTGATTATGTTGATAATATGATTAACCAATTAACAGGTCAATATACATTAATCATGACAGAAGATAACAAGGACATTTTAGAGAATGAAGAAAGTGATGCTTTTATGATAATGGAATATAAATAAATTTGATTAAGATATAAAATGGCTGTAAATGGAAGAAAAATATCAAGTTTTAATAAATTAAATGAATTAACTGGTGATGAATATTTAATGGTTGCCTATAAAGGTAAATCATATAAAATTCCAACTAGTCTTTTACTTGGTAATATGATTACAGAATTATCACAAGTTCAAAATGATGGTGATGGTGCTGATAATCCAATAACAATGATTGTATCTAATGGTACTACTAACACATTTCACGTATATAATGGTCGTAAAGGAAGTAAAGGTGATACTGGTGATCAAGGTGAAAGAGGTGAAAGAGGTGATAGTGGTATTGCTTTATATGGACAAACTGCCGAAGACATTCGTAATTTAATTGTAAATTCATTAGATGGTAATAGTTTTTCTGATGAAGAATTAACAGAACGTATGCTTAGTGCTGCTATGGGTATGGTGTTAAGTCAACAAATTAGTGAATTAAAAGAAGTTTATTTTGATACACAGGAAGAATTTGATGAAGCTTTAGCAGCAGGAAAAATATATGATGATACTAAATATTATATATTTGAAGAATAAAATATATTGATAAATAATTATGGCTTTACATGTAGATAATAAACAAGTTACAACTATTTATAAAGGTCAAAGACATATTGCATCTATATATCAAGGAGCTAAACTTATTTGGCAATATATTAGAAGTTGTTTTGGTCGTGGATATTGGATTAATAATAAGCCATGGTCTAATAAAGATGCTTGGAAAAACTAAATTTATTAAAATGAAATAATGATACAAAAAATAATTAGATTATCAGATTTTCCTTTATTAAATAAACTTCTTACAAAAGG
>Ga0326511_10005466_pt1 | contig 10035 bp, 7 predicted proteins | sample 0_2496_0518_D_FD_203701 | JGI IMG/M metagenome (GOLD analysis project Ga0326511, IMG submission 203701) | Bovine rumen microbial communities from UC Davis, California, United States - 0_2496_0518 | ecosystem: Host-associated > Mammals > Digestive system > Stomach > Rumen | place: USA: California... | reverse complement strand
TTACGAGCAGGAGCAATATTATTGAGTTTAATACCATTTTCAAAAGTTTTGAAAAACGCCTCACTCACCCAATAAGCCACCGGCATACCCGGAATCTTGGAGAAGTTTTCTTGTTTGGCTGTGTAACGCTTTTCGTCTGTCAGGAATAAATCACGCTTTTCATTCTCTCCGACAACATCAACAAGCCTTGCATATGTTCCCATGTAATCAGAAAATTTTCTGCCACAATCCACAAAAGCCGTTGTCTGCACAACTTCTCCGCCGATTTCATCAAAAGCCCTTGCTCCTAAGTGCGCCATATTGACAGTGGTTTTCAGCATTAACTTTTTGCGCAGATTCTCATAACTGGAAAGGAACATCCAAGCGTGTTGTGTAATCATTGCATAGAAACCATTTTCTTTGATAAAATCCCCACATTTTTCAATAAAGCAGGCGAATAAATCCGACTTGCTGTCAGGGAAATTCTTCTTGACATAATCTGACAAAACCGCATTCATACCAGAACCGCCCATATAGGGGGGATTGGTGCAGACCACATCATATTTTTGTGAAAGAATGTGGTAAATTTTCAGCATCATGTCAAGTTGGTGCTGGTTCATGCCGAACGTTCCGCCGAACTCTGAAACCGCCGTGTCAAGCCCTTCCGGAGCTGTCACGCTCATCAGAGAACCGTAAGTATCCGCAAATTCGAACTGCTCCACAAAGCTTTTCAGCTCTGCCGGAATCATGGAAGTATCTGCTCCCATGGTATCGGCGAAATTGGCTAAATTGGGCTGATTTTCGGGGCTGAGAATTCTGCGGTTGTATCCTCTTGCTTTCATCATCACGGCGAAATATGCCAGCTGATAAGCACGACGGTCAATGTCGAGACCGTACAAATTATGGCGAAGAATGGACTTTGAGGCATCACGCTCCGACCATCCGCAGGAAACATAAATCTGCATCAGCACATCAAACGCATATACCAGAATATGCCCCGAGCCCATGCAGGGGTCAAGAAATTTGATTTGTTCGGGCTGGATGTTTTTGGATTGCGAACGGATTTTTTCAAGTTCGGATTTGACGGCCTCTTCCTGTTCGGCTTCGTCAAGATAATATTGCAGATTGGGCTTGATTTCGGAATTTTCGTGACCTTCCAGCCAAATCCGCCCAAGGGAATTATCCACCATATAGCGGACAATCCAGTCAGGAGTGAATAACTGTGTTGCGGCTGGAATCGCAGAGGCGGAAATTTTGATATTCTTCTTCAAATCGGCGAAAACCTTGTCTTTGGGTTCAGTATTGTAATACTGATACAGCCAGCCGATAATTTGAACCTGTTCCGTCCAGTCATTTTCTGGAATCATGGAAACCATGTTTGCAATCACGCTGTCTGAGCGGAGGAGATTCGGCGGAAATAACAGCTCCGTCCAACCGCCGATTTCCTCAAACATTTCAGGAAGTCCGGCATTGAGCGCATTGCACTGCGTGATAATTAAATACTTGTATAAAGTTTCATTATCCTGCTTTTCGAGCAGTTCGAGGACATATTCACGGTCGAGACCGTCAATTTCAACATTGACGGCATTCGAGAGGATTTCGGGCTTGAAATCGCCGTTTTCGTCCGTGAATACTCTGGTATGGGAGGGGAGGTAATTATTCACCTCCATGAACCGCAGGGCAATGAAGCGGTTAAACCAAGTGTAGGCGATTTCCTCCATAGTTTGTGCGAAACCATTCAGGCGGATTTTGCGTATCAGCTGGGAACGCTGATTTTTTTCGACAGGGGTCAAAGAATTTCCATTGACAGACCCCTGAGCAGGGTCATTTTTGCCGTTTTCGGTGACATCATACTCATAGGCACGTTGCGTGACGGCATCAATGAGCATGATTCTTGCCGAAACAGCGAAATTTTTGATAGCAGTTTTGTTCATATTTTTTTACCTCAGATAATATGCAGAACGTCGTGACCGTCTAATTTCTGCATGAGTTTTTGTTTGATTTCGGCTAAATACTGGTCAATATCGGATTCAGACTGCAATTTTACAGTATGGCAGACAATACTTCTGTTCATGGTAACGGTGTCGATTTGTGGGTCATTCACGACAGCGATTTTCTGGAGATACTGCTGACGGAGATTGGCAATCTGAATTTTCATAGCATCAAGGACGGTGAGCTTATCCGCATTTTGGGCAGATGTTTTCTTTTCCTGCAAAGCAGAATCCGCCTTGTGAACAATGTCAGTTTGTCGAATGTCGGCGGTTTGGTGGATTTCCGCCATAGCCGACTGAATTTCAGCGAAAACTTCTTCTTGTTTCTGTGCAAGCAATTTTTGGTAAACATCCTGAATATTCTGGATGAGTTCGGGAAGTTCGCTGATTCTGCGGTAAGGTTTGGCAAGAGCAAGAATTTCACGGATTTTCGCCATATCAGAGAGGGCTTTTGTTTCCGTCCGGAAGTATTCTTTTTCAGCGTTGATGGAATTGAGGAGATTTCGGGCATTGTCGAAAATAGGTTTCTGCACACGGAAGAATGTTTTCACCTCTGCGACATCTTCGGAAAAGTCGAGAAAATCTTCCTGCATTTCCACGGCTTTTTTCAGCAGTGCAATATTATCATTTTTGTGCATCAGCAGTTCATTACAAAGGCTGATACCATTTTCAACAACAGATTTTCCGGCATAGCCTGCAACGCTGTATTCTTTGGAAAGCAATTCATTCAGTTCGGAGCGTTCCTGCGTGAATTTCTCCAGAATATAGGCAATTAAGCCGTCTTCATCATCCGGCACAGCTCCAAGCGTACAGTTAAAATATTCGCTGAGGAATTCACGGCTTTTTTTGATTAAGGCAGTCGGGGGCGCAACACGGAATGAAATGATTGCTTTGTCAATTTCTGTTTTTCTGCGGAGATAGTCGGGCATTTTTTTATCTGTCGGCTGAATGACAGCACCAGCATATTTCAAAGTGAGTTTCTGAGATGCAATCAGTTCCGCAGTAACAGAAGCAATGTCGATTTCTCTCCATCCGTAGGGAATGGCGGAATATCTTCTTTGAATGTCGCCCATAGAAGTAGGGAGTTGTTTCATTTTCTGAATTTCCAGATACTGGAATAATTCTTTGACAGCTTCGGCATTGGGGGACTCTGTGCCGTCAATAGAAAGTTGACTGTCACCTTTGAGAATTTGAACAATATCAGCATCACTGTCATAATTTTTGTGAACATAGTCCAATTTTGTGTAAACGCTTTCAATCAGCACGGACAAAGCACGCTCAATTCTGTCTTTCACGGAGGAAATTTTCAGGGAAAGCTTGTCACCAGCGACATAAATTCTACCCTCCGCAATGGCTTTTGAAATGAGTTCTTCTGCGTTTTTTTCGTGGGCGGATGCCTGCGCCTGTCTGTCACGGATGATAGACTGAATCATTTCCGGCAACTGTGAGATATTTTTCCCTTTGACATAGCGGCGAATTTTCATAGCATCTTCCAGCTCCTTGAAATAGGGCTGACTTTCAGCGAGTACAATCATGACTTCATTGTCTGTTTTGGAACGCATGAGGAAAATAGAATCTTCTGTGCTGTAAATTTCCGAGGCGACTGTAATAAAATGCAGTCCAATGGAGCTGTTCAGCTGTCCGATAACAGTTTCATCAATACGCTGGTCATAAGGAAAATCATACTTTCCATAACGAAATTTTTTGCTGACATAAAGCTTCCCGAAAATAATATCAGAAATCGCCTTTGTGATAATGGCACTGTCAACAGGGGTATTTCGAATATCTCTTGCAATGTCCTGTTCATCGTCGGTCAAAAATGTGTAAGTATCTCCGGCACGGGAAACATAATTCTGTGAAACAAGGCGGTCAAGGGATTGCTGAATTTTCAGCCTGACAGTGATTTTATCTGTGCGGATGTCGTCCGCCATCAATACGCTGATATTGTCAACATTCGCCTTCACATCATCCACATAGCGCACCAAATACAACAGTTTCAAGATATTCACGTCATACTGTTCAATTCCGTCATGATTATCAGCAGCCGCCTGACAGCGGTCAATCACTCGCCTGATGGAGCTTTCCAAAAACGTATGTACGGTATTATAGAACAAATAGAACGGTACAAGTGCATTTTCGTCCCTTTCCTGAATCGCCTGAGCCGCCTCCTGAAATCCGGACAGCATGGAACGTTCACCGCCGGAAAGATGCTTTCCGGAATTGCCGTGTCTGCGTATCTGCGCCAGAACATTCTGCACCAGTTTGAATTGATACGGCACAAAGGGGTATGTTTCTACAAATTCCCCCTCGCCTGCAAAGCCTTTCAAATCCAGAATTGCATCTTTGAATGTGAAAAGATTCCGCAAAATTGCCTGATTTTTTTCATACTGCAATTTCAGCAGAGTTTCTGCATTTTCTGTTTTGGCAAGAATACGCTTTTTGATTACCTCATCTACGGAAGAAGAAGAAAGGCTTAATCTGGTATTGAATCGCCCTTGAATTTTGGAAAAGTCATCCCCACTGATTTTGGTAATGCTGTCAATGGCTTCCTGACTTGTCACCATGACCCAGACACGACCAGCACATTTTGTTCCAATTTCCTCCACAATCGTCTGTAAATTCAACATCAAGTCAGAGTCCGAACCGATATATTGCCCGACTTCATCCACCATGAACAGCAAACGGAAACTTTTTCCCTTGCTGTCGATATATTCCTTGATTTCCTTCACAAGCTGTTCAATGCTAAGCTCAATTTCTTCCTCACCATTGAACCAGTTTCGGGCAGAAGTCTCGCTCATTCCCAGAGATTCCGTCATTGCCTCCACAATATCATCCTCGAAAAAAGCAAAAGAATCCCGTGAGTCCTCCCATTCTCCTCCGTTAATGCGTTCGAAAGAACTCCGGAATTCTTCTGTTTTGTTGGATTTTGCAATAAACTGCTCCAATTTGGCAACTTTCAAATCATTTCCGTAAAATCCAAGATGTTCATAAAATACTTTCGCAAATACACGCAGAATCGCCGTTTTGTCCTTTGTCAATGGACTTTTGGAATCAATATTGAATAAGATTGTTTCCGTTGGGATTTTCACACAAGTTTCCAGCTGTGCAAACATCATAGGGTCATCAAATTTATCTGCAAAATAATCAACTGCCTTTTTTCCTCCAACAATCCGATTTGACAGCAGATATGACAGCATTTTCAGAAAATGAGATTTACCACTCCCGAAAAATCCCGAAATCCAGACACCAATTTTATCTGTTGGCTGGCTCAGGGAATGCTCATAATGATTCAGAAACGTGTTGAAATGTTTCCGCAGTTCACGAGTGATAATATATTCTTCCAGCTCCTGCCGGATGGAATATTCATCATCTTGCGCAACCTTAATGACACCGTTAATATCTCGGTTAATGTCCGATTGATAGATATTTTGTAAACGCATATATCAATAAACTCCTTTTATAACATATTGAATGCTCGATAATAATTCCCGTCTTCGAATTCGCCGAATAAAGAAAGATTCTGACCGTTGAATTTTCCTGCATACAGCATCACAACCGGAATGTCTGAAAAAATATGCTGTAAGTTGTCAAGGATGTAGTGCGCCCTCATGAACGGGTAGACTTTCCCGACTCCGGTTATCAGCAAAATATCACCATGCTGATGGGGTTCATATTTCATCCGCTCCACAAAGGCTTCCGGAGAGGCGACTTTCTGCAATTGTTTCAGAAGAGCCTGTGAGCCTTTTTTCTGTTCCATGGCAGGAATATTTTTCAGAATGCGTTTTTCTTCGCAGATTTGCAGGAATATTTTGTATAAATCGCATTCAATCAGACGGAACGGCTGATTTTCTGCCGTCATCAGCTCCCTGAAAAAATTCTGCACTTGCATTTCCTGTTCCGGCTCGTAGCAGAATACATGAATCCCCACTTCATTGGATAAGCCCTTATTGCTCAGAAAAATATCATCCGAGAATCGTTTTTTGATTTCGTTCAGTTGTTCTGTGAGACTGCTCATATTCTCCTCCATATTATTGCATTGCTGTAAAGCAATTGAATGCCGTTAAAGCATCCATATCGTTTTTGGCACGAATACTCTCTTCCAATTCTGGATACAAATAAACCGGCTGTAACTGCTCTGATTTTGTATTGTCCAAATATTCGCACTCAACCAAAAATTTCACAAGCACCTGTTTGAGCTTCTTGATTGTGGAATCGCTCCAATCATTGACAGCAGGCACTTTCTCTACTAATTCCATGAAAAACAAATTGACATCTTTCTGTGAAAAATCAAGCTCCTGCGAACGAAATTTTTCACCAATCACTTCCGTCATGAAATCATATACTATGCTATTTTCGCACATAATCGCATACAGATTGATTTGTTTTCCAACCTGTACGGAAGATTCTGCAAGATGCTGAACCAACTCTTCTGAATTCAATGCATCAATCCGCCGGAAACAAGTGTTCACAATTTTTCGGATTGTCCGCTCTGTAGGGAACTGAAACAAATTTTCTGTAAAAATTTCCGCTTGGATTTCATCACGATTTTTTCCTTGACAAATCAAAGAAGCCACAATCCTGATTTCATAAAACAGAAATTGTTCCCTCGTCAATCCGCCACTGTAATGATTATGACTCATCTAAAACACTCCATTTTTGTCACTGTTTCACAAAAGGCAATCTTTTGCGAAAACCTAAACAAATATTATCATAGATATAAACACTTTCCATTTTTATTATACCACATTTTACATAATTTGTCAAACCCTGAATCAGAATTTTCTAACATAAAGCACAAAAACATTGATATACATTATCCATGAAGAGAATGATTATCTCGTCATCAACTGGAGCTGATAAACGAAATCTTGAAAGAATTCACGAGAAACAAAAACTTCCAAACAGATTGAACCTGTTTGGAAGTCATAGATACCTATTGTATTACATAAGTTTTAAATTTATTTCAATGTTTTCAAATGCTCTTTCTGCCCGTCACTGATACGATAGCTTTCCCTTGCTTTCTGAATAGTCTTGTTATGTGTCCATGCATCAAGCCGATTTTCTTCAATGATTCTGATGGTATCATCATACTGTTTAGCCAATGCAGTTGCAAAATACCATGCTCTCATCATATTGACATAGTATTCTTCGCTCTGAATTTCTGCGACTAAATCCAGATATTCCGACTTAAAATGCTCATCCAGATACCAGCGCATCAGCATCCCGATACCGAAACGAATCGTATAGGTCTTATCAGAATGAATCCACTTTCTGACTTCTTCTATCAGTTTATCTGGATTGTTCTTGAAAACTTTCGGACTGAGCTGGTCACAAGTTCCCCAATTATCCACATAAGGCAGAAATTTCGCTAGCTCTGTTATGACTGTATCATAGTCTTTCATCTCTGAAATCAAAAATGCATGGAGCTGATTTTCCTCAAAATACTGATGCGGTAAAGTTTTCAGAAATATAGATACTTCCTCTGATTTCGCCAGTTCTTTGGCAAATTTGCGAAGTTCCGGTGTTCTGATACCAATCATTTTCTCTTTGTCAATATTCGGAATCAGTTTTGCATTGAAGTCTCTGTATTTCGTGTCTTGCATCAAAAATAACTTTTCCTGAATTTTCATATTCTCTCCTTCTGTTGATTCAACAATTCTCGTTTCATCAGACACAAATCAAATATATTTAGTCTATCATCTTCATAGAAATCAGCAGCTTTCCAGTTTTCAAGATGTGTATCAGGAACATTCAGCAGCCATTTCTGAAATAAAATAACATCCGCAATGTTAAAATTTCCATCTGCGTTGACATCACCAGCAATTTCGCTGATTTCTGCCCATCCGCTGTCTGGATAGGATTCATTCTGCGGTTTATCTCCGCTTTCATGGAAAGGCGTGATTTTGATATAATCAATGTCAAATTCTGCTGTATCGAAATCAGGTGTACCAGCCCAATATTTCGGAAACCAGAGACCTAACCATAACCGCCCCGCATTTGTCGGAATATGCTCATAAGATGTATAGGTCAGTACATCATCAAAATAATATTCTACTCGTGGAATTTCGTTGTTATTTCCGGTATGCCAGTCAAAACGATAAGTATGATATTCGCCATCAGTCTGATTTCCGCAGTATGGCGAACCGGTTTTATGTTCATTGTCGCTCTCACCAGTCCATGTAGTGCAGAGTACATAATCCAAATTTGGTTCATCATTTGCATCACGTCCGGGGAATTCAATATCAATTTCATGATTGGTAATTTTCAGATTATCGCCGGAATAGTCTTCTTCATACTCAAAAGTCCACATTGCAGAACAACAGCCGAGTTCCGGGGCAATTTTTGCACGAATTTCATAACTGCCAGAAGCATAATATTCTTTTGTAGCAATCGCACCTCCGCAGCGTTTGCCGTCAGAACGTCTTGTTCCATTCCGGTTGATTCCACGAAGTTCGCCTTCATACAGGTTTCCGAGTCCTGTCAGAATTAAATTGCCGTCTTTTACAGCGACATTATCAGAAATCACACCGCCGTTATAGTCTACATTTTCTCCGTCGATGCTGACTGTTCCACCCCAATTCTTTTCAGCAATCAGCCATTTACTGGTATCAAGACGATTTCCTGAAAAGTCATCAAAGAAAATATCATTTTCCTCAGCAATCGCCGTGAATGAAGTTTGTACCGGAAACTGAAATATTACAGCTGCTAATATCAATGCAATACATTTTTTCATAACTCAATCTCTCCTTATTGAATATCAAGTATTTTGCGTGTTTGTTCATCTTCGACACTGCGACAGAATTTATCAAGAACTTTCTGAAACAGCTCCTGTTCTGGGGCAGCGTATTTGAACAGTGTCATACATGAACGCAGTTTATAGGCATCAGGATAGCCGAATACTGCCATCGGGTCATCTGTTGCAATGTTCAGAAGTTCTTCTGTGATTTCGTTCAGTCTTGCACCAAGAACAGGGTGTGCATAGTAATCTTTCGCTTCTGCCAAATCCTTGATAGAAAAATAGGCAGCTGTTCCGCTCCATCCCAAGCCCTGCATCTGCGGAAATATATACCACATCCAGCAGGAAATTTTTCTGCCCTGTCGAATTTCGGCTAAAGCTGTCTGATAGGTTTCGCCAAAACCATAATCGTGACTCTGTGCATTGACAAATTTCTGCAAATCTGTGAAATACAGTTCAATGCCAAGAACACCATATTTTTCTTGATTTTCGTGGGAATAATACTTGTCCATATGTTCAGGAACAGGCGTTTCAGAAGCTGTATAGCCAAGTTTTTCCTTTGGCAGTGAAGCATACAGCTCCGCAAAAGTACTAAAATGATGAAGAGCAGTAACTCTTGTCTGTATCTTGTCATCTAAATTATCAAGGCAGGAAAATTCTATAAAATCACCAGTCTGCACTTGCTGTCTTTTTTCATCATTCAAACGTAATTCGATTGTTTTACTGCCGTTTTTTATCTTCTCAAACGGAGAAGATTGTAATTTCATATGATGAAGCATAATATATCCTCCAATCTCTGTAAGTTTACGATAATTGTTCCATTATCCAGACAAATCCTTTTGTTGTCCGTAAATCTGGATTCTGAAAATGATTCCCTTCATTCCATTCCAGAACAAATTTTTTATCTTTCAATAATTCTGACTGTCGGATAATATTCTCTCTGATAGTCTGCATTCTCTGGTTTCTGGTTTTATGTTCACGACTGCCAAGACTTAAATAAATAGCTTCCGTCTTGATTTCGTGTGATTCTACAAATGGAATCCATCCATCTATCCATACAGAAGGTGATGCTGCTATAATTCCGCTGAAAATATTTGTCTGATATGCAGTCCACAGACTGAACAATCCAGCAAGAGAATATCCGCCCAGAATATATTTTTCCGTATCTGGAAATTTTCTGTTCAGCTCAGAAATCAGATTTTCCGTGATATACCGGAGAGTTTCGCCTGCTTTATCACCAAAACAGAGCCACAGCATTTACTTTTTAGCTATATATCGGCAAATAAAATTGTTGAGTTTTCACAAATGATATAAAATTAGGATTTTTAG
>Ga0326511_10005465_pt1 | contig 10035 bp, 6 predicted proteins | sample 0_2496_0518_D_FD_203701 | JGI IMG/M metagenome (GOLD analysis project Ga0326511, IMG submission 203701) | Bovine rumen microbial communities from UC Davis, California, United States - 0_2496_0518 | ecosystem: Host-associated > Mammals > Digestive system > Stomach > Rumen | place: USA: California... | reverse complement strand
CATGATTGACGGTAGGCAGTTGGCCCTGAGCACCATAATTATAAGTGACATCGCGGAATTTGATGCCACAAGGTGCAGGCATCATGACGGGTTCGCCCTGTTCCTCCTCGGGCACTTGTTCCAGTTCCATCAAACGTTCAGCAGCTGTAAACACGCTGACAAAGGCGGGTGCCAGTTTGGTCAAATCGCGAGCAGGCCCCTGTATGCGATAGACCAGTTGCAGGAAGGCGGTCATGGCACCAAAGGTAATCGTACCAGCCTGCAGGCGTACAAGTCCCCAAAGGAATGCAACGAGATAGCCCAACGAGAAGCCTGTGTTGAGAATCAGATTGGAAACCACCGAAAAAAGGGTACGCTTCTTGACACGCGAGCGCAGTTCCGACTGCCGTTCCTCCAAACGCCCCAACATCTGGCGGTCGGCCTCCATCGTCTTCACCAGCATGCGGTGCTGCATGGTCTCGGTCAGGATGCTCTGCACCAAGCTGTCGCTCTCACGCACCTTACGCGAGAGACGGCGCATCTGCGCCACATAGAACCGGCTAAGTAAGATGAAGACAGGCAGAATGGCTACCGTAATCACTGCCAGCCATGTGTCCATCGTGAACAGATAGCAGAAAGCACCCATGAACATGGCCAATGTGGAGAGCACAGAGGGCAGTGTCTCCGTCAGGAAGTTCACCACTGTTTTCACGTCTTCTTCCAGGCGGTTGATCACATCGCCTGAGTGCATCGCCTCCCTGCCGCGCCACTCCGAGCGCAGCAATCGGGCCAGCATCTGCTGTTGCATGCGGTTCTGAGCCTTTACACCCAAGATGTTTCTAATCCATACACGCGAGATGCCCAGCGCGAACTCGCAAAGGATGAGCAATGCCATCACGGCCACAGCCCAATAGATGTCGCCACTGCGCACACCAATGGCAGTATCAATGGCTCGTTGCATGGCCCATACCGTAGTCAGGCTCACGCCGACTCCCAGCAAGCCGATGGTCGCATTCAGCATGGCCTGCAAGCGGTTTCCCCGCCAGGCTGCCCACAACCAACGGCACAGGCTTTTCACCGAATACCCGTTCTCAGCAATATGTAAAAACCGAAGAATTCTCAACTCTCAATTCTCAACTCTCAATTCTCAATTCTCAATTATCTCGTGTCCGCTCCCCACATCATCTTGTCGCGCAAGGTAGCGAAATAGCTGGAGCCCCTGCGCTTCACAATCTTAGCCACGTACGGAGCACGCGAAAGCCGCAAGGTTGTCCCCTCGGGCAGTGTACTGCTGCGCCCGTCGATACCCACCAGGAACGTGTGACTACGGCTGCGCACCGTCAGTTCGATGGTGGCCGTGTCAGGCAGCACCAGCGGACGCACGTTGAGCGAATGCGGAGCCACTGCCGTCATCAGCATCACGCCCGTCTGCGGCACGATGATTGGTCCGCCGTTCGACAGCGAGTAGGCCGTAGAGCCCGTTGGCGTAGACACAACCAGTCCGTCAGCCTGGTAGGTAGTGAGGAACTCGTCGTTGACGGCGGCACGGATAGAAATCATCGAGGCTGTATCGCGTTTGAGGATAGCCACATCGTTCAGCGCATTGGCACAACCGCAGAGGGGCTCGCCGTCGGTGTCAACGTGAATGAGTGCCCGGTCTTCCAGTGTATAGTCGCCCTTACAGAGAGCGTTCACCATCGAAGTGATGTCTCCTCCTGCCGTACCATCGGCAAGGAAGCCAAGCCTTCCCATATTGACCCCCACAATGGGCGTCTGTCTTGCGCCCACCCTGCTGGCTGTCCTGAGCAGGGTACCGTCGCCGCCTACCGACACGGCAAAGTCTACTTCCGTCTCTTCAAAGTTGTCGAACTCCCTGTAATCAGAGGAATCGGTAAACTCCGAGAATACCGAACGGAGAAATTCGAAGTACTCCTTTTCTATGAAAATTTGTACACCGTGACTTCGCAGACTGTTGAGCAGCACACGGATAGCCGCCGACTTATGCTGCTGATAGACATTGCCAAAAAGAGCAAAACGAAGCGTTGCCATATACCTTAATTATATTATATGACTGCAAAATTAGATAAATTATTTGATATATGAGCCAGTCGAGCTAAAAATATGGTCGAATTGTCCCGAAAAGAGACATATCTCATTCTATGACGCCAACTTTCTGCCACTCAGCGACTAATTCTGCTACAGCGTTTTTTGCCTCGTCTGTCGTTACTTCGTATTCCTCACAGAGTCTGGCGGTCAGGGATTCTACGGTGAAGTCGCCCTGCGCCTATTTGATGCTCACTCTTTGAGCAGTGCCATGGAATGCTTATTGAACTCAGTGAGCAGAATAAGCATGCCATGGCACGGCACAGACACGAAATAACTGTAGACGGGTTTGACGTGAAAAAAGAATTTGAGGAATTATTAACAGGAACTGTGGCTCTGAAGAATAATGTTGAATAGATCGTCTTTGTTTTCGTTCGCATCAAAAGCGACACCATTAGAAGCTCTTTCCATAGGTTCTCCTTCACGTGAGCAATCGGATAGCTTTTTGGGGCATATAGCGTTATGGATTATCTTCCACGAATTGGAATACCATCTACTGAAGATGGCCTTCTGACGTCCTCTTGTCTCTTTTGATTTTTTTGCAATATTGTAATGAATCCACAGTTTCATTGCTGCAGTATCTTTGTCCACACCTTGCACCAATGACTTGATTGTTGATTCATCCATTAATCCGGAACTACGCATTGAAGTGAGTGTTGCTACAGCTCCGTAATGATCAGCAAGACCGATTTTAGCTGCCATTTCCTTTGCGTCTGCCAAAGTGTGTTCAATCCAGAATTTTATCTGCCATGCACAAATATTTTTGTCTTTCAGCATATCTACAAGAACATCATTGAGCCAATACCCGTTTTTCTTTCCACCACCTGGGAATTTATTCTTGTTTCTATCGTTTACTGCCCCTGTCTCCAGATTTATGCTCGATAAGAACTCCTCCACGCCCGAAACCGTGCCGTCATTAAAGGAAAGCATTCTGTAACCTTCATTTCTTGCATCGGAAACGAATATTGAATTATTGGAAAATGCCGTTGTAACAGCGTCGATAAGGACTTGTCGCATTTTTTCATTTGCGAGCATAGACTGGATGAAATCGTCCTGTGTACCACCTGCGAAATGTCCAAAACCTAATGTGAGATGCGGGTCGGTACTATAATAGTGAACTTCGTCGAATATTCGTCTCGACGCGGCTTCAGAATTGAAGGCGGCAATTAGTTGAGCGACAGATGAGTTTGGCGAGACATATCCTGTACATGCAGGCGACAGGTCGGCCCTAAAGGTGACGGACGACAGATAGCCCTTGAGTCCATTGTATTCAACAGGATACCAAGTACCGCTATCGTTTTCCACTCCTTCTGAGAGTTCCAAAGGAAAAATTGTTCCGTGTGGAATTTTGCAAAGAGGGGCTTCTTTTGTTGACATTGTCGGACGCAGATTGATATTGTCTGTTGCGATGCCATACATAATATCATTCTTATTGATGATAGGATTGTTAATATTCATAGACCAAAAATTTAAAGAATTATAATTAAGGTAATGATAGCAATAATAGCTGCTATTACGCCAGCAATTATTCCAATAAGTTTCCAGTTCTTTGGCAAACTATTCTTGATAGTGACCGAACCAGTATAGCCATTGATGTAAAAAGTATAAGGTTTGTCTTTATAAGCCAATGAGCCTATCCAGATAGGAACAAGAGTTAGCCGACAAGACTCTTTGACAAAATCAACAGTTCCTTTGGCCTCAGCTTTGATAAGTCCAGCGTGTTTTTTTATCGCTTCATCTTTCAAAGTTTTTATTACTTTTTCTTCAGCATCCTTCTGACTCTCCTTCATATTTCTTGAGTATAGCTCAAAAGTGGTATTTTCGGGAGCATCATTGAAAGAGAACTCTTCATTAACTTGACTGTTCATGCACAACACATCGTTCTTAACAACGCGTGAAGACGGAGATTGGATGACATTTTCCGGTGAAGACACATCTTCAATGTATTCGTGGTTCACTTCTTTGGTTTTGTCTTTTCCGTTGGCATCCTTTTCGCCAGTATTCTCTATCGTAACACCAGTAACCGTGAACTTTCCGATAGCTTGCATATTCCATTCCCAATATGGAACGTAGACAGGTCTCAGTTCCAATTCAGCACTCTCAACAACATTCATGAACTCAGGAGAAACGAAGCTCTTATTTGAAATATACTTCTTTATTTTTTCTACAGATTCATCTTTGTTGAGCTTAAATACAATTTTGCTGTCGGGTACACGTATGTTTTCTTCCTTTGAATTGCTGATATTGATTTGTGCATTACAGTTTGGACAAACAACAGGAGCCACTGTATCATAGAAAAAAGCTGTTCCACATTTACAATGAATGGTCTTGTATTTGCGTATTTTCGTTTTTTCCTCCAAAATGCCATTTACTGTTCCATAAATCTCGTTTTCCGGGTCAACTTTTATGATAGGGTCATTTAGATAGTTGTCTCTGGCGAAAGCATTCCTATGTATGGTTCTTGTGTTTTTTGGAATTGTGATAGACTCCAAGTTCTTACATGAAGAGAATGCATTCTCTCCAATGATTTCAACTTTATCGCCAATGATTACGCTACAGAGTTCTGACGAGTTTTTAAATGCATTTGATGAGATGACTTTGATATTGCACAGATTGCTATACATATTCATATCCAAAGTCTTTGGTGCTCCTTCCAGAGAAAACAGGGTCGTTCCGTCGGTTTTTACAATAATACCTTCTTCTTTTTCCGTTATTTCCCATTTAGGAATAACCTTTAGGCCATTCTCAGTCATTTCGCATTCAATAGTATAATCATGATTTGGCTTGATTACACCATTGATACTCCACCCCGTCAGAATGTATCCGGGATCGGCTTTTGCACAGAACTTTATCACACTTCCAACATCTACCTGACCATTTCCTATTGGAACGTCACCATTGTAAGCTGTGATAATGCCACCTGATAATTTCTGTACATGAAGCATGGCTGTCTTTATCTCGGTTGGCCATGCTGCCTTCAAATCAGGATTCGGACATAGCGGGAAACCTTTGCATATATAGGCCAAGATAGACACTTCGGCCTCAGAGCCTTCCGAATTACCTGTGAATGAGGTCTCACACCGGCCTGACTTGTACGTAACTTTCAGATTTCGTGAAAGCAAAAGCGCACATACATAGGCAGGGAATTTTCCGGCAAAAGAATCTGAGCCATACGAAATTGCCTCATAGTTGGAGTGGGAAGGGAATCGCCACATACGCGATTTGAAGACACTGAAATCAATCCAAGGCCTTTGAACTAAAACCGAACGATATTCGAAAGAAATGGACTCAATTTCATCAGAACCTTTATCTGTACCCAATTTTGATTTAAGATTATGTGGTGCTTCTTCACACAAAGAGTCTATCTCGCTTCTACTTATAGTGATTGTAAACCAATCTTTGGCGAGTGCATCAAACGGATAAAGATATGTCGGAGCGAAATTACTGTTTGTCAGACTCTTCTGTAGAGAAGTGTCTTTGTTGAATGCCGCCTGTAGTTGCCCCCAAATAATGGCAGGACTTGAAGCCTCGAAATTATTAATCAGCGTAAGTCTTCTCTCGACTTCAGACTTATGTCCCTGAGTGTTCCATTCTGTCTCAAGATTAGATATCTCAGTCTTCTTACGGGTTATGGCATCTTCGTCACGTTCTCCATTTTGAAAGGCGGTAGTCAGATTTCCCAGTTGTTCCTTTAATATATAATATCGATCTTGATAATCACAATAAGCATTATAAATGGCTGTGTTCTTTTTCAGTTCAAATTCATCTTTGGTGTACAAGAAATCAAACGCCTCATTATATGCTTTTATTTCTGATTCCGTTTTGTTCTGGTCTGCAATTATTGCAGTTCTTAGAATCTCGTCATAAACCTCCCAAAGATAATTCTCATTACCAGGAGTAGGGAAACTCAGGTCTTTTACAGGAGAATTGACCAGTCGTGAAAACTCAGCTGTTTTTTCAAGGGATAGCGCAGCTTCTGCTGCACTATCCTTGAAAAGTGGACTTAGATTATCCGGCGAAAAGCTGTAATGATTGTAGACTGGAAAAGAAAGGAATTTCCCAGAATCTGAATCATTATAAATCTTTTGTAGCTTGGCATAAATTGCCAAATATGCAATGGAATCCATGGTAAACTCATTTAAATCCAATTAGTTATTTCAGGATTAGGATTAGGCGAGACTTCCAGCTGATGGCATCTGTAGCCTATAATCTGCATACCAGATACAACAATCTTTGAACCCATTTGATGTGCTTTGGTTTCACTCTCATCATGCTTTGAATTGTCAAGATATGAGAAGTCGCAGCCAACACCAATACCCCATAAGCCGATATTAACTCCTATGCCTCCCTCATGAGAGGTTTCCTCAAATTTGTGCAAAAAATCTTGAGCTGCTGACTCTTCGTGAAAATCAATCACAAGATTTCTGGTAAGAATCATTGCTGTTGGATATGCGGGTAAAATGCCGTTACCTTTTCCGTCCCATAACATCTGGCCCTTCGCATCTGGATTGTTCTGGTCAAAACGCCAATACTTACTATGTAAGAATGCAGGTTTGAACCAAGGGCGAACAATGTTGACCTGACAGATTTCGAATTCAACCGTTATCTCCGACAGATTAAAGGTAGTCTCCAGTGTTTGGGTGTTAGTGGTCTTACCGTAACTGTAATGCTGTTTGTGGAACCAAGATTTTGAGCTTTGGTCAACTTTGACGCTATGGTTATGTACATCAGACTTTTGAGCGTCATCATATTGTGATTGATTGAACGTGAATCTGGTCCATCCTGAAGATTGGGCGAAGTTTGCCGGGCTTATCGTGGTGAACGGGAAAGTGGCTCCGCTTACCAAACTTGTTAATGTTGACTTTTCTAATGTTTCAAGATAGTTTTGCTTCAACATTGACATGTCTCTTTGCATCACCTGATCAATGTAAGCCGAAATCTGCTCGTATTCATTTTTGTAACCAGCCGAAACCCAAGCTGCTTTTGCTGCTTTTACTTTATTGTAATATATGTTTGCGTTCAAAGCCCAGTCATGTACGGCTTTAGCATCGGTAGCGTCAAGAGCTGCTATTCTTTTGCTGTTATATTCAAGGGCGGCAGCATCATACTCTGCCATCTTTTGAGTATAAGCATTTACCAGCGGGCTAGGCTCCTTTACCATGGTTTTCTCATCAGTGATTATGTCAATCTTCTCCTTCTCCGTCTCAAGCAATCCACGGAACTTTTCAATCTTCGCTTTTGTTTTCTCGTCGAGTTCGCTTTCCATCACTTGGCTCATGGTGAGTATATACTTGTAGACATCTGACAGAGAGCCTTCGTTTTCAAGGACAGACAAACCTTTGATGTTTTCCTCACAAACACCATTTGCGAAACGACCTGATACATCAGGAATGAAATTCACCATATTAGCAAAATTCTCTGCCTGCATATATAATAATGTAGTCCGCTCAGCCTTCAAGGCATCAAGCTCAGACGACGTGAATCCCCTGGTTTCATTGTTGATCATTCCGCCAGTGGGATTGGCATCATTTCCATGATATACAATCTTCTCGCCTTGTGTCTCTGCCGCACTTGTTGTGGGTTCTTCACTTTCAGTCTTTGCAGAATTAGTTACAGAGTCAACTTTTACTTCTCTCTTTTCACCGTCCTTTAATGGGCCGTTTTCTACGATGTCGCGTTCTTCAGCGAGATGCTTGTCCATCTCAGCCTGATGTTTTGCCCTCTCATCGTCTGTTATTTTAGTCTCAGCTGTCTCCACCACAAATTCCTTGTTGGCAATATTCTCTAATTTTTTCTTGAGTATCTGTTGGATTACCGAAGGCTGCTTTGAGCTGCCGCTTGTTACGGGCGCATCTGCAGATGAGTTGGCTCTCACAACGCCACTTAACCCTTCTGTCGCAAACTGGAACTCTGATGCAGAAACGGGTATACCAGGAGTTACCCAGCAAAAGAAATTGTCAGAACTTGAATTAGCAGCCTCACCGCCTGTTGTAAACAGGTTGAAAATCTGCCCCTGGATCGCATTCATCAAATCAGCTGTGCTGATAAGTTTCTCAGCCTGACTCTTAAGCGTGTCAGTCTTCAATCTTGAATTATCAATTGCCATAGTATTTAAAAATTAGGTTTAAAAAAAGATTAATTTGATTTTGCAAATTTAGTATTTTTCTCTCAAACATCCAAATAAAAACGAAAAAAAAATTTCTCAAAAAGACGATTCTCGATTTTAACCCAACTTTAACGCCGCAGATGAGTTATTGTCTTGGGAGTGGTGAGTACGAAATGTATTATTTTTTTTGAAGTACTCCAGTACTTTGACTCGAAGCACTCCAGTACTTTGACTCGAAATACTCCAGTACTTTGGCTCGAAATACTCCAGTACTCGACTCGAAATACTCCAGTACTTGACTCGAAATACCCCAGTACTCGACTCGAAACATTCCAGTACTCGACTCGAAATACTCCAGTACTCGACTGAAAATACCCTGCACCCGACTGAAGGCTCATCTGTTAATTTAGCACAAAAGGCAGGCGAGTTTGTTATTATTGCGACAATTATTATTATTTTTGCATAGAATTAATATCAAATTACTATATCAACGATGGCAAAAGTATATGTTTTTCTGGCCAACGGCTTCGAGGATGTCGAGGCGTTGATTCCCGTCGACGTGCTGCGTCGCGGTGGTGTGGAAGTGGTGACGGTGAGCACGATGGACTCGCAAATGGTAGAGACCGCTCACGGTGTGAGGATTGAGGCTGACGCCATGTTTGCCGACTGCGACTTCTCCGATGCCGACCTGCTGTTCCTGCCTGGCGGCATGCCTGGGGCTTCGAACCTCTATGCGCATGAAGGTGTTTGTCAGGCCGTGCTGTCTCAAGTCGAGGCAGGCAAGAAGGTGGCTGCCATCTGTGCCGCTCCCGCCGTGGTGCTGGCCCAGTTGGGCGTGCTTGACGGCAAGCAGGCTACCTGCTATCCAGGTTTCGAGAAACTATTGACAAAAGCCCACTATACCGCTGATTTGGTCACCGTCGACGGCAACGTGACTACTGCCGAGGGACCAGCTGCCGCCTTCCCTCTTGCCTACGAGCTACTGGCACAGTTAGTGAACCAGCAGGTGAGCAACCAGATAGCTGAAGGAATGAGATTTGTGCATCTAATGAGCAATGTACAATGAGCAATGAGCAATGTACAATGGGAGGCGGCTCGGACTACGTCATTATTGTAGCAGGCGGAAAAGGACTGCGAATGGGTGGAGAGATTCCCAAGCAGTTCTTGCCCGTGGGCGGACTGCCCGTGCTGATGCGCACCATGTTGCGTTTTCGCGAAGCAATGCCCGGGCTGACCATCATCCTGGTGTTGCCCAAGGCGCAACAAGAGTACTGGCGCAGCTTGTGTCAGCAGCACCAGTTCAATATTCCCTATCTGCTGGCCGACGGTGGGAAGACACGTTTCCACTCGGTACAGAACGGACTGGCCTTGGTGCCCGATGATGCAGAAGGGGTGGTTGGCGTACACGATGGCGTGCGCCCCTTTGTCAGTATTGATGTCATACGCCGCTGCTACGAGGAGGCTCGCAAGTGCAAGGCGGTGGTTCCCGTAATACCCGTCGTCGAGACACTGAGAAGGATAACTGCCTCAGAGGGCAGCCACACCGTTCCACGCGACGAATACCGCCTGGTGCAAACGCCCCAGTGCTTCGACATACAACTGCTGAAGGCTGCTTATAAGCGAGCGCAGAACCAAGTAGACTTGAATTCTGCCGAGCGTGAGCAGCCTCGACCGAAGGTCAAGGCTGCCAACAGCCAACCTTACAACACAGGGTTCACCGATGATGCCTCGGTCGTGGAAGCCTACGGCCACCCCATCACCCTCGTCGAAGGCAATCGCGAGAATATCAAGATTACTACTCCCGGCGACCTGAGAATGGCGGAGGTGTTGTATTAGGAGTGACAGGA
>Ga0326511_10005464_pt1 | contig 10036 bp, 6 predicted proteins | sample 0_2496_0518_D_FD_203701 | JGI IMG/M metagenome (GOLD analysis project Ga0326511, IMG submission 203701) | Bovine rumen microbial communities from UC Davis, California, United States - 0_2496_0518 | ecosystem: Host-associated > Mammals > Digestive system > Stomach > Rumen | place: USA: California... | reverse complement strand
AAGTTCCTAATCTCCCAAGGCATCTCTTCCCGCAGTTCCTTGATGGTATTGCCGTCACCGTCCAGGATACGTGTAACCAGTATGGTGCGATACCCCAATGGGATACGTGAATGGAAGGTGGTATGTGCAATACCTTCATCATCGCATTGCGTCGCCCATTCAGAGCCTTCTATCTCGTGCATCTCAACACCTGCAGGCATTCCCGAATTTGCCCTGCGGTAGGACATAGACTGTTGTGCTTCACCAGCCATCTGTTCGTATGGAAAATTTGTCTCCAGACACTGCATAACAGCATGCTCCTGTCCTAAGGCTGGTGTCACGGGTTCCTCGTTCAAGGTTGCAAAAGTCTGGAAATCACGCGTGTCCTCAACATCATACGAGCAGAGGGTGACCTTCTGATTGTTGACTGGTTTAACATCAGAGGGTGAATGGTAGAGTTTTGTTACGAGGAAATCTTCTGTAGTATGTGAGACGTAGTCATCACTATCCACAAAAGGAGCATTAAAGTAAAGCCCGCCGCGCAGGTTTGCTCCAGCCTCAAGATCGAAGCTGCCAAAGTCATTCACACCTTTACGTTCTACACCTTTATAAGTAGCCTTCAGGTAAGGCATAAGGTCAAGGTGCATACCAAAGACGACATCAATAAGCAGGTCGAGCCTGAGATATGGCGAGAAGCGCGCCATGATGGTACCTTCCTTGGAGAGTATCTCCGGCTTCTGAGGATCGAAGACGGGCTTAATGTCGAGAATGGGCTTCAGGCTGCCAGCCTCACGTGTATATTCCATTCCGGCCGTTAGTGTAAGTCCTGTTTTAGTGACTTGCTGTAACTTCATTTCTGCCTCTATGGCCGCCTGAATGTTGTATCCTAACGTTCCTGAAAGGTCGAGCCACAGAGGAATTACCACAGGACCGGCAGGAATCATGAATTTTCCTGAGGCTTTGAACAGCGGTTTCTCCAGATATTTATCCTTCTCGAAGTTGATGCCCACACGGGGTGTCAATTCCAGGGTTGTTGTCTTCTCGTAGGTTCCGCGAGCAACAAAGCCCATGTATTCTATTTTAGCCAGGAAGGAGCGGGCACATTTCTCATTCCTGCGCGGTTCGCTAAGTTTAAACTTGGCATCGATATCAAGGCTGCTCTTGTCGGCACTGGTAAGACTCATGCCCATCTCGGCAAAAAGCTTCACTGGCCCTTTTTCAATCTCAACCTTTGGAACAGCCTCTAAGCCGGGAGTGCGACGTGCCCTGTAAACCGGTAGTGGGTCACCGCTGGCGCTCCTGGTTTCGAAATAGGTATTGTCGGGATTTGCTGCCAGTACAAATTCTGTATTGTATATCAACTCATCTACGCTGGCAAAGCGGAAACGTATGTCTGCCTTCTTCCCAGTTATCTTGTAGGTGAGGACATAGCAGTTATAGGCAGCGGTATCGTTTTCCAATGACAGAATCTTGCCGACATACAACTGCGGCACGTCCTCCTTGAACTGCACTTGTGCATGACAGAGTGCTGTATCCATCAACAGAATCTCGTATGAATCCACTTCTGGGTGTTCGAAGTTGGGGTTGTACTTATCTGTCTCCTTAGGTGTAAGAAGGGGATCTTGTGCGGTCTCTGTTCTGTCAGCAAAACGAATCTGCTTGATGTCCTGTCCGCCAAAAGAAACGGTCTGGCCATCAGAGACAAGGGTATAGATATCTTGCTCTGCATCGTATTGGAAGGTCTCAGCCACAGAAGCAGGGTACAGGTGCATGTCACCCTGACAGGTGACAACAACCATCTGGTCTTGAGCCCCCAGCATTGTAGGCATGAGGAACAATGCAGCCGTGAGGACTGTCAGTATCTTTGCGTATATCTTTCTCATGGCTTCACAATTTTAATTGCCGGTTGGTTATCTATCTTCACGATGAAAGTGCCGGAGGATTTTCCGGATATCCTGACGGTGGCCCGCCCGTTAGAGGCTACTGTCTGTTGACTGACCTGCCGACCTGAGCTGTCATAGACCCGTATCAGACTACCGGCTTTCAGTCCTTCGGCCTTAAGGCGTCCGTTGGCATCTACAGCGACTTTGCTTCCGCCGTTCTTGACTATCTTTATGGCATCCTCGTCAGAAGCACTGAATCCTCGGAAATCAGTACGAGGAATGCAGAGTTCGGTATTGCCTGCACTGATAATGATATTACCGCCTTCCCATAGCAATTCCGGGCGTTCGCTTAATAGCAGCACGTGTTGGGTTCCATCGGCAAGTGTCAGCGTCAAGGTGTTCTGTGCCGATAGCCTTGTCATGCATAGGACTAATGTTAAATAAAGAAGAATCCTTTTCATGTATAAGGTCATTTATTCTGTTTATACTGCAAAAATAAGAATAAAAATTGAATCTTTGCACGAAACTGTCATTTATTTTATACTAGCGCACAAAATCACTGTATAAAAACCCGCCATATCCTTTTTAATAAAGACATGGCGGGCATTAACAATATTCAACCTTAAACAATACTTATCTAAACGAGTTACAAAGGTCTGAGTTTATTCCTGTAGGTTTTCCTCATTTTGGGAAGCCTGCCGTGTAATACCACTAGCAGACTTCCCCAGAAAATGAAAAACAGTATGAGGATGATATTGTGCAAAACAGCGATTTGTGACCTTACTTGTATGTCATCATTATATGTGTAGAACTATCGTCTTTAACTCCTGTTCGAATGGACGAGCGAAACGATAACTCTTTTAACTCCTCTATCTCCAAAGAGTTTACTCTCCCAGTTCAAATCCGCCTCTGTAGGTCGATCCGTTCAGGACAACCTCGAGGGTATAGAAACCACACTCCAGTCCTTCGAGCGAAATGGTAGCATTTGGCTGACCAGCAAAAGAAATTGTTCCTTCAGCAACTTCTTCGTCATCCTCGTTGGTTATAGAGTAGGTAATCGTACTTCCTTCGGGATCGTAAAGACTAAGACAACTGCCGTCTTCACTCAACATTACATCTATATATAATGGACGTGGAGCAGCAGGAGCCCTCCTAGGACCTGGATTACCTGATATAGGAAGATGTCCGTCACCTGTTTTAAAAAGGTACACAGGAGTGCCGTTGTCGTCATCAGCACATACATTAGTAACTTGCATCGTAAGGGCAAGGAGAATCACAAAAAATTTCACTGCTGTTTTCATAAATGCTTTATTTAGGGTTTTGTTTTTATGTTTCGGATGCAAAATTACGTGCTATTGGTCAAACAGAAAAATATTCGATGTTTCATTGTGTTTCGCGATTTGTTAAATAATGTTATGTGTTATATAACAGACTGGATATCAGCTATGTACATGCATTTTTGATGAAAAACAAAATTCTCCGGTACCTTTTTTATGAAACATTGTGAAACATTTTCCGGTGTTGAAACACTTTTGTTCCGTTTTTTTTCTTATTTTTGTCCCCGATTTTAGGTATATAGTTTATGAAAAAACATTTTTTAAGGTTTATCCCTGTATTCATGATCCTATTTATGGTGTCATGTAACGAAGATTTCTCCTTACAAAAGATGGAGCAAATTAGGACAATAGGAGATACAGATCCTGAAAAGGCACTATTGATGCTCGACTCTCTCGAGGTCGAAATAAGGAAAGAAAGCGACTATGTAACACACAAATACGATCTGTTACGCATTCGCCTTAACGACAAGGCATACAAAAGCCCCACCTCGGACGCCATAATCAGAAAACTGGTAACTTACTTCGAAGAAAATGGCACAGACGCCGACAAACAAGAGGTTTATTACTACGCAGGAAGTATCTACCGCGATTTGCAGGACTCACCCCGCGCACTGGAACATTTCTTCAAATCTTTAGACTATGCCAACAATAATCCGGAGGAATGCGATTCCGTTATGCTCTGCAATACCTATTCTAATATTAACTATCAGCAATATAAGGTCCAGAACTTCGACGGAGCACTTAAGGCCGCCATCAAAGAGCTCGAGATAAGCAAGAAGACCAAAACCGACCCGACGATTCCCTTTTCCCACATCGGAGTAGCCTATCAGGCATTGGAGAAAGACAAAGAGGCAGAAGCCGCCTACGATTCAGTCTTCGCACGCGTTGTTCAGACCAAGGTTGACTCCGTAAACCAGGAACTGCTTGTAATTCTGTTAAGTCATTATGCCCAGTTGGAGAATGTTTCCAAGGCTAAAGAATGTTTCAGGTTGATAAAGGTAAACCCGTTAGAGGGCATACCTACTTTTTCCTGCATTGCCTTTGGCGATTATTACAGGTTATTGGGGAGGCCAGATTCGGCTACCGTCTATTACGACCGGATCCTTGAATACGGAACGGACATATATCATAAGTATGATGCTGCAAATATCTTGTTCAAGATGTACAATAATGCCGGCAATTCCGAGAAAGCCAAGATATATGCCAGAGCCTATATGCAGTTCAGCGACTCGCTGGACTTCGGGAAACGTCAGGAACTGGCAGCAACAGTGAACAATGCCTATCGGTACCATCTGGATCAGCGGAAGGAACAGGAACTGAAGGAAGAGAAGGAGAGATACAAAAGTTACACCATCATAGCTATCCTGACCGGTTTACTCTTGATCTCTATGGTTTATATCGTTAATTTCAAGAGGAAGCTGAAACAACAGAAAGAAATCGCAGCTCTCTCGTCGGCTTTACAGCAGGTTTCGAATGACGGTGACCTATTGCGTAAGCAGATAAAGAGAAAAGAGAAGGAACTGGCAGCTTCTAAGGAGTCCCTGAAGAAATCGTCCAAGGAACTGGACGATGTGAAACAGAAGCTGGAGTCAGTCAACCAAGAGCTATCGGATAAGTATGACACCTTAAAGAAGACCGAGCATCAGCTGGAAGAGAAGCAGAAACAGAACAAGACCTTCATCCAACTGCTTCACCAATCCGAGTTCGAAGCATCTGCAGAGGATGTAATCCGTGCCGTCAGAGATGCTTCCAAGGGCAAGAAGGAAATGACGATGGCAGAATGGAAACAACTCTACAAAGCGGTAGACGAACTTTATCCGGATTTCCACGAAACCATCCTGAAACAGCCAGAACGACTTAGCGAAAAAGAGATGCAGGTCATGTACCTGTTAAGAATAGGTCTGTCTAAACGTCAGATTATGAATATGACGGATATGGCTCGAGTAACCATCTGGCGATGGGAAAAGAAATTCGAATGGAAGCTTTAGGCAACTATCAAAACAAGTCATTAACCCTATCTCTTTGTTTGAAGGCGAAATATTTATTTTCTTCTGAATGTTATTAACGGCTGTCACTGGTCCGTGAACTCTATGTTTGAACCTGCAACGGAAACTCGTTCGTTTACAGAAGCTTTAATAGGTAGTATTACCTGTTTCAGTTTTGGGCAGCGATAAAACATGTCGGGGCAGAAAGAGTTCTTTTCTGTATGCGCAGAAAGGATATAACTGTCCCCCTTGCATTTTAGCCTGTGCCCCTTGAAACGAATTGGCTTCATTGGTATGAATTCCCCATGTTTAACACGCTTCAAATTGTCTTCGAACAAACAGATTCCCGTTCGTTTGTTAGAGCGCGGCTCATAATTCCCTTCCCTTGTATAATAGGGGTCATCGTATCCGCCAGAATATGCCCTCTCACGATAGGGAACCTGATATGGTGAAGGTGACAAATATCTGCCTGGGCTGCTAGGATATAACTTATTCTGATATGGGGTACCCCAACCCCTATTCTTGTTGACTTCACGTTCATAGAAAAACCTTTTATCACCGGGGAAATTAACAGATCGTTTCCTTACAGAATACTCCCAAAGCATAATTTTCTTCTCGGCATCCTCAATCTGCAAATACGGCTCCTTGCTTGCAACTATACTGGCACCAGAGAGGTCCAGTTTCTTTAGACGACCGTTCTCTCCTGCCATGTTCCTAAGTGTTATGATATCTGCCGAGTTTATCCGGCCAATAACCTTGAGTTGCGAACATGTATCCTTCTGCTCTTGTGTCAGCAACGATTCCAAAGTGCCTGCTGTTTCTACATTTATACATGTTATCTCCCCCGGGAACTCCTCTCCTTCTGGCTGTGCGGTAACAAAAAGACAGGAAAGGATATAAGCAATAATAAAAATAATCTGTTTCATAGGCATTTCATCGTTTATTCTATTCTCTTTACTGTGGCTTTTCTCAACATATAATCTTCCTTTCGCTCAAATGTGCGGATATAATTGATTTCCCGTAGGACAGGCGAGCCTTCCTCTTCATCATATGTGGCCTGAAAATAAATTCGGTAGTCAATATGATGAGGATAGTTGTTCTTATAAAAAAATTTGCCTTTGAATTCCATTATTCGCAAAGTATTGCAGTCGAAATAAACTGTATCAATAGCGTTTCCAAAAAAGAATTCCGGGGGTCTATAACTATGTGTTATAACCTCCTGTATTCTTCTTTTGAGGTTTATTCGGTACACGCTATGTATTCCATAACTAATCTTAAAGGCCTTAACGTCATATTCTTTTATTGTTTCTGCGTAATCGACAAATGGTGATCGAAAATAATTTCCAAAATTGTAATGATTGTTTGGATGTACAGGGCTGAAGGAAAGATATTTTAGAAGATAATCTTTTATTTGTAAACTATCCTGTTGGGACATATCCTTCATTCCGAGGCAGATAAAATCCTCTACATCTTTCCCACCTTGTATTTCTAAGCCGTTATCAAATTGTACTGGATATATACAACTGGCATAGGACGGGAGGGATGAGTTTAGTCCGAATGTCGTCTCTATCTTGTATTTCCTATTTCCGTGTTGTTCCTTTAAGTCTTGATGAAGACGTTTTATAATCTGCTTAAGCAACTTTTGGGGCTTGTCCACCAGTTTGATAGTTAGCAATTTCATGGAGTCTTCTTTTTCCACAATATTTGCATAATCAACTGATGTCTGAGCAGAAATCCCAGGCACCCATGCAAAAAGCAGAAAAGAACACAACAATCGCCTCATAATTGATATAAATATACGACTAATGAAAAGAAAAACAATATGGTTATAGATTTCTGGAAGCAAAAATAGCATAATATGCAGACATTTTTAAAAGATTTTCCCTAATATGAAGGGGGATATTCCTAAACCCACAAAGACTTATCTGCTTTTTATAAAAATACTGATTATTCCTCGTCGCCAAAGGCAATGCGCTCCTCCTCCTTTGTGCGCTTTACTATGTCATATTGCTTCCAAAGCTTAGATTTAAATCCGGCTCTTCTTAATGCTATTACCATATTTTCCCCACTAATCTTCATCTTTTCTGGTTTCTCTTCGTTAGGTTCGATTGCAAACAAAAGTGTATGATAGTATGTAAGCGGATTGCCACCACGAATATACAGATGAGATACAGATGCTGCACTTTGGCTATAGTCATATTCCAGATGAAAATCAATCACCGTAGGAAGAGGAAGGAATTCCCCGGTATAAACCGTACAGTTTTTACAAGAGCCGTCAAAACGGAGCAGACGGTACGTTTCTGCATCAACGTAGGCTGTACCTACGATGTAGATTTCGCGAAGATACAATGAGGAAGGTTCCTTTTTCTTCCATCTGAATTCTATCTTATAAAGTGTCTTACCATCTTCGCCCTGCATATGCTTTAAATCCGTTTTATAGCGTCTGTGCAAAGTTGAAAGGCTTTTCAATGGCTTTATGGCATCCTGCCAGAATTTACTATCATAAATCATAGGACCGACCTCTATAAGCCTATGTATATTCGAGTCGAACATATTCAGCGAACTCCAGTTGCCTTCTGTATCATGACCTTCCAGGCCACTCAGAATGGAAGCTGAACGTATATTTACCACCGAGTGCGCTTTCATAAAAGCTTCAGCTATGTAGCTTCCGCCATTCATTTCAGAATATGTACGGAAGAAATACTTCCTTGTCCACTTCTTGTTCTTGTCGTAATCACGATGCAGGTTTTGTATGATACGCTTCAGTATCATATCTACGCTTTCTGCCTGCACGGTAACCTCGCTCATCTGGGCTGTGTAAGGCGTCAGGGAAATGGTACTGGGCATTTCATTAGCAGCGATTGTCAGTTCATCATAACAAATACAACTGAATTTCAACATATCTCCCTCTTGCACCTTTAGCTTAAACTCTCCTTCGTTATTGCTAAGTGTTCCTTTACCCTCACCAGCATAGATGCTTACGTATGGAAGAGCTTCGCCCGTTTTGGCATCTACCACACGACCCTGCACCACCACTTCCTGTGCCCAAACGGATACAGAAAACAGCAGAATGGTAAAGAAAAACAATACAGTTCGCATGATTAAATAAGTTTTCTGAAGGACAAAGATAATAAGTTGTTTGTTATAGAACAAATATAAATTAACAAATAACAATTAACAATTAACAATGAAAACGAAAACTTTAATCGGTTATTGAATAATTAAAGGTTATCGATTATTGGTTATTGGTTATTGAATAAAGTTTAGAGTTTAGAGTTGATAGTTTAGAGCAGTTCTTTAGTTTAGAGTTGATAGTTTTCGTTTTGGTTTTCGTTTTCGTTGTTAACTTTCAATTCTCAATTGCCACTTCGTTCTCGCGTTCCGCTCGCGACCCCTTCGGCGTTCTCAATTCAATAAAGACCGCTAATCGCTAACCCTGAACCCTTAACCATGAACCCTTAACCAAACACGTCAAGAGTACCTCATGGTTAAGTCATGGTTCAAAAACATCCCAAAATGATGAGGTACTGATGATGTAATAATGTTACTTTCTGACGCTTTCCTCGCAAGGACATTCCTTAAAAGCGTCCTCCTCTATTTCCTCCAAAGTTGATGGCAAGTGAATATTCTTTAATTTGGTGCACCATGAAAATGCTCCGGAACAAATCTTCTTGACTCCTTCTGGTATATTAATAGTTGTCAGGTTCTTGCAGTTACAGAAGGCGTGAGGTGCTATTTCCTCTATCGGTGCCTTAAACTGAACGGCTTGCAGATTTTCGCAACTACTGAACGCATTTTCGCCTATTTCCGTTACAGTTGACGGAAGGGTTACCATACAGATTGATTTGCTGTTAACGAAAGCACCTTTGTCTATGGTTTTTATGCCTTCCGGCAGGGTTAAAGCGATGTCAGTACACCTGCCATTGAATGCGTCGAATCCAATTTCCTCCACACCTGCGGGTATTTTTGTGGTACGGCAACCCAGGACCAACTCCTTTCCATCTTTAGTAAGAATAGCATTGGAGCCTTCTGGCGAGATATACTTGGGGTGATCAGGAGCTACGGTAAGCGTGTCAACTTCTGTACAGTTGAATAAATTATCTCCATGAATATCTTCTACTGATTTGGGAATCCTTATAGAGTGAACGGTAACACCTTCAAAACCACTGCCAAGGTCCTTTATACCTTCAACTATCCGGGTTGTCTTACAGGCAGCCAAAAGTCTGCTATCCCTTGTATCTATAATTGCATTGCAGCCTGAACGGGAATCCAGGTACTTGTTCTCCTTATCAACAACAATAGATGTAAGGCTATAACACCCTGCAAATGGATTTCCCTCTATTTTGTAAACATTCTTGGGAATGAATATTGATTCTAACGAAGTGCAGTTACGGAAGGCATCCGCCTGAATAACCCGGAGTGATTCTGGCAGTTTTATTTCTTTCAGGTTATTGCAAAAGGCAAAGGCATCAAGCCCAATGACTTCTATTCCTTCGGGAACAACAAACTTCTCCAGATGTGTAAAACCTGCAAAAGCAGAAGTCCCTATCTCTTTTACAGAGGAAGGAATCGTTGTGCTTAGGCATACTTCCTCCAAAGAATTGCGCTTAGTGTCAATAATGGCATTACAGTTGTCGCGAGAATCATAAATCTCATTCTTGGAGTTAACCACAACCTTTTTCAGGTTATTACAGTTTAGCGAAATATTATTGCCTATTTTCTTTACGGATGCAGGAAGGTAGAGAGATTCCAGATAATAGCAGCTGAGAAAGGCATTATCACCAATCTTTTCGATGCCGTCCTCTACAACAATCTCCTTGACGGAAAGAATGCCCTCAAGGGCACCTCTTTT
>Ga0326511_10005463_pt1 | contig 10037 bp, 8 predicted proteins | sample 0_2496_0518_D_FD_203701 | JGI IMG/M metagenome (GOLD analysis project Ga0326511, IMG submission 203701) | Bovine rumen microbial communities from UC Davis, California, United States - 0_2496_0518 | ecosystem: Host-associated > Mammals > Digestive system > Stomach > Rumen | place: USA: California... | reverse complement strand
CGCACTCACTCCCGAACAGCTCGGCGATTATATCGGCAGAATTTTTTCTTAGTGATAAAAATTCTGAACATCTGATATGTTATGATTATGATAATTACTATTACAGGAGGTATTTTTATGGATATTAGACGTCTTTTTATGAAGCAAGATTTTGAAATCGAAAACGGAGTATTAATCAAATATTACGGCAAGGGCGGAGATGTGATCATCCCCGACAGCGTGATAAGCATCGGAGAGAATGCATTTTCTTGGTGTGAAAGCCTGATTTCTGTGAAGATTCCGGACAGCGTGACAAGCATCGGAGAGAATGCATTTTCTTGGTGTTCAAGCCTGACCTCTGTAACAATTGGAAACAGCGTGACAAGCATCGGAGATTGGGCATTTAATTGGTGTTCAAGCCTGACCTCTGTAACAATTGGAAACAGCGTGACAAGCATCGGAACCCATGCATTTTCTAGATGTGCAAGCCTGACCTCTGTGACGATTCCGGACAGCGTGACAAGCATCGGAGATTATGCATTTGAAGAATGTGAAAGACTGACCTCTGTGACATTCGGAAGAATTAAAATTAAAAGAGATTTCACTGCATTTGAAGCAGATGATATTCTTTCTATACTTGTCAAAAAAGATTATTCTATCAGAACTCCCAGCATAAATGATGATGAAAAATATAATGTAATCTTTCAGATGTACGCACTCGGCCTTGATGAAGAGGGGACTTCTGCATATATTTCAGAGAATTTTTCTGCTATGTTTCCGGTGCTGATCAATATGGATGATACAGAACTGATTCAGAAAATTCTTGCTTCTGAAAAATTCATCACAAAAGAAAATATTGATGAATTAATTCAGTATGCTATTGATCATCAGAAATATCAGAGTCAGATTTTATTAACAGATTATAAACGGCAGAAAAACTGGTATCAGAATATTGATGATATTATCAATAAATTTAAATTATAATCAAAGGAGCTTTTATCATGAATGAATATTTCAGAATCGAAAACGGCGAATTAATTAATTATTACGGCAGTGGCGGAGATGTGATGATTCCGGAGGGGGTCACACGCATCAGAGAACATGCCTTTGAAGCCTGTTATCAGCTGAACTCTGTCATCATCCCTGACAGCGTGACAAGCATCGGAGATTATGCTTTCCGGAACTGTTCAAAGCTGATCTCCGTGAATCTCCCGAAAAATCTGACAGTGATCAGCGATTCTGTTTTTGATAATTGCAGAAAACTGAAATCTGTCATCATCCCAGACAGTGTGACAATGATTGATGACAATGCATTCAGTAACTGCAAAAGTCTCACTTCTGTGATCATCCCCGATGGTGTGACAAGAATCGGAGATTATGCCTTTGACGAATGTACAAGCCTTGCTTCCGTGAGCATCCCTGAAAGCGTGACAACCATCGGCTGTTTTGCATTTTCTGATACGCCTTGGCTGGAGAATTATCCTGATGATCTTGTGATCATCAACGGGATTGCCATCGCATATAAAGGCAGTGACAGTTCGCTGACGCTTCCCGATACTGTCAAAAGTATTGCAGAAAATGCGTTCAGAGACTGTACAGGCATTTCTTTTCTGACTCTTCCTCATACATTGAAATCTATTGGAGTAGCTGCATTTCAGGGCTGTGCCAATCTGCTTTCCGTGACGATTCCTGACAGCGTGACCCGCATTGAAGAATCTGCTTTTGAAAACTGCGAGGGGCTGTGTTCTGTGAAGATTCCGTCCAGTGTGAAAACAATTGATGATAATGCATTCTGGTACTGTGCAAATATGCACACTGTTGAATTTTCTGACGGTCTAACAAGTATCGGAAGCGGTGCATTTGATGCCTGTTTCAGTCTGAAATCTCTGACGATTCCTGACAGTGTGACGAGCATCGGAAAAAGTGCGTTTTCCCATTGCAGAAGTCTGGTATCTGTACGGCTTCCCAATCATATAAAAACAATCGAAGAAAGTTTATTTCATGACTGCACTCATCTGGAATCGGTGACAATTCCTGACAGTGTGACGAGCATCGAAAAAAATGCCTTTGCTTCATGCAATGCTCTGCAATCGCTGAAACTTCCTGATGAGACAGAAACGGTCGAATACAGTGCTTTTCCTTTTGATCTGAGAATCACATATCATGAACTGCTGTTTGCACCGGATATGTCAGGGGATTTCGATATGAATTATGTGATCTGGATTGTATTCAACAAGCATCCTGATGAAAAAATAATGCATGTGATCAAAAGAAATTTTTATCGACTGTTTTGTTTTCTGATCAAGAGGAAAGATATTAAGACGATTCAGAAAGTTCTTGATTCTGAGCAGTTCCTCACAGAAGAAAATATTGATGAATTCATCCGCTGTGCGATTGATCAGAAAAAATATCAGATTCAGATCATGCTGACGGATTATAAACAGAAGAAAAACTGGTATCAGGATATTACTGATAAATTTAAATTATAATTATTAAAAGGAGATTTTTATCATGAATCAAGATTTTGAAATTGTAAACGGCAGATTAATCAAATATCACGGCGAGGGCGGAGATGTGATCATTCCGGACGGTGTGACAAGTATCGGAAAGGAGGCATTTTTATGCTGTTCAAAATTGAAATCTGTGAATATTCCCGACAGCGTGACAAGCATCGGAGAACGTGCTTTTGATTGGCATAAAGAACTGGAATCTGTCGGAATTCCGGAAAGTGTCACAAGTATCGGAGATTTTGCTTTCTGCGGGTGTAATAATCTGAAAGAAATCACGCTTCCAGAGCATCTCACAGGCATTGGAGAACGGGCTTTTTATTACTGTACGAATCTGAAAGAAATCCGGCTTCCGGAACAGGTTCAGAATATCGGGAAACTTGCGTTTTGGCACACCGGCTTGATACAGATTTCTGTTCCGGAACAGAATCAGTATTATACATGCTGTGATAAAATATTATATGATAAAAATAAAAAAATAATATTGAAATGCCTGTCTGATCAGAACAGAATCAGGCTTCCGGAAAGTATTGTCACGATCGGAGACGGAGCGTTCTCGCACTGTAAACATCTGCTTGAAATCAGTATTCCGGAGGGAGTCACAAGCATCGGAGATATGGCTTTTGAATGCTGTACTGTTCTGAAAAGAATCCGAATTCCGGAGCATGTCACATATATCGGGAATTATGCATTTGAAGACTGCTGGGGACTGAAAGAAATTACAATTCCGGAAAGCGTTGAAAATATCGGCAATGATATATTTTATGACTGTAAAAATCTGCTTGCTGTGACAATTCTGAACGTGAAATTCCAGATCGGAAATTATAATAAATATTATGATTTTTATGATGAATTTGAATCAGAAGGCTATTATGATATTACAAGAAGAGTCATTCCGGAATTGCTTGTCAACGGAGAGTTTGAACCGGAATATATGCCGGAAACTATGAAATATTCCTGTATTTTTCAGATACTCAGAAACGGCGTTTACAGCAGAAAATTTCTGGAAATGACAGAACAGCATCTGGTTGAAATCATGGAATATCTTATGACGGATTATGAAGAACAGGATAAATCTGAACTCGTACAGAGATTACAGAGTCTGATCACAAAGGAAAATATTGATGATCTAATCAGATATGCGATTGATCATCAGAAGCATGAAATCCAGCTCATGCTGACGGATTATAAAAATCAAAAAAACTGGTATCAGAATATTGATCAGAAATTGAAATTATAAGCAGGTGAATTTATTATGAATCAGGATTTTGAAATTAAAAATAATATCTTAATCAAATACCACGGCACGGGCGGAGCTGTCATCATTCCGGAGAATATCACAGAAATCGGAGAACGGGCATTTTATAAATGCAAAAATCTGATCTCTGTGACACTTCCTGACAGCGTGACATGTATCGGATATTCTGCATTTATGGAATGTTCCGCTCTGCGCTCTGTGATCATTCCTGATACTGTGACAAATATCAGAGATTTTGCATTCTGGGATTGTTCCAGTCTGATCTCTGTGCAGATTCCCCGCAGTATCACAACCATCAGAGAGGCTGTATTCTGGGGCTGTACAAGTCTGATTTCTGTGAATATCCCCGATCATGTGACAAGCATCAGAGATTGTGCATTCTGTCGCTGTTCAGGACTGAAATCCGTGAGAATTCCCGACAGTGTGACAAGCATCGGAGAAGATGCATTTAAGGGCTGTACAAGTCTGAAACATGCGCCCTTAATGCTGATTGAAGGCAAAATGCTGTATGAGCCTCCGAAAAGAAATAATACTGAATTCCCACAGATCAGAGAGTTTGTCGAATGCCGTGACTATTCTATGGAAATGAATTTCGATGTAAAATATAATTTAATCTTTCAGATGTACGCGCTCGGTCTCGATGAAGAGGAAACTTTTGCCTATATTTCAGAGAATTTTTCTGCTATGTCTCCGGTGCTGATCAATATGGATGATATAGAATTAATTCAGAAAATTCTGGATTCAGAAAAAATCATCACAAAAGAAAATATTGATGAATTCATTCGCTGTGCGATTGATCAGAAAAAATATCAGATTCAGATCATGCTGACGGATTATAAAAATCAGAAAAACTGGTATCAGGATATTGATAAAAAATTTAAATTATAAGGAGATTTTATTATGAGTAAAGATTTTAAAATCAAAAACGGCGAGTTAATCAAATATCGGGGCAATGACGAAAATGTGATCATTCCCGACAGAGTGACAAAAATCGGAGAGTATGCATTTGAGGAGTGTAAAAAACTGGTTTCTGTCATCATTCCGCACAGCGTGAAAGAAATTGAACTCGGTGCTTTTTTTAACTGTACTCGTCTGGAATCTGCCATCATCCCTGACAGCGTGACAAGCATCGGAGATTCTGCGTTTTCAGACTGCGGAAGTCTGACTTCTGTGATCATTCCTGACAGCGTGACAAGCATCGGAGATTTTGCATTTTCCTATTGTGAGAATCTGAAATGCGTGACAATTCCTGACAGTGTAACAAGTATCGGCTTTTCTGTTTTCCGTGGCTGTGAGGAAATGCAGAAGCTGATACTTTCCGGAAATAATAAAAATTATGCAGTTTTTGATAAAATATTATATGATAAAAATATAAAAACTCTGCTGTGTCCGGTCGGACGTGAAAATCTGGTTTCTGCTGTCATTCCGGATGGCGTGCAAAAAATCGAAGAATATGCATTTTTCAGCTGTTACGGCCTGACTTCCGTGACAATTCCTGACAGCGTAATAAATATCGGATACAGAGCCTTTGGAGAATGTTCTGAACTGAATTCTGTCATACTGGGGAATGGGATAAAAACTATCGAAATGGAAGCGTTTAGTGAATGCGAGGCTCTGACCTCTGTCAGTCTCCCTGATGAAATACAGAGCGTTGAAGGATTTGCCTTTCCGCCTGAAATTGAAATTATATATTATGACATGAAATTCATGTCAGATTATGACGGAAATATTAATCTGTATGAAATGTTCTGGAATGTGTTTCTGTGCAGACCTCAGGAAGAAAGAGTGCTTGTTCATATCGAAAAAAATTTTTTCAGTCTGCTTGAATGGGCAGTCAGTCAGGGAAATACAGAGATTATTCAGAAAGTTCTGGATTCTGAACGGCTCGTGACAGAACAGAATATTGATGATCTGATTTTATATGCAATTGAAAATAAAAAATATGAGATTCAGATGCTGTTAACAAATTATAAAAATCAGAAAGACTGGTATCAGAATATTGATCAGAAATTGAAATTATAAGCGATTCAGAAAAAATACTTGACAGAAATGCAATAATAAGCGATAATATTGATAACTGATGATATAAAAAAGGAGTCTTTTAGTATGAATCAGGATTTTGAAATTAAAAATAATATCTTAATCAAATATCACGGCGAGGGCGGAGCTGTTATCATTCCGGATGATGTGACAGGCATTGGAAATTATGCATTTGAAAATTGTAAAAGTTTGACTTCTGTGATCATTCCTGACAGCGTGACAAGCATCGGAAATTATGCGTTTTCCAATTGTTATCATCTGTTTCTTGTGACAATCGGAAACAGTGTGACAGTTATCGGAGATTATGCATTCAGCTGTTGTATCAGCCTGACTTCTGCAAATCTCCCTGACAGCGTGACAAGCATCGGAGATTCTGCATTTTCATTTTGCAGAAGCCTGATTTGCATGACAATTCCGGACAGTGTGACAAGCATCGGAGCTTCTGCATTTGTGTTCTGTGAAAGTCTGACTTGCATGACGATTCCGGACAGCGTGACAAGCATCGGAAAAAGTGCATTTTCCTGCTGTACGGGTCTGTATTCTATTGATGTTTCTGAAAATAATGCGTATTATATCAGCGAAAACGGAGTGCTGTTTGATAAAAATAAAATCAGATTAATGCAGTATCCTGCCGGCAGTATCAGAACGGAATATCAGATTCCTGACAGTGTCATCAGCATTGAAAATTCTGCATTCTGTAAATGTATGAGTTTGATCTCTGTGACGATTCCTGACGGTGTCACGAGTATCGGAAAAAATGCATTTTGTGGCTGTTCCGCTCTGATTTCTGTGATCATTCCCGACAGCGTATCAGAGATCGGAGAAGATGCCTTTGAGCTTTGTCAGAAACTGATCTCTGTGAAGATTTCTGACAATGTGACAAATATCAGAGACCGTACATTCTGGGGCTGTAAAAATCTGATTTCGGTGACAATTCCTGACAGTGTGACAGCACTCGGAGAAGATGTTTTTAATGGCTGTGCAAAACTGAAACAGACTCCTGTGATTATCACCGAGGGGAAAATATTGTATCTGCATAAAAACAGTCACAGCACCTGTTTTTTTAATATCAGACAGCTTGCCGAAATGCATGATTATTCTGTAGAAATAGAAGATGATATAAAATATGATCTGATTTTACAGATGTTTATTCTGGGAATTGATGAAAAGGGAAGTTCTGAATATATTTTAAAAAATTTTATCAGCATGTTCTTCTGGATGATTGATCAGGAAAATATAGAAATCATTCAGAAAATTCTGAATTCTGAAAAATTTGTTACAGATAAAAATATTGACAAATTGATTCAGTATGCGATTGATCAGAAAAAATATCAGATTCAGATGATATTAACAGATTATAAAAATCAGAAAAACTGGTATCAGAATATTGATGAAATCAAGCATAAATTTAAATTATAATAATTCTCAGAAGGAGCTTTCTATCATGAATAAAGATTTTGAAATCAAAAACGGCATATTAATGAAATATAATGGAGTTGATAAAGAAGTTATCATTCCGGACGGCATAAGAAGCATTGATGACTGTGCATTTTATAACTGCTCAACTCTGACTTCTGTGATCATTCCGGACAGCGTGACAATTATCAGATCTGAGGCATTCCAGAGCTGTAAAAATCTGATTTCTGTGAAATTTTCAAAAAATATTGCAATAATAGAGGAGTTTGCATTTGACAGCTGTATCAGTCTGCTTTCCGTAATACTCCCTGAAAGTATAATAAACATCGAAGATTTTGCTTTCTGTAACTGCTCAAGTCTGACTTCCGTGAAATTTCCTGAGAATATCAGAAATATCGGAAGCTGCTCATTCAGATACTGTAAAAATCTGACTTCTGCCGTGATTCCGGATGCTGTAGAAACAGTCGGCAAAAGAGCATTTTCTCATCACACACAGGTGTACTATCATGGTATCAGATGCATTCCGGATGAATCAGGAGAATTTCATATTAATTCTATCATCTGGGATGTATTCTGCAATCGGCCTGATGAAGAAGTTATCACGATAATCAGAAAAAAATTTCATATTCTGTTCCGTTATCTGATTGATCATGAAAATATAGAAATCATTCAGAAAGTTCTGGATTCTGAAAAATTTATTACAGATAAAAATATTGATGAATGGATTCAGTATGCTATTGATGCGCAGAAACATCACAGTCAGCTCATGCTGATAAATTATAAAAATCAGAAAAACTGGTATCAGAATATTGATGAAATTAATCATAAATTTAAATTATAATAATTACGAAAAGGAGTTTTTTTATCATGAGTAAAAAATTTAAAATCAAAGACAATGTATTAATCAAATATAAAGGCAGGAAAGAACATGTCATCATTCCGAGAGTTGTGACAGAAATTGCATATGAGGCGTGTGCACATCGCAGTTATCTCATTTCTTTGAGAATTCCTGATACCGTGATAGGCATCGGAGAGTTTGCATTTTCAGACTGCCAAAACCTGACCTCTGTGATCATTCCAGACAGTGTGATATATATGGGAAGACGTGCATTTTCAGACTGTTCAGGCATGAAATCTGTAATAATCGGAAAGCGTGTGGCAAGCATCGAAAGTATGTTATTCAGCAATTGTACAAGTCTGACCTCTGTGAACATTCCGGACAGCGTGACAAGCATCGGATATTCTGCATTTGAAAATTGTGAAAATCTGACCTCTGTGACAATCGGAAACTGTGTGACAAGCATCGGAGAACGGGCATTTCAAAATTGTAAAAGTCTGACCTCTGTGATCATCCCCGACAGCGTAACAAGCATCGAAGAAAAGGCATTTTCAGGCTGTGAAAACCTGACCTCTGTGACAATCGGGAACAGCGTGACAAGCATCGGAAAAAATGCATTTTTAGACTGTAAAAACCTGACCTCTGTAATCATCCCTGATGGTGTCACATCTATTGAAGAGTGTGCATTTCAAAACTGTTTAAACCTGACTTCTGTGAAAATTCCAAACAGCGTAACAAGTATCAAAAAAAGAGCATTTGGAAATTGTACAAGCCTGACTTCTGTGATCATTCCTGACAGCGTAACAAGCATCGAACAAGAGGCATTCAGAAATTGTACAAGCCTGACTTCTGTGATGATTCCTGACAGTATATCAAGCATCAGCCCTGCTGTATTTGAGGATTGTACAAGCCTGACTTCTGTAATCATTCCGGACAGCGTGACAAGCATCGAACATTTTGTATTTTCAGGCTGTAAAGCTCTGACTTCTGTGAAAATCCCCGACAGCGTGACAAGCATCGGATATTCGGCATTTAATAAGTGTTCAAGCCTGATTTCTGTGAAGATTCCCGACAATGTGACATGTATCGAAAGCGGTGTATTCAGAGATTGTACAAGCCTGACCTCTGTGAAGATTCCCTCCAGCGTGACAAGCATCGAACGTGATGCATTCAACCGCTGTGAAAACCTGACCTCTGTGGAGATTCCTGACAGCGTGACAAGCATCAGAAACAATGCATTTTCTGATACACCATGGCTTGAAGATTATCCTGACGATTTCGTTGTGATCAATGGAATTCTGCTGGAATATAAAGGCGAGGAGAGAAATGTGACTATTCCTGACAATGTGAAAATAATCGGAGGTTTTTCATTTTATTATTCAGATGTGATTTCCGTGAAAATTCCTGACGGTGTGACAAGCATAGAAAGATGTGCATTTGGAGGCTGTGAAGATCTGATCTCTGTAAATATTCCGGACAGCGTGACAAGTATCGAAGATAATGCCTTTTATGAATGCCCGAATCTGAAACATGCGCCTATGATGCTGATTGACGGCAAAACACTGTATGAACCCAAAGAAAGAGGCCTGCTGGATTTTCCCAAGATCAGAGGTATGATTCATAATCGTAACTATTCTTCAAGTACAAACAATCCTGCAAAATGTCATGTAATTTTCCAGATGTTTTTCCTCGAAATTGATACAGAGGGGACTTCTGCATATATTTCAGAGAATTTTTCTGCTATGTTTCCGGTGCTGATTGATATGAATGATACAGAACTGATTCAGAAAATTCTTGCTTCTGAAAAATTCATCACAAAAGAAAATATTGATGAATTAATTCGCTGTGCAAATGAACATCAGAACTATGAAGTCCAGATCACGCTGACAGAGTATAAAAATCAGAAAAACTGGTATCAGAATGATAAAAAATTAAAATTATAAGGAGATGTTATTATGAATCAAGATTTTGAAATCAAAGACGGCGTATTAATCAAATA
>Ga0326511_10005462_pt1 | contig 10037 bp, 11 predicted proteins | sample 0_2496_0518_D_FD_203701 | JGI IMG/M metagenome (GOLD analysis project Ga0326511, IMG submission 203701) | Bovine rumen microbial communities from UC Davis, California, United States - 0_2496_0518 | ecosystem: Host-associated > Mammals > Digestive system > Stomach > Rumen | place: USA... | reverse complement strand
ATCTCAAGATAGTCTTCACGCTCCTTGAGCAACGGGGCATCCAGATGCTTCTGGAGATACCACTTCCTTTTGATGATCATTTCCAACATAGCTATATTTGTTAGGGGGTTAATACCTCCCAAAGATAAGCATAAATGTTGTATGATTGTGTGTTTTCTTGGCTATTTGTTGGCCGTTTCAGTGTTTTTCACTACCTTTGTGCACAAAATTTATGTTGTGTTGAAAATGGAGAAAGTCTACGCACATAGGGAGTTTGGGTTGGAAGCCAACATAATTGGCTGCGCAACATATGGGCTTATAGATGCCATTCTTCACGTAGGCTACGACATAAGCCATACCCTCATGCTTCACCGTCTCAGTCTCAATGTAGATAACAGGACGAACCTGCTCGTTGGCAGTATTGCCCAGTTCACGCGAGGTGTATTGCACCTGCTCGTATGTCAAGCCAACCATCTTTCCTGTCTTGTCCTCGGCGCCAAACACGATGATGCCGCCACGAGTATTGGCAAAGGCCACCAGTTCCTCGGCAATCTGCTTCTGAGTAGTGAACTCCAGCTTGTACTGAACCGTCGTCGATTCACCAAGACTGCAAAGTTCTATAAGTTCCTGTTCTGTCATATCTCGTCTTCTTTATTTCTATAACGTTTTTATTTCTGTCCTTATTTCGTGACTCCGTTGATTTGTGAGTCCTTCTTACTTCTTCCTTCTAACATCTTACGTCTATTAGCCTCGCTCTTGCCTCGCTCTTTCCATACTGTAAGCATACTCATGAGTAAGCCTAGAAGCAGCCTAGAGTATGGCTAGGAGCAGCCTAGAGTATGCCTGCGCTACTTCAACAGTTGCCACTCACCCTTTACTTTCGAGTGCTCAGGGTCAATATATCCGAGTTCTTTCAAATCTTTGATAGCACGTAGGATAGTACTCTCGCTGACACCAAGATTATCCTGAAGCCACGAATATTTTGCCTTACGATTCAACTTGATAGCTTGATAGACATTCCATGTGACCATCGTCGGGAAATCAGAAATAGACAAATTTGGCTGTTTTTCGCCATCTTTTTCCGTCAGATTTGACGGTTTTTCTGACGGTTTTTGGTCATTTTCCGTCAAATTTGACGGTTTTTGTGACCCTTTTTCTTCAAAAATGGTCAAATCTGACCCTTTTTCTGACCTTTTTTGCAAATCGGCTTCCGTCAGGAATCCATTCGCAATCGCCTCTGCCGTAGCCCGTTCCCCTCGTGGCGACTTCTTTTCCGTCACCATCACAGCCGTCTGGTAACTGAAATCATATACCGCCTCACCGTTCTCGTTGGCCTTCAGGTCCTTCTGCACCCTCAGCACACCGCGACTATGACGGTTCACAAAGCCCAATACCTTCATGGCCTCAGCCACCACGATGTTCCTGTAGTCGTTCACCTTGGGGAAGTTCTGCTCGTTAGCGCGGCCATACAATCCGCCGTGGTTCATCATTTCGATGCGGTCGTCATACTGGTAGAACTGTATCGGCCCGTTGCTCGTGTAGTCGCGATGGCAGATGGCATTCATCAGTAGCTCACGAGTGGCCCAGTAGGGGTAATCCACAAATGAATCTTCACGCGTCGAGCTGACAGGTATCGGACGGCGGTTGGCAATCGTTGTTTCCACAAACGTGTCCAGCTCCTGAAGCGTTGTACACAGGTTCGACTTAAACTCATGTTCCGTCATAATCTCGCCCGCACGATCCTTACCAGCAAAGCGCACATACTGGATATACGCACCAGGTATAAACCGCCGCAGATTCTTGGCAAAGAACAGCATTCCGGCATTCGTGGGGCAGTCGTATTTCGTATCATAGAAACCGAACGATGCCATCTGCTCCTTTACGGTACGCCCCTCCTTGCGATCCTCCTCAATCTCGTCGTCGGTCAGAGCCTTGGGCAGGTAATAGTGTTTGAACTTCTGCAGGTCAATATCGTTAATCGTAGCGTTCAGGCATGGCGACGAGTCAAACGATGTCACGTTCACCCTACGTTTCTCCATCAGAATGCGCTCATCGTCCTCATTGGCCACTCCCTTGCGAGGCCCTATGCGAATCCAGATGCGCCCTTTATACCTGACTGGAGGAAAGATGGCAGGTTCCACCCTCACCATCACGATGTCGCCCTCCGGCATTGGCACCTTCTCAACCGTCATCGACGGCTGCGGCTGAATGTTGCCGTCCGTGCGGATAGCCGCCACATTCTTCAGCAGGTCGTCCGTCACGTTCACACCCTTCACCTCGCCGTCGTCCGCAACACCCAAGAACAAGTATCCCGGCATCCGATGGTCAGGCAGGTCGTTGGCAAACGCACAAATCGCCTGTCCGAACTTATCCGTGTTCGTAGTCGAGATGGTTCGCTCCACCCGGTCGCTTTCCAAGTCGTTGAGCAATGCTCGTATTTCGTCTATTGTCATAATTCTATATCGTTTTTATTCAGTTTCTATTATCACATCTTACTTCTTCCTTCTAACATCTTACATCTTATTATAGTATGCAAAACACGAAAATGTTACATGTTTCATCAGCTTCATAAAAACACTTTCTATAAACATTTAACCCATTTCAACGCATAGTTTATGTTTTAATACTTTATCCCTGCAAAATAAGGCATCGTGGGCCCTCTCCACGACCTCTATAAAAACACTTTCTAAAGACACTTTGCCCATTTCAACGCACAAATTATGTTTTTAGACGATACTTCGTCCAGCGCTTTTGACCTTCAGAGATAACTTTACCCTCTGCAATCAGCTGTTTTAGTTGGAATTGAATCTTGCGCAGAGGAATCTCCTTACCTATACGTACATGTATGTCTGAAATTGAACAAGGCTGATATATCTTCAAATCCTCCATTATCAACTCACGGAGCCTATAGCTCTCTATGCGTTTCAATGATGTCTGACCTTTATACTCACTATCACGTAGGGTGCGACTACCCACACGATACTCTTTAGCCTTAGAACGTTCGCCCGTCGATACGACAAACCCCTTATCCACCAGTGGTCTCAGCCAAGGGCGCAACGCATCGGCATCTTTCAAATGGAGGTATCCTATCAGTTGCGATGCTGTAACACTTTCATGCAAGGCTATCAATCCTAAACAGATTAGCTGTTTCTGCTTCAGCTCCTGGCTTTGGGCTGCATACTGCATCACCTTGATGACCTCTTTACTGACGACACGGCGGGCCACATGCACCCTTACCCAGTCATCACCCTCTGTAACCACAGGCACAGACTTACCGTTGGCCAACAATTGCTCATACATCATGTCATAGCCAGAACCTTCACGTTCCATCAAGTGCAGCGCATAGAACACTGCTGCCATATGCTCGTTGCGCTTCTTGGTAGTATGCAGAATGTTCTCCACCGTCACGCCAATAGGCAGCAAACCAGGATTTACAATCTCAATGTAATCAGGATAGATATTCAAGAAAATATCACCTCGGATCGTATATGGACGATGTACCAGCGAATTCGCCAACAGTTCCCTTATTACACTCTCTGGATAGGCAGGAACGTTGCGTCTGAATAGCCCATCGCTTATTTCTGTACTCTCCTTCCATTCAGGAATGGTCTTCCATATCTCGTCGATAATCTCGTATGGGTTCTTCGTAAAGTCATCCCACAGCCACTTGTTCACCTTCTCGCCATACTGGTCGTATTTGATGCACTGAACTACAGGCGCATTCATAATTCGTCCTCTCTGCGTCTGCTTGCCAACAAACAAGACACCCAATTGTGTCATACGGTCCGACTCAGCATCAGTCATATAAAAATAGTCCAGCATCTCCTTGGTATCTTTCTGCTTCACGAAATCACTCACGCGATCAGAAGCCTTAATCTGCTCCACAAACCAGTTGAGTTTCTCCTCGTCAGCATTAGTCCAAAGGAAATCCGTCACCGTATCTTCCCAACTGATACAGCCCTTGTCTGCTGCAAGCCGCGCCACATCTTCACTACCCACAGGAATGCTATTGTCACCTATCCGGACGTACATTTTCCCAGATGACGTTACAGCTATGGCATTGGGATTTCTCAGAATGTTTAACTTGATAAATTCCCCTCCATTCTCTGCCGTCTCAATTGTTGTCGAAGCAATCACCCCATGAGTAATGCCACTAATCTTGTTTACCACCGTTGTTGGCAACTCCTCAGGCACCCGTTGCTCTGCAGGAGGCAACATGTCTTCATTCTCAATGCCAATGTCTATCACGCCACCTTGTGCATTGCTGAATGCCACGCAGTCCTTTGCCAACTCAGCAAAGTCAGCCGTTTTGCCGACAACTGTCCGCAGCGATTTCTTGTCATATAGTGAATTTTCTTTCATATCTCGTCTTCTTTATTTCTATAACGTATTTCTTTCGTCCTTATTTCGTGACTCCTTAGATCCGTGAGTCCTTGTTTCCGTAGATCCGTGACTCCATCTTACCTCTTCCTTCTAACATCTTACATCTTTTTATAGTATGGAAAACACGAAAATGTTACATCTTCAATTCGCTATTTCGTGACAAGAACCTGTCCCTGTGTCACTCATGATTTGAAATAAAGTCAATCAATTACTTTTGTAAGGATCTCCCTCAGTTTTAGTTCCTCAATAATTTGAATTGATTGTCCTGAAGCTATACGTTCTTTTATCTCTTCTAACTTTCTTGGGCCAGCTCCTTTTCCAACAATTACTATATCCGTTTTCCCTATAACATTTGAATTAATTGCAGCTCCATAACTGTGCAACAAGCCTGCTAAGTCATTCCGATATTCATAATCTGACAATGTACCTGTAATGACGATGTTCTTATGGTAGAATTCAGTATCCTTGGTCTCTATTTTATCGTCTGGCAAGAATCTACGATAGGCTGGGTCGACAAAACTCTTATCTTTTGATTCTTCAGACAACATGATATTTTTCCTGTAATTCTTTTCAATTACATTTTTCCGTTCTCTGATGCAAAAATTAATAAACTTCTCAACATTGTCCCTTTCAAAAACATACGAACGTATATCTTCGTCAATATGTAGTTCTATGAATTCTGGATAAAACTTACCAGACTTCTTCCTTTCGGCAGTTGATGCTCTACCAGAATACCAATCAAGCAGATGGTACTCGCTAAGCATACATTCGAAATCTTCTTGGTAATAAACTTTAAGGTCGGCACCTTTTTCTTTCATACGACCGATTAAGAAAATATCTTCTTTTTCAGCACCTACACCATTAATCACTATATCTGTAGATTGTGATACATGTGGACTCACAGTTGCTCCATGTTCCCATAAAAGAAATGCCAATCCTTGTATGTCATCGTCGGAATCAAAATTATCGAAGTATCCTATTATTGCAACATGCTTGCGATAGAAAGGGGTGTTCTTGTTCTCTATGAGTTCATCTGATTTGAACTCCAGATATTGTGAATCAATTTTCATAATGTCAAATTTTTAAGCCTTTTCTGTTTTCTCATAATTATTCAAAAGGGTAATGGTACTTTCATCAGGATATTTCTCCATCCTGGCTTTTACCCATGTGATAAAATCGCTTTCGCTAGTGAATTGAATGTTGAACATCTTTGTGTTACTTTTATTGTATTGGCTTTCAATATCGAGAATTACCTCGTCCTTGATGCCGTTCTCCAGTTTCTGCAACGTAGAATCGCCCAACATCACAACATTGGTCTCATCGAAATATTCAGTATTTGCATAGCCTCCGAAGTTGCCAATAAGCTGCCTAATAACTCCCATGTCTGTGTTGGGTCTATTGGGCACAAATATCTCCATTCCATATATGGGATTGTCGTTACCATAGACAAGTGGGGAAGAACAGCGAATACCTGTACCGTCGTTTTCATCATCATCTTCATCGGTAAACAAAGGTGGTACCCAATTGTAGTACGACATGTCTATGCTTATCTGTTTTGTAGGAACTGCTGGCGTGTCATATCCCTTATAGTGACCCTTGAAAATGTCTTCCAATTCTGTTTCAGTTATCTTCAATGGTTTCCAACCGTCATGTTCATAGCAAAGCAGTCTATTTAAAACCTCCTGACTAATTTCGCCACCCATTACGAGGATTTGTGTATCGCGAGTCAGACCATCTTTGCTTTTGTCAGATGCTCCAAACTCTTTCACTTTCCGTACAAGAGCTGCACGGTTCTTGAACTTCCCAATAAACCCAACGCGACGGTCAGTCAATGGATTCTGTTGAATAATGGCACTATCGCCAAATAAATCTTGCTGTATCATAGTTGTTTGATTATTTCTTTAAATTCCTCTTCTGGCATAATACGTGCACCAAATTCCTGTGCTTTCTGCATCTTGGATGGGCCCGCATTATAGCCGGTAATAAGTATATTCGTCTTTTTGTTTACACTGTCCTTTATAATTGCACCAAGTTCATTTAATATGTGTGCGTAATCTTGACTATCTGCTTTTGCAAAGCCTGTCAGTACCACGACTTGATTCTTAAATGGATTGTCTGCGACACAATCCAAATCTGTACGTTGGACTTTATCCTCAGGATTATACTTCTGCCTTGGTATCAAAGGGGTTTCTGCGACCTCAACAGTTCCCCCCTCACTTAGAATCTTTTGGAACAGCACCATCAGATTGCCACTCATCTCTGCATCAGCCAAAGCATTATGGTGATTATTACCTGAGATTCCAAACCTCTTGCAAACTGTGTCAAGTTGATGGGTTCCTGGTCCTTCTTCAGAAATGCCGAGTTTTGCTTCTGCTTGTCGTGATAGCGTCAGAGTGTCGAAGATATTTTCGTAGTCAAGTTTTGTCTCTACACCATAGAATGCACTTGCATCTCTTATACAGGCTCTTTCGACACAGGCATTATGAGCAACAAGAGGCAAACCGTCAACAAAGCTTTCCATTTCAGGCAAGACTTCCTTAAATGTCCTTGCGTCTTTCACCATATCCACTGTCAAACCATGAACCCATGTCAGTACGCTGCCACACTTTCCTGGGTAATCGAATGGTGGACGTATGAGAGTATAGAATCTGTCAACAATTTCGCCATCTATATACTTTACCATACCCACAGAACAAGCAGATACACGCTGGGGATAAAGTGTCTCGAAGTCTATTCCTACGAAAGACTTGGGAAGATTGAATCCTTCTATAGGATCTCTTCTCTCCTTTGTATTTGAATGATTTGGAAACTCGATTTCATTTGGGTATTTCTGTAATATCTGTCTTTTCGTATTGTTTTTGATTCTTTTTATCTTAATTGTATAATCCAATGTCCATTGGTTAAATACAATTTTAAATCCATCTTTTACTCCTTCATACTTAAATCTATAATCTACATATGGTTGCAAATGATCTATAAAATCATCCATAAAACCAGTAAACCCTCCAGAAATTATATCTTCAAGTATCAATAGCAGTTCATAGAACCTTTTCTTTTCCAACCTTGGAACATATATAGTCGCATTGATTAGTTCACCTTGGATAGCTTCGACTTTCATTTGACTTAGTGGCCAATGTCTTGGTCTTAAGAAGACGTATTGTTTTCCGTCTATAGGTGTCCCGTCATCATGACATAAAGCATTCAAATCAAGGCCAAAGAAATCTTTATACCACGCTTTACAAGAGAATTCTGCAAACAAGTCGATTTGATGAGAATCTTCACTATCACCTTGTTTTAATATTTCATTAATCTTTTCGTCAAATTTGTTTTTAGCAAGAACTTCTTCTGCTCGTTTTTCTTCTTCCTCCTTAATTCTTTCAGCCTCTTTACGGGCACGATACCTTTCTTTCCTAGCTTGGTCTCGTTCTTCTTTATGCTCTATAGCATCAAGGTGTGCTTGTTCTTGAAGTTGACGAAGGGCCTCATTGCCACATTCCTGACAACCATATTTAGAATTCAATATTACATTTGGTAATCTTGAAAAAGCACCATGAGTTGGGCATATCAAAGTAACAGGTGAAGTAGAACTCTTATAAACGAACTGTTCCAATCCAAACTTATCACCAAATTTCTCCTTTAATTTAGCTAAAAACTTTTTACCCTTCTCGCATTTTGGACACCCTTTGCCATCAAGGTGTTCGCGAGCATAAACTTGGAAATCGCCATGAACAGGACAAACGATAGTCACCCTATGATCGCGATTTTTATATTCAACCTTGCTATAGTCATAGCGGTCGCCATAGATTTCTTTGGCTTCTGCTATGAACGATTCTGTAGTAACTACACGTCTACAGAGTTCAAGGCTTCTGTTATTTAGGTTTTCGTTTTGTTCTGCCATATTGGAATTAAGTTATTTAGTATTATACTTTCAAATGCTCATACAATTTCAGCCTCAGTACCTCACCATTCTGGAACTCGAATTGGAACTTATTGCGGTTGAAGTGCGGATTCTTGCGTCCCTCTGGTAGCAAGCGAGCAAGCTCGAGCGGTTCTTGTGGATGATGCGGTGGAAATTCTTGCGTCCCGTTGGTAGCAAGCGAACATAGTTTGAGCGGGGGCTGATGATGGACTCTTCCCAAGCCTTCAGCAGTGCACATGCCGACACAGGAATGGTCATCCCGTCATTCAACAGCGACCAGTCCACCGTCTTCTGCATGATAAATCTGCCGTCGTAGTCCATCTTATTTCTCTTTTTCGTTTTACTTGTTACTTCATGCACCATTGACCTTCGGTTGAGCCTGCTTCCACTCGGGATAATTCAAACGAGTTTGATTCTCCTCTCGCTTACCCGCAGCCTTCATGGTGTATTCATACTCTCTTCTATCTCTTTTCTTCCATCTCCGAGGGTATAAACTACGCCTATGCTTCGCCTACGCTACGCCCTTGCTTGTCCCTTGCAATCCAGTTACATCTTAATGACATTGGCATTATCGATACTTCGCCTTCCATAATCCAAATCGTAGCAAGTCAGGGTACGTTTTGCACAATCTATCACATAGCCATACTCAACGTCCCCATGATTACCATCACTTTTCATATAGCCTTGGCGGGTGTTCACAAGTTCTTCCGCTATGCGCTCGCCATCCCACGTAGGCATTCCATTTAAATCGTCACCATCGTTGCGTCCGCATAAAAAGCGTTCCAGTTCTCTACCAACACCAAAAGGAGAACCATCCCAATGGTGATACAAGTGTATATACTTTGGGGACATTAAGTTGTTCCCGTGCTCTGACAAGTTACTCGGAATAATCCGTACAACAGATCGTGTTGCCATATTATATGTTTATTAGAGTTGTTACTGCTCGTTATCTTCTTTTACTTTGTCGGGCATATCAGCGTTCTGACATCTACATCCAACACTCGTGCAATCTCTGTCAGTTGAGGCAGTGATGGCTGCACCTTGTTGAGACACCAGCGGGAGACGGTATTCTCCTGCTTACCGATTTGCTCTGCCAGCCAGCGACTGGTCTTCCCTTGTTCTACAAGCACAACCTTGATACGATTGTAGTTTTCGTTCTGTTGATTGTTCGTCATATTCAGTTGAATTTTCAGCTGCAAATATATAAAATTAAATCGAAAATTAAGAAGAAATAAACATGATTTCACTAAAAATCTATAAAAAACGCCCTCCTTCTCGCAATTTTTTCCGTCTCATGGGTCATTATATCAATAAAAGTTGTATCTTTGTAACCTGTACAACTGGCTCTCGCACATACTGCATACAAAGGAAGAATATCGAGAGAGAAGCGGCACTCCACCGATGCCGAACCGAGACTCAACCGAAACTCAGTACTCGCAACGCCCTACCACCTCCCTTCCATCTCCCTCGCAACATACTACCCCAAGGCACCCCGCAGGCTTGCCCATAACAACGACAAAAGAACAACAGTAGAAACATCAAAACAACAACGATATGGCACGAGTAAAAGGAATATTAGAGGACCTGCATGGCCGACTGGACGACAACATCACCATCTACCACCGAGGTGATAAGACATTCACCCGTCCGGCCCACATCCGACAGCCACACCGACTGTCGCGCAAGCAGTTGCTCATACGCGAACGGCAGAGCCACAACAACGCCCTCTGGCGCGCGCTCAAGGAGTCCGGCCACG
>Ga0326511_10005460_pt1 | contig 10038 bp, 12 predicted proteins | sample 0_2496_0518_D_FD_203701 | JGI IMG/M metagenome (GOLD analysis project Ga0326511, IMG submission 203701) | Bovine rumen microbial communities from UC Davis, California, United States - 0_2496_0518 | ecosystem: Host-associated > Mammals > Digestive system > Stomach > Rumen | place: USA... | reverse complement strand
GGTTCGGTTGCTGAAACTCTGCCGCGGGTTTTTAAATACTCCGTTATTGCCTGGTTCACGGGGCCGGTTATTTTTACGGTTTGCGTTGCGTCGTCTTTGCCTTTACCGCGAACGTGTAATACGCGGTCGTCGCCCTGGGTGTCAACGTCGCCAATGTTGGCGCGTATAATTTCAATTGTTCGTAATCCGGTTGTAACCATTAATAACAGTATTGCATAATTGCGTTTACCGTTTGTTGTGCTGCGGTCGGGAACGTTAATTAATTGTTTTACTTGCTCCACGGTTAAATAATTCTTTTTTGGTGCGGTATGGTCTATTTTAACGCCCGTTACCCGTTCCGCAACATTTTTGTAATAACCTTTGTATTCCGTCCATTTAAAAAATAGTTTTACGGCGGTTAAATATGCTTGAACCGTTGCGGGTTGGTGGTCCGCTTTCAGATCGTCGCGAAACCTCCGTACGTCCATTTCGTCGGGTTCCGTTATTCCATTTTCATTTAACCACTTTGCAAATTGCCGTATTGCGCGCGTGTACGTTTGTACGGTCTTTTCCGAACGGTCAACGTATGTTATCCACTCGGCGTATAAATCGTTCAGATCGGGCGCAAATTGCATTATTTCGGCTGCTGCTGAAACCGTCGCCGGTGCGCTGTAATAATTGTTCATGCTGGAACCCTCCGTTAATATTTGTGTATTTCGTTGCGTAATTACGTAATGTTTTATTTCTCGGTTTCGTTTCCAACGGTGTAAACTATTTGGTCGCGGCCGTCCGCCTGGTTAATAATGGTTCCGTTGTCGTTGCGGGTGTAAATAATGCCGTTTTGGTTCATTTCTGCCGGCTTTTCGTCAATCTTAATTATTTTGTCAATTGCTTTTTGTAATCCGTGTTTTATTGCTGGGTTGGTTTCTGTTTCGTCGGGAGTAATGCCGACGGCGTCCAACGTTTCGGTAACGTCGCGGGTGATTATGTATTCATGGTTCGCCAATTCATATATAAACATTTGGTAAATGAAACCGTCGCCGGTGGTGTCCTCTGCAATTAATCGTTTTTCGGTTTCGTCTATTTCGGCGAACGTGTCGCGGATTTTCTCGGCGTCGGTTCTCAAATAATAACCGCCGGAATTTGTGGCATATAAAAGTTTCGGCGCGTCGGCTGCACTCATGCCGTTAAAATGCTTTTCCAACATTTCGTTAAACTGTTTTTCGCCAAACGCGTAATGTATCGGTAACGCGTTAATTTTTTCTTGGATCCATAATTTATATTGCGTATATGTCATTGTCTGAACCTCCGTTAATTATTTGTGCATGGTTTATAAATGCATTTAAACGGGTTGCCGTTTTTGTCGGTTTCGTAATGCATACCGTCCAACCACTCGTTAAACGTAATGGGGTTTGTCGGGTCGTCGCCGTCGTACTGTTCGCGGAATATCTGGCGTAATTCTTTTTCGGTGTGTACCGTTCCGGTGCTGATGTTAATATATTCGGTCATTTGTTCAAATCCTCCCGTTTTTTCATCGCGTCCAACTGTATTACCGCGTCGTATAAATTTTTCGGTTTCTGTTTCGGCTTGCTGGGTTCCACGTTGGCCAACGCTGCATTAATTGCCGTTTTTGCTTTTTCGCGGATCTGTTCGCCAAACTCCGTTAAAAATTCGTCGGTTAATATTTCGTCCATGGTTAACCCTCTTTTTTACTCTGGTTGCGCTCATACCGGCGGCCCATTGCGAACCCATAATAAAACGCGTTACCAATGGCATTAAATGCTATATCGCCAAACGTTCCGTTGCTGCTGCTGGCGTCTTTCATAATTGCTTGTAATTCGGTAACGTTCAGATTGTATCGGGTCGGTATGGTTTCGCGGGTTTCCTCAATTATTTTAAACATGTCATGCGCCATTTGTCAAACCTCCATTTATTGTTTTTATTTCATTATGGCGGGCGCGGGTTGGGCGCGCCCTGGGTGTTAATCTGTGGTGTTATAAAAATATGCCAGATCGTCGCCGGTTAAATTGTTTACGGCGTAACCGTCCGCCATTTCCCATAACTCATTATATAACGTTGCGTATTCGTCGTTTCCGCTTTCGTAATATTGCCAGATTTTCCAATTGAGTATTAAAACCAATTCGGTTAAATAAACCGCGTTTGTTTTCCACTCGTTAAATGCTCGGTTGAACGTGTCGCGGATCGCGTCCAGGCCGAACCGGTCCGCAATGCTGAAATCTTGCCAAAATGTCGTTTTGGTTTCGTAACCGTTAAATTCCATTGTTTGAACCTCCGTTAATAAATTTGTGTTGCGGTGTATCCAACCGTTAACCGCTGTGCAATTATTCCGTTTCGATTTCGTTATGAAATAATTTCATAATTAAATTAACATACTTTGCCGATGTTGTCAACACTTTTTTATAAATTTTCTGCCGAAATAGGAAATACCCGCGCCGATGTAAACCGGTACGGGTACGTCCTACACAAATATTAACGGTTGGGTCCATATAACGCAATTCGTTTTACCAACCATAAAAAGTATATCATATTAATATTATTTTGTCAAATGTGTTATGAAATAGTTTCATAATTAAATTGTTCGGTCGGCGTTCAGATCGTCGGCGCATTTTGTTTTATAATACGTGCGTACGTGCGCAATATATAAAATACGCCCGTTTTCGCGTTTTTCTGCCTTTGGGGTATGTCTTTATACCCTCGCGCGCTAAAATGCCGTTAAAACGCGTTTTTGGGGCGTTTACGGCTGTTTTTCGCGCTTTGGTTGTATCGGTCTATTGCTCCGGCTGCCGTTATCGGATTATTCCACGCCGTAATTAATCGTTCGGCTATGGTGTCGGCGTCGGTCGTTTCTGCTATTCCGTCAACGTAACGTTTGAGTAATTCGGGGTCATGCTGCAAACACTCGTTAAAATCCTTGTACGGTTTCGGTGCCTGGCGGATTATGTAACGAACGTTCAGTAAATCCAAATCGCGCGTTAAATTGTCAATTGCTTTTTGTCCGGCTCCGTCATTATCCAGCGAAATAACAAACGTTGTTTTTGGTCTGAACGTCTTACAAATTGATTTTAACCGGCCCGTTCCCGTTCCCGTGATCGCGACGGCCGAACCTCCGACGGTTTCAATGCTCAACGCGTCGTAAATGCCCTCACAAATAAAAATAATTGGCGGAACGTCTGAACCTTTTATTAAATATTCGTTGTATAATTCCGCGTTCACTCTGGGAACCGTTGCCGACGTTTCAAACGTGCCGTTGTCGGCCCTGGGTTTTAAATATTTTGTTATGTCTTTATATGTTGCGTTTCCGTCTTTGTCTTTGCCGTCGTATATTTGTACGGTGCGGTCGGTGGTTTCGGTCATGAAATAATTATACCCGCCGTTGCCGTTACTGAACGGAAATATTATTTTATGGTATTGCGCCGTTTTGCCGGTTCGCTTGTACTCTGGGTAACGGCTCAATATGTCATTTTGTCCGCCTGGCGCAAATCCTATTTTTTTATTTTTGATAACCTCCAACGGAATTTTACGAACCCGCGTTACGTAAACCAACGGCGTTATATTGTATTCTTTGCCGTCGTAAATCGTTTTTACGGCCTTTTCCTCGCAACGTAATAATTGTTCATGTGCTGCGGTGATCTCTGCCGTAATATCCCATTTTTCCGCGTTTTCGGTAAAATCCTCTATTAAATCAACCGGATTAATTCGGCGCGGTCTGCGGTGCGTTGTTCGCTCGGCCTGGCTTGGTCTGAACCCGTTTTTATATGCCATACCAATAATTGTACCGCCGGTCATGTTTCCGTTGAACGTGCGCCATTTTTGCGCGCATATTCTCGGTTTATATCGGGCCGCGTCGCGCTGGCTCCATGTATCCCACGTTTCAACGTCGTAACCGTTTACGTATAAGTCAATACCAACCGCCAACCACTCATTATGCGTTAATGGTGCTGGGTCTATGTATTCCAACGCGGTTAATAATTCGTCGTTCATTTGCTCTTACCTCAATTAAATAAATCGCTGTAATCGTCGTAATCGTCTTGTATTTCCGTTTTTTGTTTGGCTGGCTTGTTGGGTTTGGTCTGCTTTTCGTCGTCGTAATTAATCGTTTTGCCAAATTTGGCCGCGTATTCGTTGCGTATTGTTCGCGTTACTGTTTCGCGTAATTCTGGTTTAACCTCGGCGAAATGATTATAACGGGCGTTATACTCCAATATAATACGGTCGTTTTCATTTTGAACCATACCGGAACGGTTTTTTAATACGGTCAATTCCATATAACGCGGTTCGCGTCCTCGCTCCGTCTTTATGTCTGCGTGTGCCTTGTTTTCGGTCGCGCTTTTGTTTTTTTCGCTTATTCCATATAAACTCAAACCTTGCGCGTAATATTGTAATCCAAATACGGTACCGGCCGTGTACTCAATACCGCCGGAATTTTTGCCGCTGTCAATTTCAATTTCGCCGTTGTATTTACCTTTTGCAATTGCTGAAATACAAATTATCGTTGCTTTCAGATCGCGCGAAATCTGTTTTAATCCGGTTACGCACTCGTCCGTTTTGGCGCGTTCGTCCATGTGGTAATCTGACGGGGCCATTATTTGTAAATAGTCAATTATAACAACGGGGTAAATTGGGCGCGGGTTCGCTTGCTGTTTCTGCTGCTCGTTGTATTCCTCAAACCGTTTATTAAATGCCGTAACAATTCGCCGTATATCGTTTATTGTGGCTTGTCCGACGGTTTCCACGGTGTAAATGTTTGGTGCGTACTTGCTGTAATTTTGTATTGCCATGTCAATAACGGCGGTTTCGTCTTTGCTATATGTTCGGTTTGGTTCGTCTGGGTTGTAATAAAAACGATCAAAATCCAAAATTTCGGTTTGGCTCCGTCCGTACTTGCTGCCGTCGCCGGTTTGGTTCTTGCTGTATTCGTACGTTTCGCGTGATATTGAACGCGCCATTAATTCCGTTTTTGCCATTTCAAGCGCAAATATTAAAACCGGTTGTGTTTTTGCGATGTGGTCCGCAATTTGCATAACAAACGCCGTTTTGCCCGCTGACGTTCCAGCATTAATAACGTATAATTCGTCGCGTAATCCTCCGTTTGTGTATTTATCCAACGTTGCAAAACCCGTTTTAATCGGTCGGCGCATTGTCGCGGGGTCGCGCTCTTTGAAATAATCAAGTAAATTTTTGTTGCTGTAATTTTCTATTGTTTCGGGTGCGCTGGTTACTCCGTCAATTTCTTTTTGGATCTGTTCGGCCCTGGGTTCGTCGCCGGTTCTTATTGCGTCGGCTTTTCTGGCGTATAATTCCGCCTGGTATTCCGTCCGAAATTCGTTTACGAAATGTTTTATAAACTCGTTCGGGTCGCCGTCTGAAACTCCGTTAAACGTCGTTATGCACTCGTCAACCATTGCGCGAACCTCTGGACGTCTGCCGGAAACCTCAACGGGAGTAAACGCCGTTACGTCGTCGCCGCTCTGCCTGGCTGCCCGATATAGTTTAAATAAATTGATCGTCGCCGGCTCGGTTAATATTATGTCGGGTTCGGCTATGGTATCCAATGCGCGTAAAACTGTTTCGCGGTCGTCGGTCATTAACGCCGCCGCAATTGCTCCGATAAACGCCCGTTCAGACGTCGCGCCGGTGTTGGTCGGTGCCGTTGTTTTTTGTTCGTCCATGTGTTGAAATCCTCCGTTAATATTTGTGATGTGTAATACTGTTTGTTTCGGGTTCAGATCATGCCGTAAACTTTCGGGTAATCTTTCGTTAATCCTTGGATAAATTAGCGGGAAATGTGCAATATCAAAATTGCACTTTCACGCGTTGTTGTTAATTGTTTGTGTCAATTAACATCAATAAACACAAAATTTTCACTAAAACCCGCGCCCGCAAGCGCTTATATATCAACGGTTACGGGGCGTAATTTCTAAAATGGAATATAACCCTTTTCCGCAATAAAATAACCCTTTTCCGCAACAAAATAACCCTTTTCCGCAAATCGTCGTATTTAGTTACGTAATAATTACGCAATTAAATTGTTGTGTTGCGATGTCAAATTAACGGTCATGCGCGAAATAAATATAACTGAAATTGGGCCGTAATTATTCCGTTTCGGTGGTCGTTTTTTTCTGTTTCTTTTTCTGCTCCTGGTGTATTATTTCGTCGCGCCTACGCTGCAATATTTCCAAACCAAATTTAATATATGCCGGTCCGAACGTCGCAATAATTCCGTTATGGTCCAGAAATTCGTTTAATGGTCCGTAACCGGTCGGGTTTTCAAACTCAATTTTAATTTTGGTTTCGTCCGGCTGCGTTTCCTCAAACCATTTATTTAACTTTGATACAACGTCAATTATTGGTTTCTTTATCTTATACGGTGCGTTGGTGGTGGTTTCCTCGCTTTTACCAATGCAACGTTGTTGTATGGTTCGGTTCAATATCTTTGTTTGTCTTGGTACCACGTCTTTTATATCGTCGTTTTTTCCGCAAATAGCATTACCGACGTCAACGCGCCATTTAAAAATAATCGTGATTAACAAACTTTTCATTGCTTGCGGTAACTCTTGCCAATTCTCCGGAAACGGTGCGAAATATTCACAAATAACTTGCCAATTGAAACGTTTGGAATACTGAACCATAAAATTATTATCGTTAAAATCAATATTGGTAAACATTGCATTTATACGTTTTAACGGTTGGTTTTGTCCGCGTTTCTTTTTTTCTAAAAATGTTATTTTGCCGCCAATGCCGCGTATAAATTGTTCAAAATCCGCGTTTTTATATATTGCCGCTTTTGCGTCGGCGGTTCTGCTGTATAATCCAATATCGGAAAAATGTTTATATGGTACGGTAATTTCGCCAACCTCGGCGTTGCTGCCGCTCTGATTGTATGTAATGTCGCGCGTTATCATACCAACCAATTCAAACCAAATCGCGTAATAATTACTATGTTTGGAAATCAACGCCGTTGTAAATGGTATTGATATTTGCGTTTCTTTGGCTTTGGTTTTATGAATTATAATCATTGTGGAACGCGAAACGTCAACGGTTGTTAATCCGGTTTCGTCGGTTTCGGGTTCGCTCTGATCAACTCCAATTTTGGCCGTTGTGGATCTGTTGGCCCTTTTGGATAACATACTATTAATTTGCTGGGTTCGGGCGGTTAATTCGTCCGGTTCCATTTTCGGCGCGTAATTTTGCGCCAAATTTGCGCCCATTAAAACGTTTGCCAGAAAATCCGACGCGGGATATTTATATAAACCTTGTGCGGTCTTTGCCGGTGATATAATTCTATAATCAATTTCGCCGTTATTGGCTCCGGTTATGGTTATACCGGTTAATTCGGTTATTTGTTTTAATATGCTGTTTAACTCGGTTTTGTCTGCTCCGGTTGTGGCTCGTTCAAATAATGCCATTACCTCCGACGCGCTGTTATCCAACGTCAAGTTTACAACGTCCAGCATGCGCCGCAAATCGTTATAACTGAATAATCCAGGGGTTAAATGCAAATTTGGAAACTTTGTAAAAACCTCGTATTGTCTGTCGGTCATTACTATTTTTTCGCCGTTGGTGAAATCTATTAAATGAAATATGTTAAACGTTCCGTATTTTTTATTTATTTTGGTTTGATACTTGCCGATGTTTTGCGCGTATTCGGGCCGTTGATATTTACCCGTCGCAATTTCGTTGTTTGTTACTACGTGATACCCGCCTTTGTGAAAATCTGAAATAATACGTGATACGGTTATCTGATCGTCGGCGTTGTCTTTTTCTGCTGCGGATCTTTTGTAATCCTCAACGCGCGCGTTTAATTCCTCTTGCGATATTGATAATAAACTTTCCAGGCCGTCGGGCGTAACGTCAATTCGTACGGTTTCGTCGGTGTCTTGTTTGGTTCCAACCGCAATTATTTTATCGGGTTCGCGTTCGGGTTGTTCCTCGCTGCCAACGGGGTAATACGTGCGGCTTGGTATTCCGTTTTCGTCCTCTTGCTCAATCACGTTAAAAAATGCGTATTGGCCGTCGGCGGATAAAAAATTAATCGGGCCGTTTGGAGTAATTGCCGTTTTCTTTTTGTCGTCCATGTCTGTAAATCCTCAATATTAATATTTGTGTAACTGTGGTTATATTGTATTTATATCGCGCGCCCGCGCGTAAATTTGCCGCGATCGGTTTAGTTAACCCTCCCTTGCCCGTTTACCTCATGGTTTAAAATAACGTCTTTTTTTCGTCTGGGGGGGTGTCTGGGTAATGTGGCGGGGGCGGCTGTTATTTCGTTACGTAATAATTACGCAATTAAATATTTTTGTTGTGATGTGTGGAAACCGAAACGGTGCGCGGTGGCTCCAACGTCGCCGGCGTTCGCTGTGGGGCGTCGCCTGGCTCCGTGTCGCGCCGTATTATAATAAAATGTCGTTTTCGTCGTCTGGTTCGTCGGTAATCGGTGCGTTTAGTTTCAAATCCTTTAATATCTGCAACATAATTTTGTTGGTGTTAATTAACGTGCGTACGCTGCTATTTTCTTTTATTCGTTCGCTTGGCGTTCCGGCGTACTCGGTGTAAAACATACCGCGTTTTTTTATGTCGGTTATTAATCCGTCTTTAATTTCGCAATAATAAACGTAATCATTAACCAAATCTGTAAAATATTCCGTTGCGGTTCCTTTGCGGTTTAATTGTTCTATTAAATCGGCGCGTATTTGTTCGCGGGTTTCTGCTGCCGCTCTGGGTTCCATGTGGGTATAACCTCCGTTAAATTTTGTTCAACTTTTTAATGTCTGCTAATAATAATTAATTCGCAATGGCTCATTTTTTGCGGGTTCGCAATGGCTCCATTTGTAAAATGGTTGGGTCGGGGTTTGGGGTGATAAACTCCAACATGCCGCAATGGTATATACCGTTGCCTTGCTTGCTAAAACGGTTTTAATTTTGTTTGCGCTCGGTGTCGGTTATATTCATTTCCGCGCGTAAACGTCGTTCGGTTTCCTCTGCTATTAATTGTAATTCGTCCGGTGGCGGTTCTAACGTTGGGTTACCTCTGGCGCATACTGTGCGGTTGCAATTATCACAAACGCCGTTACACTCTGCCATAATAATTAAACCTCCGATAATCTTTTTATATGTCGGTGTGCCTGGGTTCGCTCGGCTCGTTCAGATAAACCAACGTGTAAAGTTTTAACAACGTCTGAACCGCTGCCAATATGTCGTATATGTTGCCCGCCTTAATCGTTACGCCGTCAATGTTCAGATCGTCCGCGTAATTATCAATTTGTTAAATGCCGTAACGCTCACGTAATTTATCAACTGTTATTTCGTTGTCGTCGGTGTCGTCGTCTTTTTCTCTCAACGCGTCTATTTCCTCCAAACAAATAATTAATTGTCTGGCTATGCTGCCGACGTCGCGGCCGCTGTTGGTATGCTGCAAACGTTCCGCCAATAAATCGCGTAATGATATTAACGTTGCCAGACGGTCGCCGGTCTTGGCTGCTGTAATTAAATCTTGGGGTTCGGTCTTGGGGCCGGTCTTTTTCGGTGTTGCGCTCACGTTATCAACTCCAATTAAAAATTAATCGTTTCAACTACGCCGACGGTGCCAATTAAAAAACGTGCCGGTTGGTCGTCTGGTTTCAATATGCAACTTTGCAATAATTCGTTTTGTTTCTCAATGGCTGCCGTTAATAATTTTAACTGTTCGGTTATTGCTTTTAATTCGGTTTCGTTCATCGTTGTTAACTCCTCTTAAAATGTGGTTTTTTTGTTCGGGGGGATAAATTACTGCGGGCTGGTGGGGTCGCGCTGTGGCGAACCTTTCAAGATTTTTAGGCCCTTACCCCTTGAAACCCGCGCAAATTCCAACGGGTTAATTGTCGTTCGTTTTTTCTCGCGTCGGCTCGGTCTGATCGTTCGGATAAACTGAACCATACAATTTAATTAACAATTGAACCGCGTTTAAAATGTCAAATATATTTCCGTCCGCAACTGTTACGTTGTTAATGTTCAAATAATGCTGCTAACGTTCGCCGTTGTTACGTTTTTAAATTCGGTTCG
>Ga0326511_10005459_pt1 | contig 10039 bp, 10 predicted proteins | sample 0_2496_0518_D_FD_203701 | JGI IMG/M metagenome (GOLD analysis project Ga0326511, IMG submission 203701) | Bovine rumen microbial communities from UC Davis, California, United States - 0_2496_0518 | ecosystem: Host-associated > Mammals > Digestive system > Stomach > Rumen | place: USA... | reverse complement strand
TATGTTCATCATTGTAAACATAACCTATAACACGTACATTAGCTGTACCTAGATCTTTCTTTAATCTAGCATAGGTATATAAAGACTGATCCCAACAAGTACCAACCTTATACTTCATTAGTTGATCGGGCTTACATACCAATATAGCATTACCATCAATTTTACCTTTAATAGGTTTCTTAGTATATATGTCTAGCTGACCATATTTTACATCTACTAAAGCATCATCAGCTTCGATTATTTTACGATAACCTTCACTATAATTTTCATACCCTTCATACGCCGGAAATAGAGAACTTATATCCATACTGCTGTCTCCTATATGTTAAACGGTTTATCATTAGTTATGCATTTACGTATACGATCTATATTACCGTATAAATCCATGACACAGTATCCTTGTGCATCTGAACAAATTACTTCGTAAGTGGCATTATCGTTAAATGATGATAAGAATCCTAAAACAAAATCATTAACTTCATTTTCTTTCTTCTTAACAGTGAGCATATGCACATCATCACGCCATATACTTATTTCTGTGAAACCAAACACTCAGTTCCTCCTATCATTCGATAAAAGCAACGCCATCGGTATATTGATCATCTTCATCAGTGCTTTTACTAATAACTGGTACGAAACTTACACATTCAGCATCTTTATAATCTAGAATCGTATATGATTGTGTAGATTTATCTAAAAGTTTAGATATTTTCACAGGTACATCGCCGTGTTTTTTCTTCACCTTTTCAAGCTGTTCTATAAGTTCAGTAATCGTTATCATCGCTTAATTCCTCTATTTCATCGAGCTCTATCTCAGGTACAGATTTCGATACTTTTACCACTTCAAGTATGACAGGTATCGTTTCATGTGTAGGTTCAAAATCAATGTCATCAACGATATCTTCATTGAGTTGAAGTACACCGTCATCGTTATCTTCTTTCATTGACATAAATAATCATCCAGATATTTGTTACAGGTCATAAAGTATTTATAACCCCAAACACCGCTCCATTTCTTCGTAATCAGGCAAATCTAAGAATTTGCTATATGCCTGTACGCTATAAGCTTCAGGTGATATAGTAGCTAACCCCAGCAATTCGATATGCGCTTTAGTATATCCATTAATATTAAGTACAGATCCATAATAAGTTTCTTTACTTATATTAGCTAAACGTAATGCAGATGGATACATACTACTTTCATCTAAGTCATTAACGAATAGACTAACCTGAGTAGGAGCATCTACACCATCAAGTATGGCTACATGTGTACCTACAGCTTTTTCTGGCGGGAGTACAGTACCACCTACCTTAGGCATTTCACTATCCCATTCGGTATACATACTAGGACCCACACTAGCAGGCACATAACCATTCTCCAAAGCATATACATAGTCACCATCACGTACCATAACTGTTTGCTTACTGAAATTCTTAAGTAAACTACAGTCACTTAAACCGACTAAACTATCTATATCGTGATTCTTAAACTCCATCAACTGCATGATTAATACGTCATTAATGTTGTAAGCTATGTAGCGTAAGAAATCGTATTGCTGAGACCAACGGTGATTAGTTATCTCACCTAGGTGTAACTTACCTTGACCTAACTCTTTGTTAGAGATATAGTCGAGACTATAACTTATATCTTTACCATCTACTTTACGGAGTCTACCATATAAACACATACTATCGATAAACTGCGTATAACCAGTACAGCTGAACCAATGCCATTTATCTACTATGTGCTCTGCATTAGGATTATTATCTTCCTTAAATTCACATACTCTATACTTCTTAGGTAACTCGGGTGGACAGAATATATCAGTAGGATCGATGTCTAGCGCTGCTAATCTTTCTAGTATTTTTGGTATATCGAATAGGATATTCCAGATACCCACAATATCGGTCTTACATTCATGAACATGCCCAAAGATTGTTTTAAGTAATTCTGTCTCAGAGTCAACTAGCTCTAAATGTAGATTAAAATTATGTTTAGTTAATTCACTACCTATAACTCTATGAACTACGTCTAGACACTCTTCATAAGTAGCTTGTCTAGGTCTTACATTAACATCTATATTAAGGATGTCATTATCCGAGCTGTATATTTTACAACTATCTTTTAAAGCTACAGTATAGATATCTCTTTCATGTATAAATGTCACTACATTGATTCTACCTTTACCATACACTTCGGTTTCAATATCGAATGCACCTACTGTTATCTTAGCTGATTTACCATCAGGTTGTTTTTTCAGATATGCCTGTTTAACTAATGTCTCCGTATCTATATCGGCCCCATATACGTAAGGTGATGCACATAGTTCTCTTAAACCTACATATGGACGACTATAGAAACCACCCTCACTTAAGCCCATAGCTAATCTATCTTTTAGCTCACTATCGTGACAGATAAATTCTTCTAATCTATCAATACTCTCGAATTCCTTTTTGTATTCATGATTTCTGAATTGCTTCTTAGTTATATAAAAACGCCTTACAGGGTCTTTAAGTACTCTTAGATTGGGAACCCATGTTTCAGTACCATCTTCATTACGCTTACATATCTGTTCTTTAACAACAACTGCGTTACAATTAGGATCGCTACTCTTATGTGCACAACTATGAACATAGTAATATGTTGAGTTTGCCATTTTAAAACCTCTCATGTATAATCATATCTACCTTATAACTACAATATATTAAAAGTTATATGCCATAGTCACTCCGATTACACGGAGTGACTATGTGTGTGGTATATTTATTATACTGCGTCGTTTATTTCTCTTAGATTATGTGCTATAGCTCTAGCCAATATCATATCAGCATCTACTGTTAATGTAAGTACTTGCCAACCTACAGATGCAGTACTTATAACACCTCTATGAATAAGTACAGATACTGAGTAACTAATACCGTTGAGCATGATGGCGCCGGCTGTAGGTATACCAGCGAACAGACGAGCTAAGATAAAATGCATTTTACCTGATGAATATCCAGTATACCAATATCCGTCATATGTTTCATTCATCTTGGAGATTGATCTAAGACGCTCAATAGTTTGTTCACCCAATTTAATATAGTCACTGATACTTATTCTTGACAGATCTGTCTTATTTCGTGCAGAAGCATTTGTAGATCCTCTGATGTCATCGATGGTACTACGTACGTCATCTCTAATTTCTCTCATACGATCTGCATTTTCTACAGCATCGCTTAAACTAGTATGACCTTCATTCAGGTCTTTCAAAATCTTATTAGCTTCTTCTCGATATGCTGTAGTCTTGTTTGTGAGATGACGCTTTAATGTATTAAGTGCAATCAAATCAGCAGTACCACTTAGCTTAGTTCGTTGAGCACTTTTAAGATTTTCGATATATCCTTCGATACGACCAGCTAGTTTAGTTGGTTGAGATGACATACTCTGGAACCATCTCCATCCTGCACGGAATGGTTTAAGGAAATCGTCATAGTACGCTTTAAAATAATCACCGAACATATTACCTTCCATGGCAATAATACCGGCATGATTTTTGATATTGTTAATGATGGTATCGGTGTCTTGAGCTGATACACGGCAACCGTTATCAAATTCTTCTAGTGATGGTAATACAACACCACCTAAACGAGATAACTCGTTGTTCTGATTATACATGAAAAGCACACTTCTATCGATCCCACAATTTTTAATGGCATCGACGAGTTTATCAACTTCCATAAGCTGGTAAGTGTTGTGATCTTCAATGTCAGCGATACGCTGTATTTCAGCACGATTCATCGCAGTATCATCGAACGTCTCTGCATCAGATTCCGGTGACTGGTATGATTCGATACCATTATAAAATTCGAACATGTTCATAATCTATCCTTATATAGCATTAATCCATATGAAATGAAAAATGTAATCATAACATACACGAGGGCATATAAATGGACCAAACATTACTGTATGGATTCATACTAGATAGTAGTGCCGGCACCAAAGCCAAGTCTGATATTAATAATAATTATAATCAGGGTGTTGGTGTACTTATAGGTGAACCGGCAAATTATATCGTAAATAAAGCATATTTGACTGATACGAGATCTACTCGCTTAGAGTACGCTAATAACACAAAGTTAGATGGTAAACTAGAAATAATTTATGATGCCAATAAGTCTGATGTTGATAAGTTAAATAATTTAACTACTGCTGAGCAAAGATGCTTGTTTAACATAGTGGAATGCGTATTAACACAGAATACACAAACTGATGACCTTATTGAAAATAAGTTATCTACAGATGAAATATTTTCAGGATATGTTGCTAATTCATACACACATAGTACGGAATCATCACAGGCCAATGTACTAAACATTTCTGGTGACACATCTAGACTGAAATTCAATAACTGGGTACAGTTTGAATTTACTACTATAGAAGCATCATTCCGTTTCAAGCTATGGGTATCTAGTAATGCTTTTGCTACACAGTATCCATATGTTACTATAACCAACGTTATACCACCATTTGATCTTAATTTACTATCTGACCCAGGCACGCTAGTACAGATAGGTAACCTTGAGATATTAAGAACCAGCTCTACTTATATATTCAGTAAAACCAATCTAGAAGCTATCGCTCGAGACCAGAATGGTGTATACACCTTCCCTACTAAATATGTAATCGACAGCAGAAAGAATATAACGATACCGTTTGCTCTCCCTTACTGTGGTGCACATGAACCATCATCACTGGATGCCAGACGTGCTATCCGCAGTTATCTGGAAGACAACACTGCTCTTACTGATACTGAACTAGAGATTTTATTCCCTGAAATATACATTGATAATAGATTTTACATCATTCCTGTGTATGATAAATTCATATCACGTGCAGGTAAAGACTTTTATCCGAGTATATGGAACCCGATAGAATTAGTAAGGTTAGCACATAAAGTGTATCGTGATGTGGATACAGAATACATTGATACCAATTTAGAGTTGATTACTAACTCACAAAACAAAATGATATCATTAGTATTACCTGATGTGAATAACTCTACTATTTTCAGTATGCTTACTGAACATCCAACATATCAGGACTATTCTACCACAGATGCTGGATACAAATATTTAGATGGTGTAACTCAAGAATTCTCCGCCAAATTAGCTAGAGCTATGGCCATAGTTAATGGCATATCCACCTCTAATGAATTTAGCACCACCACTATCGGTGATTTAGAATATATCGTGTTATCTAGTGGTAATGCAGAATATTTAATATTGTTCAGATCTAGTTACGATAATCTGATTGAGGACGTATAATGACAATGTTAATTAAACCGGTTGTCGGTGAAATATACAATTTCAAATTCCAGCAGGGGTATGAGTACTTTAATGGCGTACATAAAGTTGTTAAAGTTATGACATATGAAGAATATGTTAATGATGGACACAACATAGTAACAGACTTCTATGAGCCGAACGGTAAAACTGAAGCTGATGTAGCCAGTACTATAGATGGTGTTATAGCTAACGACATACTCAAGCTAATCGAACCTAGTATAGAAGATATAGAACGAGTTATATATGTACCTACATTCTTGCTAGAAGAGACCCCTGATTATAATGTATCTAAGTATCATAAATTTGGTATCGTAGCTAATGTTGGTATCATAGGTGATCCTGATAATTTAGGATTCATGAAACGTAACCTCATTGAAGCATGTGAATCTGCTCTAGGCATAACTCCAGATATATCTTTTGTTACCCTTGAAGAAAAGTGGTTAACTGACGAACAATATCAGGAAATACTAGCTGAAAGAGATCAGTCTAAGATGAAGAATTATAATTACTATCGTGAGAATTTGAGATTACAGAAACAAATATCACAAGCTAATACCAAACTAAATGAGTATGAACGTGTTATCGTTAAATTACAACAACAGATTGATGCTCTTACTACCAGTTAACAGGAGGTTACATGAGCAATCTAACTATGGACCTAACTGGTACATTAGCTAACTATTCTGAATCTAATCGTGTATTTAGAATATTTAAGTATAACCAGTTGGTTGATTTTGAAACTACCGTGTTCACCAACAGTATTCATGTCTTTATGATTTCTGGTGGTGTTACCACAGAGTTGACTTATGGTGTCGACTATACTGTACCTGATGAATTCATTGATAGCTGTGACAATGATATATCCTCCGCCAAGTTGGTAGATCCTTCATTCAACGAAGATCTATGTCGTGGTATCAAAATGTTACGTGGTGTATCATACGGTACTACGTACACTATAGCTATCAACTACCAGCGTCTATATCCTAACCAGCTACGTACTGCATACTTTCATAACGAACCATTGAACATAACACCTGAGCTGATGCTAGATGTTGTTACTTCTATTGAACGTTTAAAAGTACTATCTAACAATGTTGCAGATGTAACATCAGTTAGTGCAGCACAAAGTATACTGTTAGAACTAGATGAATCTAAGACTAACACTAACAACTACATAGTAGATGAAGAACATTTACTTAATGTAGCTGGTGGTAGATTCGTGATACAGCCTAAGGGTGGTAGTTTCTACTACGATAGTGTTACCGTATATCATCCAGCATCTGACGAATATCTTACATTAGGTACTGATTACTTTATAGTAGGTATGGATGAAGCTAAAACAAAAGCAACATCACATACATCACCGGTATACAACTTTATCATGGTGGTTAAACCAATATCTGATACTATTAGAGTATCTTACCATGCGTATGGCGGTGACCCTACCTTAGATAACTATCGTGAATTATTAAAGAATATCAATAACATTACTGAATATCTCAATGACGCTAAGACAGTGACTGAAGACAATCTAGGTAGTACCGAGGTAATGGCTTCACTGTTTAGCCGTATCGAAACCTTGGAGAGTGAAATGAGAAGATTACAAGGAGTACCATCCTACGGTGATATAACTGCCGGTAAATGTACACTATTTAAGTTATATACACCTACACCAGGTATGCACTGGTACACTATAGCAAGCTTATATAAAATCAATGGTATCGGTACTGTACCTTGTACGGCTGATACATTTACTTTTAGGTTACAGACTAATATCAGTCATATCCAGTTTACCGCATCAGTATCATTTGACATGAATAATAATGAAAATGATAGGGTTAATGTAAATGTGATTAATGAGAACTATCCTAGAGGATATGTACCATTCACAGATTATAGCAATGTAGCTAACATTATTCAGCCACAACTCCGTGTTGTATGGAACGAAAGTGATACTGTAACTGGTGCATACTTACAATTAGGTTTTGAACTCAAAGGTATGCTAGAAGAAACGGTATCCATAGAGGATTTATCAGGTCATGAATCATGTTGGAAGCTGGTAGATGAAATAACTACTGTAACAGTACCTCAGGATAGTGATTTCTTATTACCTGACAATAGCTCAGTGTGGTCTTCATTACTACCTAGTTCTAAGCGAGAAGACATGTTAGTACCTTTCAATAAAGGTCATTTAGCATGGGCAGGTACACAATCACTGAATAGACCAGATGAAGGTTGGCAGTACTTCGAAGTATCAGATGAGTTATTGATTGACCCAGATACCAATATCCGTAAGTTCACTGGACTGAGATTAGATATTGAGGAAGTTGGTGGCTATCAGTATCCTGTTGATATTAAGTTCAATTCTGGTACCGAAGCCCTTAAAGGACATGCTACATTCACTCATCAGAATAAAGTTGCATATATCAACGCTGAAGTATACAGAGAGAATGGTAAGATAGTTATACGTCTTAACTATGACATAACTGCAGGTACAACATCTAACGAATTGAATCTCAAAGATATAGTAATCCTTCTTAACTAAAACAAAAAAATAAATACTACCGTAGGCAAAACCCGCGGTAGTATTTATCTGTTTTATCTCATTCTACGTCGTGAGATACGGTGTGTATCTGGCACCCTTATCTTTCCATCCGCTATCTTGTTTTTCAATGATAGTACCAGTGGCTTGACTGGTATATATTCTATACCCAACAACTTGGCTAAAGTATCTAACAAATGATACTCTTCTATTATAGTATCTTCCGGTGTCTGAACGATATATTTTAAATCATGTCCAGATATTGGAGTTGATACCTCCACCATTGTTGGATTGATATCCCTGAGGACACTCATATACCAATCATAGTACTGGTCTAACCTGTACAGCTTTTCATCTGGCTTTAGAATATCACTAATCTTCACAGAGGTGGTGATACTCTTTTTCAGATGCGACTTACGTGAGTATATCATATCGAAAAAGCGCGGGTACACGTACATATCCCATTCGACTGTAATCACGCCATCGGAAGTTTTCATGATGCTGGTTGGTTCTACCCATCTGTCCATCTCTTTCTTCCTATAGTTTGGTTCGTAGTCAACAACCCACTCCCAATCAGCGGCATCTTCAGGAAAACCTGTAATTCCGTATTTATACACTTCCTCTAATTCGCTGTATAACTGTATAACGGTTGCTTTGGTGAACGGATGGTTCTTTAAGACCATATCGTGGTCTAATGTAACACTAACTACTCTGCCAGCGATATTTAGTTCCTCTAACTTATCCCAGACCACCGTTGGATTGATGATATTTTCATCGAAGATTTTATAATCTTCCTTGATAAATTCATTAACGAACTTGTCGAGAACTACCGGATCAGTGGTCTGTGTATCCTTGACAGGGGCACTCCATCCCCAGGATACTTCTTCTTCTTTGTCTTCAAAATAACCCATAATAGTTTCTCCTATGGTTTTTGATTAATGTAGTATGACTAATTACTAATAGTCACGTTCACTATAATAATGTACAAATAAATAAGTGTTGAACAACACAAGGGTACAGATGTACCCTTGTGTGTATGTTTATTGATCTGATATTGAACCGTTACTGTTAATCTGGAAAGTAGATTCAAATGTCATACCTTCTCTAGTCAGGTTAGCACCTAACCATGTTACATGATTGTACAACTGTGTCTGAATTGATTCCAAATATGTAACACCACCAGATGTAACTTCTACATCTACACCAGTGAAGAACCCTAACTCAGATATTTTAGCATATCTAGTATCACCGTTATATGCTGCACGGATATACTCCAGTACTTCATTCGCCTCTACGGTAACATTAGCTTCAGCATAAGCGATGATTGAAGTTGCGTTAGTTTCGATAGTTGTATCCGTGTTAGGCTTTTCAGGTACAGGACTCAAATAACTGGTATTGAGCTCATAGGCTTCTTCTCTACCTGTAGTTATATTGACCCTCTTATATCTAATATCAGTACTACTATAGTTGAGTACCTTCAGATAATAGCAGAAATATTCATCGCCATTGATGACCTTCTTAACTCTCATTCTGTACTGAGCACGCTCAGCTGCACTCAAGTCTTCATCAACCGGTCTACAACGGATAGGGATCAGATTATACAGATTCATATCTGTACGTTTAGGGTTATAAGCTGATTGTAAAATACCATCATCTGCATTATAACAACCCTTGATACCTACACCGAAATATTTAAGCTTAGGAGTTTCACCATTAAGCAATTCATTAGGATATACGTTAAATAAATGATTAAGTGTGAACTCAGATTGTGTATCCATACTCACAGGGAGAAGTAAGGATAAACCTAATTTAGAACCTAATAAGGTTGTGACATCAAAACTGTCTGATACTACGTTTTGCATATTTAGCCCTCAATTTTCTTACAGGTATTATCTACACCTGTATGTAAAACAAATCTTGTACGAATAGTGTTATTCTTTTCTGTAGTCACAGTATATACACGTTGTGTTATAGGTAAACGATATATCATTATACATTTTCTATAATAGTCTAACCATACACGTACATAATGCCTGTATACTACATCCATGCGTGATATTATCATGGTGTACATTATTTCTATGTCATTTAACCGCATTTTAAGTTTATAGCGGAAATGATCACTAGAAAGATAGTCAGTTAGCGATACGATTAAGTTGAATACTG
>Ga0326511_10005458_pt1 | contig 10040 bp, 8 predicted proteins | sample 0_2496_0518_D_FD_203701 | JGI IMG/M metagenome (GOLD analysis project Ga0326511, IMG submission 203701) | Bovine rumen microbial communities from UC Davis, California, United States - 0_2496_0518 | ecosystem: Host-associated > Mammals > Digestive system > Stomach > Rumen | place: USA: California... | reverse complement strand
TCATAGAGGGCACGGATAGGAGCGTTACAAGCCAGGAAGTTGTTAGGACGGGGACCGAAGCTGATAATCTTCAAGTTCTGCAGACCTACGATAGCGCGGGCAATTGGCAGGAACTCGTGAATCATCTTAGCACACTGTGCAGCGTCGCCTACGGGCTCCTCAGGGATGTAGGCACGGGTCTTGCGCAGGCTCAGAGCCTGACTGGCGTTCAGCATTCCGCAGTAAGCATCACCACGACCGTCAATCAGGTCGTTCTGAGTCTCCTCAGCAGCAGCGATGAACATTGACGGACCCTTGAACCAGTCGGCAATCATGGTCTCAGAAATTTCGGGACCGAAGTTGCCCAGGTAAACGCAGAGGGCATTACATCCGGCCTTCTGGACGTCCTCAAGAGCCTGCTGAGCGTGAATCTCACTCTCAACGATGCAAATAGGACACTCGTAGATGCCTTCCTTACCAAACTTTTTTTCATACTCGGCGATAACTGCCTTACGACGGTTAACGGCCAATGACTCAGGGAAACAGTCGCGACTTACAGCGACGATTCCTACTTTAACTACTGGTACATTTTTCATCTTTAAAAGATCTTTTCTCTTATGAATATTTTAGGTTATACACACATTCAAATGTCTTTCGGCTGCAAAGATACACTTTTCGGAGCGACTAACCAAAAAAAAGAGAACTTTTTTTACACGAAACTGATTACGCCCTGCTGTGCCTCTGGTGTTTCCGGACGTTGCACTTCCTCTACAATGTTCTGATTACCGATACTTGCAAGGATTTCTTTGGTACGTTTATAAGTAGGTGTCTGCTCTACTGCAGAGATAACATCGTCATTGTCGAGATCTTCCGGGCCAAAGATATAGATGTTTGGACGACGCTTATAGCGTTTAGCCGTATCACTACCTCCATAGAACTGACCACGACGTTCCTCACGCTTTGCAGCACGTTCCTGTTCTTCAGCCAGACGGTTGGCATCTTCCTTGGTCTGCTGACGAAGCATACGTTCTTCCATACCATCCACGTTCTGCATACCGAAACCCGTAGCAAGGATTGTCACCTTGACGCGTTTGCCAAGTTCTGGATCTACGGCAACGCCCCATTTGAACACGAAATCATTACCAAAGCGCTCCATAAACTCATGCACATAGTTCATCTCTTCCATCATGAAGTTGTCCTTCGAGTCTTTCTGATGTGAGAACGAGATATTCAGCAGAATCTTCTTAGAATTGAAGATATTGTTATCATTAAGCAGCGGAGAGTTAAGGGCATCATCAATTGCCTTCTTCACACGATCCTCACCTTCGCCGTAGCCTGTGGACATGATTGCCACGCCACCATCTTGCAAAACTGTCTTCACATCGTTGAAGTCGAGATTCATTGTACCGTGAAGGGTAATAATCTCGGCAATAGACTTTGCTGCTACTGACAGTGTGTCGTCTGCCTTACCAAAGGCATCGAGGAACGAAAGATCAGGATAAATCTCGCGCAGACGCTCATTATTGATAACAAGCAAGGCATCCACGTGTTTTGACATTTCCTCTACGCCATCAAGAGCCTGGTCGATTTTCTTGTTACCCTCGAAACGGAAAGGAATGGTAACGATACCTACCGTAAGAATGTCCATCTCCTTTGAAACGCGGGCAATGACAGGAGCTGCACCAGTGCCAGTACCGCCTCCCATACCTGCTGTAATAAAAGCCATGCGGGTGCCATCATTCAGCATATTACGAATATCATCCAAACTTTCCTCGGCTGCCGCATGTGCTTTCTCTGGACGGTTGCCAGCACCAAGACCCTCACTTCCCAACTGCAACTTAACAGGTACAGGAGAATCATTCAGAGCCTGATTATCTGTGTTACACACGACGAAGGTTACATCGTGAATACCTTCTTTATACATGTGGTTTACTGCATTACCACCACCGCCACCAACACCGATGACCTTAATGATACTATGTTTCTCTTCGGGAACGCCGAAATCGAGAATATCGCTTGTTTTATTGAAATCTTCCATTGTTATACAATCTTTTATGGGACTTGAAAAATCTATGAAAACCTTTTGGGCAAACTATCATTCTGGCGCAGCCAATCCCTCGAGCCATTTCTTTGCTCTATTAAAGAAACTCTTTTCTTTCTTCTTGCGTTGTTCCTCTTCTTCCTGGATACGTCTCGCTTCTTCCTCGGCAGCTTCTTCAGCTTCCTTCTTACGACGAGCCTCTTCTGCAGCGCGCTCCTCTTCTTGGGCAGTTCGTATTGTACCTGTCTCAATCTCATGAATCTGGCGTGGTTTACGCTCTGGCGTAATCTCCTCATCCTGTTCTTCATCGTCAAACAGGCTGCCATTGGGATCAATATATTTACCGGCACAGTTAATATCACCCTTAATCAGCAGTCCCAGTACAGTATTATAAATACCATTGCGAGCTTTCATTTGATCCAGACTGGAGTTAACGGTTGACGTAACGAACTTGGCCACACGAATTTTATCTACATGAGTGTATTTCGTAAAGGCAACTTCTATATTTCTCATGTTCGAGCCACCACCAGTCAAAACAATACCGCCCAATAATTTGTCGTAATACTCGGCAGGAATCTGATAGCGAACATTCTCGATGATTTCCTCCACACGCGCCTCAACAATCTCAATGAAACGTCGGCTATCCATCTGACGTTCTGAATCTATGGGATATTTCAAATCAGGATCAATGTCATTATTGTCCGTATAAGCAGAGGCATATTTCAACATCATATTCTCAGCATCACTCTCTTCCATTTGAAGTGAAGCGATATCCTTAGCGACATTACTTGTTCCCAAGGGAATAACAGCCAAATGGCGTAGAACATTCTTCCAGAAAACAGATACGGTAGTAGTGTCTGCACCAATGTCAACCAAAGCACAACCTGAACGCTTTTCTGCTTCTGTCAACACTACATTAGCCAAAGCCAATGGTGCCAAATACATATCAGCCACTTTAATATTGGCAGTCTCGAAGCACTTATTCAGATTCTGGAAAAACGATTTACGTTCTAATATATTCAAGAAATTGCCTTCCAAGCGATTCGCACGGATACCTACAGGATCCATCTGCAACTGCGTGCCTACACGATATTCCTGCTCAGCCACATCCAGAATCTTCTGCTCAGGATAGTCAAGTCCCCAGTTGGCATCCATTAGTTCCACCACCATTTCTTGAGTAATAATACTATCAGCGGGTAGATCTTTTGTGATAGAGTTCTTCACGCTACGTATTGACTGTCCCCCCACACCTACGAACACCTGTGTGACACGGGTCTTCAATTGGGTTTCCAGTTTTTTCACAATTGATGTTAAGCATTGAGCAGTCTTGTCAATGTTGTAAACAACACCCTTTCGGATGAACGAGGACGAATCTTCCCTGACGAGTGCCAACACGCTGATGCTGCCGTCAGGCCTTTTCTGTCCGGCGATACCCGTCACCTTAGATGAACCGAGCTCAATCGCAACGATAAAATCCTTAATTTCAGCCATATTATTTTTTAATTATTTCCTTTTGCAAACTATTTGATTGTCAAATTCCACGCTTACCCGAGAATACTTGTTCCATCCTGCCTGAGTCAAACCATAGCGATAGAACTTCTGCAGACGTTCCAATTTCTTGGTCACGCCAGTAGGCTGACCTAAATAAGCCACATGGTCTCCTACACGAGGGATAATCTCTATAGAACCATCAGAAAGAACATTTAGCTGTACAGCCTGGTTCTTCCAGAACGCATCAGACAATATGATATTAGCCAATGGAGCCAACCATTTCTCCGCATATTGCTTATTGATATGTCCCGTTGCCACTATCAGTTTACAAGAATAGTCAGTGCCAGGCATTGGTTTACCATGACTATCTACATAATAGTCTTCATTTTGGTCATTCATCACCCTGATTACAGGAATACGCTGGGTTATGTTGATGCATACCAAACCATTCTGCCCTTTATAACACTCTGCATATTCTATCAGTTCTTTGGCTTGCAGAGTTTCTTCCATTATGCGCAGGTTTATCTTTTCCATTGACTGCCCTATTGGGTTTATTGCGTCATGGTTAAGCATAAACTTGATATCTGCCTCAGTGAGGAATCCTTCAACAATACCTTTTTCAATACTAATACGCACATCTCTGCAAACCTGCCCATCGTCAGGTTTGTTAAATGCTGTCATTGCCAGAACGATATACGCTCCCAACACAACATTAAAAATGCCAAATACTACTTTTCTCCAGTTCATCAACTATTCCTTCATTACTGATTAATTCTTACGGCTCAATAAAACCTTGGCCAACTGTGGTACCTGGTTATCCAGGTCGCCAGCACCAAGTATAATTAGCACATCGAACGAACGACCTTTCACTAATGACAGCACATCATCCTTATTGATAAGCTGTTTCTCAACGCTAGGAGCCAAACGATCGTAGATCAACCGTGAGGTAACACCTTCAATCGGTTGCTCACGGGCAGGATAAATTTCTGTTAATATCACCTCATCCAACTGACTTAACGCATCTGCGAAATCCTGATAGAAATCGCGGGTACGAGTGTAAAGATGTGGTTGGAAGATAGCCGTGATATGACGGTTTTTATATAATTCACGAATACTACGGGCACTCTGATAGATTTCCTTGGGATGATGGGCATAGTCGGAAAGGAGCACCAAGTTATCGGTCTTGATTTTGAAGTCAAAACGACGATCCACTCCCCCGTATGTCTGCATCCCATAGCGCAACTCATCGGCTGTACAGCCGTTCAACTGGGCCATTGCCATTGCTGCTATGCCATTTTCAATATTAATAGGTATTGGCTGTCCCAATTGAATATTCCTCACATTCTGGATAGGCGAAATGAAATCAAACGTAATATCACCATTTTCTATCTTGATATTCTCAGCATGGAAATCGCCTTCGTTGAGCGAATAATCATAACGCTTTACGCCATCCTGCAATTGTTCCTTCATTTCCAAATCACGATGGATAATCAGGGCACCTCCTGGTTGAATAAGTTCTGTATAATGACGGAAACTCTCCAAGTAAGCCTCCTTTGTGCCATAGATATCCAGATGGTCAGGGTCAGTAGAGGTGATTACTGTCATCCAAGGTGACAACCAATGGAAAGAACGATCGAACTCATCAGCCTCGATCACAACATAGTCAGAATCAGAAACGATATAGTTGGTACCATAGTTTTTTGTGATGCCACCCAAGAAAGCATTACAGTCCAAATGACTCTGGTGCATGATATGCGCACACATACTTGACGTGGTAGTTTTTCCGTGAGTACCAGCCACACACAGACCTTTCATCTGTCGGGTCAGTGTTCCCAAGACCTGCGCACGCTTCTGAATCTCAAAACCATTCTCACGGAAGAAACGTAATTCCTGATGCTCTGCAGGGATAGCCGGAGTATAGACCACCAGACAATGAGTCTTGTCCTTGCAAGTATGCGGAATCATATCTACATTTTCCTCATAATGTATCAATGCCCCTTCCTTTTCCAGGTGCTTAGTCAACTTAGAGGGTGTCTTATCATAACCCGCAACTATGAGGCCACGATGAATGAAATAACGCACCAATGCACTCATGCCGATGCCACCGGCACCAATGAAATATACAGCCTTAATATCTTTTGATTCCATTTTTTCGTTAATCTACTTTTGCTAATTTCAATACTTCCTGAGCAATGATACGTGCAGAGTCGGGCAATGCCAGCTTCAACACGTTTTCGCTCAGTGATTTCAGTTTCTCATCATCCTTCACCGTCTCCAAAGCTAGTGGTATTAGTTTGTCTAATGCTTCACTGTCTTTCACATACAGGGCGGCCTTTTTGTTTACCAGTGCCATCGCGTTTTTCGTCTGATGGTCTTCCGCAACATTAGGACTAGGCACCAAGATAACAGGTTTCCCTAACAGACATATCTCACTAATACTGCTGGCACCGGCGCGACTGATAACGAGGTCGGCAGCACGATAGGCTGCAACCATATCAACAAAGTCTGAAAACACCACATTATCGCCAGAAGCCTGACGGGGGACATTACAATCCTTCATCCTCTGCTCTATCTCATCATAGTAGTAGCGCCCAGTCTGCCAAATAAACTGCACATCACCTTTCTTTATTTTATCAATATGCCTTAGCATACTTTCGTTTATTGTTCTAGCACCAAGGCTGCCACCTGTAACAAGAATGATCTTCTTGTCGGACTTCAAACCAAAGCTCTGTATGCATTTCTCATGACTAACAGATGTATCCAGCAACTGTTGGCGCACAGGGTTCCCTGTGATTATAATCTTTTCTTTAGGGAAGAAACGCTCCATTCCCTCATAGGCCACGCATATTTTTGCAGCCTTAGAAGCCAACTTTTTGTTTGCAAGTCCTGCGTAGCCATTCTGCTCCTGCAGCAGGGTAGGAATGCCCAAGCTATTTGCAGCACCTAGGGCAGCACTACTGGCATAACCACCTACACCAACAGCCACCTGTGGTTTGAAGTCACGAAGAAGCTTCTTGGCCATACGTTTACTTTTCAGATAATCTAAAGCTACGGCTATGTTACCTGGTTTCCACAATGGGCGCAGAAATCCGCGAATAGGTAGGCCAATAATCTCATAACCAGCCTGCGGCACACGTTGCATTTCCATACGTCCCTGGGCACCCACAAACAGGATTTTTGCTTCTGGGCACAATTCACGGATAGCATTTGCAATAGATACGGCAGGAAAAATATGACCTCCTGTGCCGCCACCACTGATAACTACTCTCAACTCTTTCATACTTCTGCGCTTTTTACAGACAGTTCCTTACGCTTGGCACTCCGGCTTACACTTAGGATAACTCCAATATAAGCACAATTGACTATCGTCGATGTGCCTCCTTTAGAAACAAGAGGTAAAGGCTGACCTGTTACGATACCGAAATCAACAGCCACACACATATTGATGACCGCCTGGAACGCAAGCAGTAACGTCAGTCCCAGTACGAGGAATGCAGGAAAGTTGTTTTCACAACGACTTGCAATACGCCCAGCCCGGAACAAAAGAATAACATACAGGAACACCACGGCAATAGCTCCGATAAGTCCCAACTCTTCTATAATAATAGCATAGATAAAGTCTGAGAAAGCCTGTGGCAGATAATCGCGTTCCACAGAATTACCAGGCCCTTTACCTATGATTCCTGAGGAGGCGATAGCGAAGTTGGCATGGGTTACCTGAAAATTCTTGTCGGTCACCTTATACTCCTCCGCAGGTACATTGCTATCTGATTTACCAGCAATACGGTTCTTCCAAGTCCAAAATCGATGGGTCACCTTATCCCAAGCCGACTTTTCTTTCTTTTCTGTATTACCTTTGGCTACTTGTTCTGTTTGGCCATTTGCTTGTGCCAGTTCCAGTTCCTGACCTTCCTTGTCCAGTTTGGCCATCCAGAACACCAATCCCAGAAACAGAGCTACAATGAGCACCAACACCCCTGTCAGTTTTCCCATCTGTTTCATAGGAACTCGAGCAATAAACATCATCACAAAGATAACACCAAAAAGCAGCACTGCTGTTGACAAGTTCTCCAAACCGATTAACAACGTGGCAGGTACCACTAGCCAAAGTACATATTTCATGGCATTAGGATCTGCCCCACTCTCGTCTTCACGCTGCATAGCACTCAGAATCTGCGCCGCCGCCAGGACCATCGTCCCCTTGGCAATCTCTGAAGGTTGGAACGTGAATCCTGGCAACTGAATAACACGATTAGCTCCATTGATACTCTCTCCCCATATAAGTACCCACAACAGGGTGGCATAGGTAACAATCAGCATCAACGGTGTTAGAAGTTTAAAATACCTGCATGGTATATTTAGTGTGAAAATAGCGACTATCACTCCCAAAAGGATCATGGTCGAATGATAGATTAGTGGTACCATGTAGTTGTGGGTTTTGTAGGTCAGTGTACTCGAAGCCGAAAAGACCTCGACGATACTGATTAGACAGAGAAACAGGAACACCGTCCATATACCCTTGTCACCTTTAAAGAGATTGCCAATTTTCTTTTCCATCCTTATGTCCTTACAGATTTCTTACCAGTTCTTTGAATTGTTCACCACGATCCTCCATATTCTTAAACAGGTCGAACGATGCACAGCATGGAGAAAGCAATACAGTTTCCCCTGGATTGGCCAGATCATAGCAGGCCTCCACACACTCTTTCATAGAATGTGTATCACGAACGGGAAGCCCAAGTGCATCGAAGTTATCGTGTAATTTCTTGTTATCAGCTCCCAGATATACCAATGCAGAGCATTTCTCGCGGATTAGCGGCTTAATGGGGTCATAGTCATTACCTTTGTCCTTACCTCCTACGATGAGTACCACCTTGGTTTTCATTGAGTCAAGCGCATACCAGCAGGCATCCACATTTGTTGCCTTAGAGTCGTTCACATAATGTACGCCACGCACAGTGGCCACCTTCTCCAAACGATGTTCCACGCCAGGGAAGTCGCTAAGCGACTGACGGATAATATCTTTCTTGATGCCTGCAATATCACCTGCAATGCCAGCTGCCAATGAGTTATAGATGTTATGACGGCCCGTCAGACTCAGTTGCTCTTGCTCCATATTAAACGGTTCCGGTTGTTCAATGGTGTATTCTCCTTCCGAGATATAGCCTATAGACCCTTTTTCCTTCAGTTCAGAGAACGGATATTGGATAGCCTTAATATCATATTTCTGCAATTCACGCTGAATGATGGGGTCATCTTTCCAGTAGATAAAGGCATCATCGGCTGTCTGGTTCTGGATGATACGCATCTTTGCATCTACATAGTTCTGCATTTCGAAATTGTAACGATCCAGATGGTCGGGCGTAATATTGAGCAGAATTGCAATGTTTGCACGGAACTCGTACATATTGTCCAACTGGAACGATGATAGTTCGATAATATAATATTCATGTGGATCCTCAGCCACCTGCAAAGCCAATGAATTACCGATATTTCCAGCCAGACCTGCATCATAGCCGGCTTTCTTGAAAATATGATACACCAACGACGTAGTTGTAGTCTTTCCATTTGAACCTGTGATGCAAATCATCTTCGAGTTCGTGTAGCGACCTGCGAACTCAATCTCGCTGATAATTCCGATACCTTTTTCTACAGCCTTCTTCACCATAGGGGCTGTCTCGGGTATGCCTGGACTCTTAATAATCTCATCGGCATTCAGAATTAGGGACTCTGTATGCTGCCCCTCTTCCCACACAATCTGGTGGTCATCAAGCATCTGCTTATAGCGTGGGGCTATCTTCGACATATCCGAAACGAACACATCGAACCCCTCTTTTTTAGCCAGAACAGCAGCTCCGGCACCACTCTCACCTGCACCTAAAATTACAATTCTCTTCATCGTACTTTCAATGTTATAATGGTCAATGCCGCCAGGATAATCGTTGTTATCCAGAAACGTATAGTGATTTTCGACTCATGGAAAGGACGGTGTGGCCAGCCTTTCAGGATATAGCGTGACGTTGAGTCGAGTTGCGAGTCAAGCCTTCTGAATGTATCGTGTATAGGCGTAGCACGGAACACGCGCACACGCTGTCCTTTTTTCTTCATCAGTTTGAACCATTGCGTTTGGATGATAACGCTCAGACTTTCCACGAAGAATATGCCACACAGAATAGGCAACAGAAGTTCCTTATGAATAATCACGGCTCCCACGCCAATGATACCGCCAATGGTCAGCGAGCCTGTATCGCCCATGAATATCTGAGCGGGGAAGGCATTATACCATAAGAAGCCTACCATAGCCCCGACAAAGGCGCTAAGGAATACCACCAGCTCTTCGCTATGAGGAATATACATGATGTCAAAATATGAGGCAAACCCTATATGTGATGACACGTAAGCCAATATCCCCAGTACCACACCGATAATAGCAGAGTTTCCGGCACACATGCCATCCATACCGTCATTCAGATTAGCACCGTTGGACACGGCTGTCACCACAAAAATAGTCATCAGCACAAAAAATATC
>Ga0326511_10005455_pt1 | contig 10044 bp, 10 predicted proteins | sample 0_2496_0518_D_FD_203701 | JGI IMG/M metagenome (GOLD analysis project Ga0326511, IMG submission 203701) | Bovine rumen microbial communities from UC Davis, California, United States - 0_2496_0518 | ecosystem: Host-associated > Mammals > Digestive system > Stomach > Rumen | place: USA... | reverse complement strand
AGGCTCTCCTGAACCTTGAAGAGCCTCCGGTGATGCGATCCGGTGCCGATCCCGAGGGGGAAGAGCGCGTTGGCGAAGGGCAGGTGGATGTTCTCATCCAGGGGCGACACCTCGCGCATGTCCTCGTTCATGATGGAGGCGGCCTTCTCGATGAGCTCACGGTCGTAATAGCCGATGTTGAGCCGGTGGGCAATTTTCTGGGCAATAGGCCGCCCGAGGGAGCCGAACTGTCTCGAGACAGTGATAACGTAATTGCTCATAGCTGCTCCTTGCGCTCAGGCAAATTCCGCTTCAAAAATCTTCAGGAAGCCCTCGATTGCCTTGTCGACAATCAGCTTCCCCTTCTCCGGGGTCGAACCCTTGGGGGACGCGAGCGCCCCGCACTCCGGAACCATGCCGCGGCGCGGCGGGTATACAGAGTAAGGAAGGGCCTTCGCGGTGACATCCTCCGGGATGAGATCGTTCTTCACGAGCTCGGGCCTCAGGTACATCATGAGCGAGGTCTCGGTGATGGCCGCGTGCTCGAGCGCCCAGCCCGGGAACGGCACGTCGGAGAAGATCTCGTCGGTCGTCTTCTGGTCAAGGACGTCCCACCAGTTGGACTGCACGCACTTAAGCTCCGGGAACTCGCGGGTCGCGAGGTCCATGGCCTCGTCCAGGAAGGCCTGGTTCTCAAAATGCGCGTTGTTGACGAAGACCTTCTTTATCCCGTCGCGGGCGAACTCGCAGAGCACGTCGTACATGAGGGAGATCATGGTAGTTCCGTTGAGGTCGATGGTGCCATTAAAGAGCGGGCCGCCTCCTGAGAGGGGCTTTGACTTGCAGCCGTAGCTGAAGGCGGGCGCGACGATGGCGCCGGTCTTCTCCGCGAGGATTTCGGAGATGCCCTCTGCAATATAGGTGTCAACACCCAGTGGAAGGTGCGGCCCGTGCTGCTCGGTCGAGCCGACCGGGATAATCACAACCTTGTCGAGGCTCTGCTCAAACTGGGGCCTTCTGATCTCATGCATGACTGGCATTTCAACTCTCCTTAAAAACCATACTCCGTAAGGACCTTCTCAGGCTGCTTCCTCATGATCACCTCGCCGTTCCTCACGCTGAGGATGGTGGAGGCGGTGTTGCGCACGGCGTCGAACACGTTGTCGGCGTCAAGTACCACGAAGTTCGCGCTGTTGCCTTCCTTGAAGCCGTAGTCGCCGACGCACATGGTCTTCGCGCCGTTGGTCGTAACAAAGCGCAGCGAGTTCGAGATCTGCTCTACGCTCATCATGTGCGAGAGGTGGAGCCCGAAGTCCAGCTGGTGCATCAGGTTGCCGTTTCCGAGGGGGTACCAGGGATCCGAGATGGAGTCCTGCGCGAACGAGACGTTGAGCCCGTTCTGGTCAAGCTCGTCAACCCGGCTTATGCCGCGGCGGCGCGGATAGGAGTCATAGCGCCCCTGCAGGTAGCAGTTCTCGGTGGGGCAGACAATGAAGTTGAGCTGCGCCTTTTTGAACTTCGACATCATCTTGAAGGCGTAGGCGTTGTTGTAGGAGCCCATCGCGCAGGTGTGCGACGCCGCGGTGCGGCCCTGCAGGCCGTCGTAGTAGGTCATCGCGCAGATTGACTCGACGAAGCGGGACTGGTCGTCATCGGTCTCGTCGCAGTGGAAGTCGAGGAGCTTATCGTACTTCTCGGCAAGCTCGAAGCCCTTTTTAACCGAGCGCACGCCGTCCTCGCGGGTGAACTCGAAATGGGGGATGCCGCCCACGACGTCGGCGCCCATCTTAAGGGCCTCCTCAACGAGCTCGTCGCCGCCCTTGTAGGCGTAGTATCCCTCCTGGGGGAAGGCCACGATCTGGATCTGCATGTAGGGCTTAAGCTGCTCCTTAAGCTCAAGCATCACCTTGAGCGCGGTGAACTTCGGATCGGTAACGTCGACATGGGTGCGGACATACTGCACGCCGTGGGAGATCTGCATCTTCACGGCCTTCAGCGCGCGGCTCCGGATGGCGTCGGCGCTCAGCTTCGCCTTGGAGTCAGACCAGTTGTCGATGGCCTCGAAGAGCGTGCCCGAGGAGGTCTCATGGGTGGGGAGGCTCGCGGTGTAGACATAGTCCAGGTGGATATGCGCGTCGGCGAACGGAGGGCAGACGACATTGCCCCCCAGATCCTCCCTCTTTGCGTCCGGAAACTCGTGCTCAAGATCCTGAGCCTTCCCGAACTTCAGGAAGCGGCCGTCGGAGACGGCGATTGCGGTAAGCTCAGCAGCGCCGTTGAGGCGTGCGTTCTCATAAAGCGTGACAGACATTTTTATCCCTTTAACCTCTGCAGCAGGGCAATCAGCCCTTGGTTCTCGACTCTACAATTTCCTTGATGACATACATGCCCAGCGTGAGGACGAGGAGGAACGTCGCGGCCACCGCCAGAGTCGGGTTGATGGTGGTGCGCAGGTTCTCCCACATGACCATCGGCAGCGTCTTGGTGTTGGCGCCGGAGACGAAGATGGTTACGACCACCTCGTCAAGGGAGGTGACGAAGGAGAGCAGCGCTGAGGTGACAAGCGAGGCCCTGACGCCCGGGACGGTTACCTTGAAGAACGCGCCTATCGGGGTCGATCCCATCGACATGGCGGCAAGCTCCAGGTTCTGGTCAAAGCGGGCGAACGCCGTGGACATGGTGAGGAACACCATCGGGATCGCGAGCAGGCTGTGGGCGAGCACCAGTCCCGGAATGGAGTTGTTGAGGCCGATCTTGGCGAAGGACGCGTAGAGGGCCACGCCGGTGATGACGACCGGCACGATCATCGGGGTGAGCATGATGTTGAGGAACACGCTCTTTCCCTTGAAGTTGAGCTTGTTGACCGCGAGCGCGGCAAGCGTGCCGATGAAGGTCGCGAAAATAGCGACGCAGACGGCGATGAGGAGCGAGCGCTCAAGCGAGGTGATCCACTCGGGGTTCTCGAAGAACTTCTGGTACCACTTGAGGGAGAATTCCTTGATGGGGTAGACGAAGTAGTTCAGCGAGGTGAACGACTGCGGCACGATGACGAGCGCCGGAGCGATTATCGCGATGAGGACCAGGAATACGAATATATGCAGCATGGCTCATTCCTCCTCAGTACTGCTTCACAAAGATGTTGCCGGTCAGCCTGAACGTCAGCGCGATGATGGCGTACACGAGAACCAGAAGCTCGACGGACAGCGCCGAGGCGAGGCCCCAGTTGAAGTTCGTCATGCTGGTCTCGATGAGGTTCGAGAGCATCATGTTGTCCGGGCCGCCGAGGAGGGCCGGGGCAATGTAGAAGCCGAGCGACAGGACGAAGACCATGATCGAGCCTGAGAGGATCCCGGGCTTCGAGAGCGGCAGGAACACATGGATGAAGCCGTAGAACTTTGTCGCGCCCATGATTGACGAGGCCATGAGCAGGTTGCGGTCAATCTGCTTCATGTTGTTCTGGAGGCTCAGGAACATGAAGGGGATGAGGATCTGCACCAGGGAGATGGTTACGGCGAGGTCGGTGTAGAGGAGCTTCACCGGGGCCTTGGTGATGCCGAAGAACATCAGCGCCTGGTTGACGAGGCCGTTGTTCTGCAGGATGACCTGCCAGGCGAAAATCCTCACCAGCATCGAGATCCAGTAGGGGATCAGCACTCCCGCGGTGATGAGGGTCCTCACCTTGGAGCTCTTCGCCACAACGCTGAGGTAGGCCATGGGATATGAGAGCAGCAGGGCGACAACCGTCACGATGAGCGAGATCCTGATGGTCGAGAACAGCACCGAGAGATAGAGCCTCTCGGAGAGGGCCTTGACGTAGAACTGGAAGGTGAAGCCGTCCGGACCGGTGAAGCTCTTCCTGATGATGTCAAGAAGCGGAATGCCCATGGTCAGCACGACGTAGAGCAGCGGCACGATGAGGAGCAGCCACTTGGCCTTGTCCCACGCTCCGCTTTTGAATGCTGCAGTGCTCATAAGTCACATCCTCATGAAACAGATGGGGCGGCCGGGCCGCCCCGGAAATTGCCCGAAGGATCAGTTGCCCTGGACCCAGGAGTTGAAGCGCTCTACGACGGTGTTGAGGTTGTCAGCCCAGTAGTCGTTGTTGATGTAGAACTCGTTCTTGATCTGCTCGGGGCTCTGTCCGATCCTCTCAAGCTGCTCGGGGGTGAGGAGCTTGACTGCGTCCGGGTTCGTGGAGCCGTAGGGGATCCTGGTGGAGAACGCGGCCTGCATCTTGGCGGAGCTTACAAAGTTGAGGAACTTCATGGCGTTCGCCTTGTTGGGAGCTCACGATGCAGATCTTGTCTGACATCGAGAAGGCCTCCTCCTGGTCATGGGTTACTGAAATCGTGGTCATCCCGAGGCTGTGGGTGATGCGCTTGATCTCGAACTGCATGTCATGGCGGAGGTTCTTGTCGAGGGCTCCCAGCGGCTCATCGAGAAGGAGCAGCGGAGGGTTGTACACGATGGCGCGGGCAAGGGCCACGCGCTGCTGCTGTCCGCCCGAGAGCTGCCTGGGGAAGCGGTCCTCAAGCCCGGTGAGCTTCACCAGGGCGATCATGTCCTTGACCCGCTTGTCCACCTCTTCCTGCGGCAGCCGGCGCACCTTCAGCGGATAGGCGATGTTCCCGGCAACGGTAAGGTGCGGGAACAGTGCGTAGTGCTGGAAGAGCATGCCGATGTTGCGCTTGAAGCAGGGGACGGTCGCGACGTCATTGCCGTTGATGAAGATCTTTCCGTCCGAGCAGCGCTCGAAGCCGGCGATGACCTTGAGCAGCGTGGTCTTGCCTGAGCCGGACGAGCCGAGGATCGAGACAAACTCGCCCGGCTTGCACATGAGGTTGATGTTCTCCAGTGCCTTAAAGCTTCCGTAGTACTTTGAGACATTTACAACCGAAAGTTCCTGACCGATGCCCATACGCGCTCCTGATAGGATCAATGCCTGACTGATATCTGATGTATAACGGAAAGCTATAACTCAAAAACCGTGCCAGCCAATTTTCCATTCAGAAGGCCTTTTGCGATAAGGTGTGATCAAAGTCATGTTTTTTTAAGACATGCGCAAAACCTCTCCAAAAGAGTGCTTTTCGTCACATTTTCATGCACTATGGAGCACAGTTTTGATCCACGGGACCTGCATCAGGACGGGGCATCATCCGCCCTGCCCCACGCCGGTGAGCGCCTAGGAGACACAGGCTCAAACGGCAGCATGATCTATGATGTCATGATATCCTTACCTTACATCACAGCAGAGCACGGACGCTCCGTGAATGTTTCTGCGAAAATGGCTGAAGACACAGAGGCCTCTATATGAAAAGGATTGCCCAGGGACAGAGCTTCAGAAACATCAGGGACCGCGGCTCCGTATACATCGACAAGACCCGTGAGATAAGCCTGCTCATCAGCAAGGGCAGCAGGCTTTTTATCTCAAGGCCCCGGCGCTTCGGGAAGTCGCTCATGCTCGACACCATCAGGACGCTCTTTGAATCCGGAACGGAGCAGTATTTCAGGGACACTTGGATTTACGGCAGGTGGAAAGAAGATAAGTACCCTGTCCTGATGCTCAGCTTCCTGGACCTCGGGTTCACGCTGGAGTCATTCCGCAGAAGGCTCTGCCTCGTCCTTAATATATTTGCAGAAAGGCTGCATCTTGATGCCTGCAATGAGGGCATGAGCGCGGGAGAATGCCTCACATCGCTTTTCTCCGCGCTCCGTAAGTCCGGCCGGCAGATAGTCATCCTCATCGACGAGTACGACTGCCAGCTCTGTGCCTGCCGGAGTGATCCTGAGTCATATGAGAGATTCAGGAAGGAGATCAGCAGCCTCTTTGAGATTATGAAGGGGCAGGAGTGCGTGCGCTTTCTCTGCGTAACGGGGGTAACAAGGCTTAAGGAGACAGCAGTTTTCTCGGATGAGCCGGAGATCCGCGACGTGAGCTATGAGAGTGACCTTGCCTGCATAGCCGGATTCACCCCGGAGGAGACAGGGAAATACTATGCTGAGCACATCGGCTTCGCCGCTGCTCTCATGAAAGGAATGCCGGGAGGACCGGTGTCTGATGAGGAGCGCGGCAGGCTTCTTCTGAGGCTCTCGGCCGAATACGGCGGCTTCTGCTTCGGGCAGGCTGCAGACCGGAAGGTCCTCTCAACATGGTCCGTCAGCAGATTCTTTTCAGAGGCCATGCTGAGGAAGGATGCTCGGTTCGGCAATTACTGGTTCGAAAGCGGAGGCATGCCTGATTTCCTGAGAAGATATATTGAGAACCTTGCCATGGAGCACGGGGCTCTGCCTCAGGATATATCCGTTCCGGCAGATGCTTTCCTGAGCCCTCCATCGCTCATCGGCATGAATGACGATGTGCTGATGTGCGAGACCGGGTACCTGACACTGAAGTCTCCTATACCTGCCGGCTCAGGCTGTGTGATGCTGGGATTTCCGAACGATGAGATCAGGCGTTCGGCTGAGACAAAGCTCAGAGCGGAGATGCTCCGCCGTGACCAGCTCTCAGGGACATCGGAATGAGAACTTTCCCCAAATACAGCCTGGCCTGAGCAGGCCGCGTCCCGCCCGCTCCATTTCGCAATTTTCAATTTTTTTCATTTCTGCGAACCGGCAAGCCAGCGGGCTATGTCGACGACCTGCACTCCGTCACAGTCAGCTGTATCGTGCCGGGTGCGGGCAATCAGGAACTTCGGGTATGCATCGCGGATGGCGAGGAGCGGTGCCAGCTCTCTCTTCAGCGTCTCCGGCCCGGAGATATTGTCTGACACCTGGATATACATGCGCTGTCCCTGCTTCAGAGCGACGAAATCAACCTCTTTCTGGTAGAGCTTCCCGACATACACCTCATATCCCCTGCGAAGAAGCTCAATTGCCACCAGATTTTCATAAAGATGGCCATAGTCAGGATCCTTGTTCCCGATCACGGCGAAACGGAACGAGAGATCAGCAAGATAGTATTTGCAGTCCGCCTCAAGGTACCTTTTTCCTCTGATGTCATATCGCCTTACAGGATAAAAAAGGAAAGACTGGCAGAAATAGCGGATATAGGCTCCTGCTGTCTTGTCGTTGGTGTCGACAGCTGCCGAAATGAGTTTCGCTGCCACGTTCCTGATTGATGTCAGGCTTCCGACATTGTCCATAAGAAAATTGCCTATTCTGAGCAGCATATCCTCATTCTGCACTCTGAATTTTTTAATAATGTCTTTGGCAATGGTCGTTTCGTATATGGCCTTTACATATTTCATCGCATTCTCGTAAGTCCTGTACAGATATGATCCTGACATGCCGCCATCCCTGACGTAGGAATCAAAAGAGCCGTCCGGATCGCTTGAATCGTGATACTGGAGATATTCCGCGAACGAGAATGGAAAGATGCTTATTTCAAACACACGGCCGCCAAAAAGCGTGGCCAAATCGCTCGATAGCAGGAATGCATTGGAGCCGGTAAGGTAGATGTCATATATGCTCTCTTCGTGGATGCTGCTGATGATCTCCTCAAAACCCTGACACATCTGCACTTCATCGATGAAAAGATAGTTCTTAAGGTCTTTGCGGTACCTGCTTTCAACATACTCGTAAAGGCTTTCCGGCTGTCTCAGCTCAATATTCCGCTTAAGATTGAGATTGATTCTGACCACATTGACGCCAGCTTCGCCTGCAATTCTGGCGCTGAATGCGTCCATAAGACTTGACTTACCGCAGCGGCGGATGCCGGTTATCACCTTGATATCAGGAATATCCCTTACAGCCTCAAGCTGTCTCAGGTAAAAATCCCTGCTAATCAGTTTCATGTTCATAGATGTATCCTGGCATATTTTCATTTCGCAATTTTAAATAATTTAAAAAAATGCGAAACAAATATACCACCTGCAGCCAGCGTTTCTGCTGTTTCATTTCGCAATTTTCAATTTTTTTCATTTTTGCGAAACAGTGTCCATAACTGCACATTCCATTTCGCAATTTCGAATAATTTTCAAAAATGCGAAACGCAACGCCTGACATAAGCCCATGACAGGGCCTGTTTTAACTGGTCGGACACGTTAACAAAACGGCCATAGTTCAAAGCCAGACAGCCCAGAACCGGGCGTTACGATCGAATCTGGTCTCTGCTGCCATACGGCAGCAATGCTGCACTTTCATTTCGCAATTTTCAATTTTTTTCATTTTTGCGAAATGGCGGAACATCCATAAGACAGCAAACGTGCCTTAAATCAGCCATCTGCGCTGCGCTGGCGGCATTTCCCGGGATGATCCCGCCCAGTTCCTGATTTCGGGAAACCGCCGGTGTGCTAGAATTCAGGAGTCAACTGACAGGAGAAATGTTTACTATGAAACCTCTTATTGGAGCTGCACCTCTTGTCGATCCGGAGAGAGAGAGTCTCTGGATGCTTCCCGGCTATTTCAATCTCATCAAGGAATGCGGCGGAAGCCCGATCATGATTGATCCGGTTTTCGACGAGGACGTGGCATCGCGCCTCGACGGCATTCTCATCACAGGCGGACAGGACGTGAACCCGGAGCTCTTCGGCAGAAAGCCGACCGAGAAGACCGGCGCGCCCTCAAAGGAGCTCGATGACCTCGAGTACGCGCTCCTCGACTACGCGCTCGCGCACCGGATCCCGGTCTTCGGCATCTGCCGCGGCATACAGATAATCAACGTCTATTTCGGCGGAACGCTGACCGATGACCTCCCTTCGGAGCGCCCCGGCATCGAGCACCACCAGGCACACCCCTATGATCTGCCGACCCATCCGGTAAGGCTCTTCGGAAAGCTTAAGGATCTCCTCGGCACCGATCACCTCGAGGTGAACACCCTTCACCACCAGGCAGCGGACAAACTCGGAAAGGGCCTCGTGCTTGAGGCAGAGGCGCCGGACGGGACGCCGGAGGCAGTCTCGGGAACTGACGATAAGCAGTACCTCCGCGCCGTCCAGTGGCACCCCGAGACGCTCTGGGTCCACCAGGAGGAGCAGCTGGTGCTTGTCAGGGACTTCATCAGGGCCGCAAAGGAGAGACAGTCCGCAAGGAAAGGCTGACGCAGGCCTCAAAAAACAAGGCGGCGGAATTCCTTCCGCCGCCATTTTCCTCCAGGGCCCGCTGCCCTGCCCCGCCAGCAGAAAGGACTACTTCGCCTCTTCATTCCCTGCGCGCTGCATCTCGACGAACTTCATGAGCGCCGCGACAGACTGGAAATACTGCTTCACATTCTCGGTGTCAGGGCTGATAGTGACGCCGAACTTCTTCTTCATCGCAATGCCGAGCTCAAGGGCGTCTATCGAGTCGAGCCCCAGTCCGTCGCCGAAAAGCGGAGCGTTGGTCTCGATGTCCTCCGGCCTGATGTCCTCGAGATTGAGCGACTCGACGATCATCTTCTTGATCTCAAGGGCAAGCTCTGCGTTTTCCTTCTTCTGTGCCTCTGGATTTTCCATTGCAGCTCTCCGCAAAATTCCAAACCAAAATAAAAACGGAGGAGAGGCAGGAACCCTCCTCCTCAAAAAAGGATCAGTACCCGATGCTCCTGAAGAGCGAGCCAGGCCAGCCCTCCGGGAGCTTGCCCATGGGATCCTCGGGGAAGCCGCCCATAATGCGGACCACCCTCGGGATCTCCACGGGATCCATCGCCGCCGAGAGGCGCTTCCTGAGGTTCAGGAGGAACATGCTCTCGCTGCCGCTCGCGCGGAGGACGTCGCTGCCCCTCTCCGAGAGGACGATGGCGGCCCCGATGTAGTCACGGTTCCCGATGGTTATCGGGCAGGCTGCCGCGTCGCGGATGAAGTCATCCTTCCTGATGAGGTACTCGATGCGGTCAAGGGAGAGCGCGCTGCCCTCGAGCTTGACGATGCGCCCGCTCCTTCCCGAGAACTCGAATGTCCCGTCAGGGTTGGCATTTCCCAGATCGTCAAGGACGTGCACTTTCCCGTCATAGGGAGAGAGCACCTGAAGCCTCCGGTCGTCTGAATTCGATACCGAGAATCCGGCGAACGGCCTCCAAACGGCGTTGCTCTCCTTCCTCTCCCTGATGCCGATGGCGCCGTACTCGGTCGTTCCGTAAATCTCGGTTAT
>Ga0326511_10005454_pt1 | contig 10045 bp, 9 predicted proteins | sample 0_2496_0518_D_FD_203701 | JGI IMG/M metagenome (GOLD analysis project Ga0326511, IMG submission 203701) | Bovine rumen microbial communities from UC Davis, California, United States - 0_2496_0518 | ecosystem: Host-associated > Mammals > Digestive system > Stomach > Rumen | place: USA: California... | reverse complement strand
GTTAGACACTCTTGATGAAAAATATAAAATTTCAATTGGTCACAGGCTGAGTCCTTTAGACACTCCTATGATTATAGTTGGGCACAGGCTTAATCTTGTTTATCCACTTATTTATTGTTTTGATGACTGCTATTATTTTCACCTTCCTACAACTAAAACAGTTATTACTACCGATACTTCAGAAGTTTTAAAATTAATTGATGAACACTTTTATGGCAAACTTCCAACTAACCTGTAACTAACTATAGTATTATTAAGAATGGACAATTTTGTCGCAAGTCACGACAATTTTGTCTACACGGTATGCATTTTTTTGTATATTTATGCAACTTTTATACATTAACTATAATCTATATGACATAATCTATTTTCATTATGAAAAAATAGAAGAATAAGTTAAAAATAGGAGAATGAAATGTTAACAGAAAAAACATTAAATATATTTTTCAAGGAGGTCTTAAATCAACATGGCGCTCTTTTGCGTGAAGGTTTGCATTTGCCACATGGCACCAAATCTGCAAAAGTAGTATGCCATGTTGACTAGCTTGACTTGGACGGTGTAACTTCTGGAATTTCTATGGTTCAGCAGCTTGTAAAGCAAGGAATACCAAAAGAAAGAATTACAGTTGAATTTGCACAGTATGGCGACGAAGACAAAGAAAAAGATGGACACACTGATAAATTTAGAACTGAAAAAAAAGGAGAATATATTGGTGTAACAGACTTTGCTAAATTACCAAAAGCAAAACCATTTAAGATTTGGAACACCTTGTTTAATTTTAGGGGTGATTCACGCGCGTTGTTGAATCTATTACAGCGTGATTGGACATCATATTCTCAAGAAAAGTTTGACCAAGAAATTATAGATACATACAAAATTCAAGTAGGAAAATTTACAAAAGGAAATCTTAAGAATTTGTTGGAAGCTTTTAAAGCCTACAACGAATTAAAAGCGTATGCAGCTAAAAACAAAAACTTTAAAGGATTTACACCAGCTAACCTACAGAATATTCAGGAACTTTCCTACCCAGTTGTAAACCCACAGTTCTTGTCAGATCACCACTCTAATGAAACTGGAGCTTTGTCTGGCGGAAAGACTGGAGAAGTTGCAGCTAAATCTCCTTCAGAGGCTGAACTATTTGCAAATAAATATGCTCCTGGACTTTGGTCGCAAACAGATTTGAAAGCAATCTCTATGGTTGACTCTGCTGGTTATACAGAAGAGCAATTAAAGAATACAGTATTCCTTGAGAAGCATTTTACTGGCCCAGATAGACAAAAGAATCTTGCTACTATCATTGCTTGTATCTATGACAACCTTTGTAAAAAAGATAGAAATGCAGCCGCTTGGATTATTAAGAATTCACAGCCAAGCTTGGTATCTCTTTATACAAACACTTTAAAAGCGGCAAATTATAATGGAAAAAGATTACAGTATGTAACTGCTTTAAAGAATGGTGAAGTAGAAAGAGCAAAACAGTTGCTTTCTGAAATTCCAGGAGAACTTAATAAGAGATATGATAGACGTGGTAATCCAACACAGTCAATTATGAGTTTGGATGATTGGAGAAAGAAGAATGCCAAAGATATTGAAAATATGAAAACTGGCTATAAGTCAGAAGCAGATGAGAAAAAACTTGAAGAGATTAAAGGTAAGAGAACAGCTGACGCAAAAGCTATAAGAGATGAAATAAAAAACAAAAAAGGCAAAGTAATGGCCCATAATAATTTTGCTATTTTTAATGGTAAAGATAAGAAAACTCAGTATACTAGATATGCCACAACATTGTTCTCTGAAAATGGACAAAGACAACCATTCTCTATGAGATATTGGGATAGTTTCTTCCAGATTGCTAAATCAACACTTTATAAAGGCGAAGTAAACTTTATGGAAGTAAACAAACACGTTCTTGAAGATGTTGAAAAATATCTTAGAGAACAGGGCGTTAACGACATGAAGATTAAAGTTGTTATGGACGAAATGAAAGAGAAGAATGGTGGACATAGCGGTGGTATTTGGTCATTCCAGGGATTTAATAAGATTACTCCACCAAGCAGAGTAACTGATGATAAATATTGGTTGGCAAAGAAACTTAAGGAAAAGAAAGGTTCTAATTCTGAAGTTGTTAATAAGGTATTAGATAGCAAAGCACCAGAAATTGAGAAATACAACGAGATTAGAAAAGGAGCAATGAGAAGAGCAATGAATTCTGCAGTTTATTGGACAAATAAACTTTATCCAGTATCACCAGAAGCTTTAAAAGCATTGCAAACTTCTGACGAAGATTTTAATGTTAAGAAATAAACAAAACAAAAACCTCCCTTAAAAAAGGGAGGTTTTAAAATAGTAGAAAGATAATATTGTGCTTAAAGCACAACTTTTCATCTTTTCTTTCTTTCTGGCCGCTTAGGAAACTAAGCGGTTTTTTATTTTATTCAAATTTAACGATAGCTTTGATTTTTGTGTAGTGACATACAACATACATAGTATCATCGTCACCAAATCCCTGCATATCATAACCGTCAAGAATTACGAAATCGTCTTTTTTGTAATTGATTTTATCCTTTGGAACTTCAGGACCAATGTCGAAAATTTTAAAATCATAAACAGTTTTAGGGCCACCGTTTACACCAACAGACTGTCCATTTGCTTTTTTTCCTGTTGCGATTAAACCAGAATTAGTCTTCTGCTGTTTTACTACTACTGGTTCTCCAATACAAACAACCCATTCTCCAGTTGCTTTAACAGATGTAATTTTATCCATTCTTTTCTCCTTTTCTTCAAAGATTAACTTTGTAAAGTTAATTGTATGAATTTGAAAGAAATTGTCAATAGTGAACTAAACTCGGAAGAGGTATATGTAATAGAAGAGGGCGTTTTTAGTGTTAGCCCAGCAATCGCTTTTTTTGCCTTTAAGGATAATGTTGTAGAAAAGATGGTCTCAAAAGTTAAGCCGCTCAAATCAGCAATTGGTGCTGTTGCAGTTGGCGCTGAAAAGGTAAAAGCAAACGTTTTAGGTCAGTCGGGTTTCAAAGACAATGACACTGTTTATGCTTTAACAAAAGAGCAAAGACAGGTTATGGCTTATATTTATAAAAAATACAACAAAAATGCAGAAATAATAAATGAAATTACTAAATTTAGAAAAGAAGTAATGCCTGCCTATAATCTTATAAAAAGAAACGTAGCAAAAGGAAAGAGCTTAACAAATAAAGAGATTCATGGAATGACAAAAGAAGATTATTACAGATTCCGTGAGTCTGGAAGAAAAAAGATAGAAAAAAGCGGAACATATTTTAAAGACTCTAAAGAACTTGGAAATAAGCAAGTTCAGGCAAGAGAAGCTTTAGCAAAATTGGAAAAAACATACGAAGATTTTAAACAAGGAAAAATAATACAATTATCATCTACAAACATTGAAAAAATTTTGGATGAAATTGGACAAGGAAGAAAGAACTTGTTTGGCTGGAGCGAAAGCGAGCTTGAAAGAACATTAACAGCTATAAACCATATTAGAGAGAGAATAAACAATCCAAATCTTCAAAAAGATGGTTATACAAGAATGGACGGAAAAGCTTACCAATCAACAGCAAGCTTGGAAGAACGTATTAAAGAGCTTGAAGAAAATGGATATAGTGAAGTATACGGAAAAAAATCAAAGCTAGATGTTGGTGACCACCACGGTTCTTTTGCGGATGCTTTTAAAATATATCAAGCAAGACACTTGTCAAAACCAGAAATAAAAAACAATTTTTCTAACTCTAAATACAGACAGTATTGTGAAAAAGTTTTAAAAGACTCTATAGATGCTGCAAAAAAGATTTATAACGAAAAGTTTGATAACTATGTTTCTTTAAAAGGCTCTATAGAACTAAATCAATATGAAAAAAAGATTTGGGGTCTTAAATTAACAGGTGTAAAATATTCAGGAAATATAAACGACTGGTATTTAAAAATTAAACCAGAAGATTTTATTGATACAAAATATTACAAAAAATCTGATAAAGTTATAGAAGCTGAAAAAGAAATGGATAGAAAACTCAAAGCACTTGAAAGGAAACTCAGAAGTGTTATGTCAGAAGAAGACGTTGCTCTTTGTAGAAGATATAGATTATTTAATAATTTCTTAACAGTTAAAGAGCTGAGAAATGCTGATAGCTTATTTAAAGATGAAAAAGTTCCGTCTTCAAGCAAGTCAGAGACTTCTGCAAATGACAATATCGACATTGGAGATTTTTTGGATTCAGCACTTGGAAAACACTATACTTCTATGAAGGAACTTGAAAGCCAGCAAGAAAAAGTAAAAGAAGTGGTAAAAGGTAAAAAACTAACCGCTGAAGAGAAAAAGAAATATAATGATTTTATGCATCGTATAGATCCAGGAAAGAGTGAAGCAACAAAAACAGATACTAACAAATTGAATAATTTGATAGAAAAAATTAATAACACAACTTATACTGGAAAAACTCAAGCAGAAGAAGACTTTAAAGAGCTAGAGGATGTAGTTGATGATTATAAGGCTGTGAATGGAGAATCTGAATATAAAAAGTTCGCTTATGATATAGATAAAGCAAAAGGAAAATTGTTGAAATATATAGAAGGAGATAAATAATGATTCCAAATTTATATCCTTTAAAGGGTTTGCAAGGCAGAGTAGAACGAGAAATCTCTGCTAAGCCAGTAACAAATTTTACAATTAATCCAATGCTTATTAAAAGCAGTTTAGCCTCAGATACATATAGTCTTTATTTTAATAATATGTGCTTTTCTAGTGAACCGCGCCGTGGAGATTTAAAAGTAGATCAGGTTGAATTAAGAAAGAAATTAAACACTTGGTTAAAGCCTACAGATAGAGGATATGTAAAGTTGGTAGATTTTAATACCACTAATTCTAAATTCGATTTTGATGTAGATAAGTGGTTAGACGATAGTTTAAAAAATTATAAACCTTATGATAATTATATGACTATGTCTAGAAGCTACAGACTTTCGAAGCAGCTTCCATATTTAGTTAGAGTTTTTGGTCTGGAAATGGACTATAGCAAATATATTGCTGACCGTTTCAAAAGATATGTAAAAAACAAACCAGAGTTTAAAAAAGATTTATTTTCAGTTGTTGAAGATGTTTCAAAAAAACATTTGCATCTTGATGCTTCTTCTATGTTTGATTATAGATATGACAGAGTTTCTAATTCTGTCATAGTAAGTGTAAAACCAGCATATGTTACAAGCATTTTAGCTGCAGCTTCAGTAATGGCAAAAGACGAAAGCTGGAAGAAGAAAATAAATTTCGATAAAACTGTTGGAATGTTTTTGAAATTCAACTAACCTGTAACTAACTATAGTATTATTAAGAATGGACAATTTTGTCGCAAGTCACGACAATTTTGTCTACACGGTGAAAGATTAACTTGATACCAAGTTAATACTATAGGTGATAATATGTGGCAATTTTTTAGTGCTCACCCAGTCATTGCTGCTGTAACAATAGCTGTAGTGTCTATTTTGGCATTTACTGTTGTTGTTTTAGTTGCAAAACTTGGAAAGAACGGGGTTAGAGCAAAGTTAGGAAATAATGAGTTTTCTCTCGGTAAGACAGGAGCTCCTAAAGAAAGTTCCGAAACTGAGATGATGAGAGAGCTTCTTATTTTAAGTAGTTCTATAAACCATTGGCAAAAACAGGTAGATAAGCAAATAAATGCTTTAACACAAGAAGTAATTTCAACAAGTATTAGATTTGCAAATTTAAAAATAGATAATGCAATTAACGGCATAAAAAATAATTACCGTTTTTATTTAAAAGGAAATAAAGAAGATTTAACAACAGAAGACAACTACCAGATGATTATCTGTGGTTTTGTTTTAGATCAAGTAAGAGAAGATTTTAAAGATATTATTTGCGCAGCAATCAGAGAAGATCATTTTGATATTAAAACTCAAAACGAGTTAGAAGCAATAAGCGAAACTGCTATTACCAGAGCACAGCTTAGATTTGAAGAGCAAATAGACGTATTAAACAAAGACGTTGTAGAAAAAATTAAAGAAGAAAATCTAGCAAAAGTAAAAAAAGAAACTGCAGAGATTATAGAAATAACTGCAAAAAAATATAAAGAATCAAGAGAGAGAATAACTAAATTAATAGATGAAAGCGAAAGGCAGCAAAAAGAGTGTTTAAAATTAAAGTTCCCTAGCTTATCAGCTGAGAGCATCGACAACATTGTTAAATATTATTAATAAAGTATAATTTAAATAAGTTTAAGGCTAGCAAAAGCTAGCCTTTTTTATTAAGTTAATTTAGTAGAGGTTTATAGCATTTATTTGCTATATTTATAAATATGGAAGAAGAGAAGATATGTAAGAAGTGTGGGTTAAAAAAACCGCTAAGCGAGTTTCACAGAGATAAAAGCAAAAAAGATGGACATAAATCTATTTGCAAATCTTGCCTTTCTACTAAAAAAGAAAAGGTGCCAATAATAGATAAGAATATAAAACAAAGTATCAGATATTGTTTAAAATACAATGGACCATTCAGATGGTCTAAAATATTGGGCTTTTCAAAAGAAGAATTAATTAATCATTTATTAAAAGAATTTAAACAGAATATGAATTTGGATAATTATGGAACCGTATGGGGAGTAACGTTTCATATTCCAAGAAGATGCTATTCTTTTAAAAATTACTGGGATAATGAATTTAAAAAATGCTGGAATTTGAAAAATTTAAAACCAGATTATATAATAAACTGTAAAAGACAAAAGAAAAAATTCTCAAGAAAAGAAATTGAAAAATATTCTTTATGGGATATAATCCCAAATGGAAACATAACGAAATTCTTGACAGATTAAAAAAAATAAGCTATACTTTTTTAAAAAAGGAGAAAGTATGGCAAAAATAGCATTTTGCAGCGACTTACACATTAACAGAGATCTGCTAAGATTAACAGAATGTCTTAACTTTTTAGACTATCTTGGCAAATATTGCGAAGCCAATGACATCGAATATATAGTAATTGGCGGAGATTTGTTTGACACTTCAAACAACATAAGAAATCAAATGTTTATTCCGTTTTTTAATAAACTATTTGAATTGGGGCAGAAATATAAACTTATTATATTTCCTGGAAATCACGATGCGATGAATAATGATAATGACTGTTTGGCAGAATCATTTAAATCATTTTCTCATTTTATTAAAAAATCAGAAACAATCGAAATAGATGGAATAAAATATGATTTCTTGGCTTATACACAAAATCCATCAGATATACCAAATGAAGGAAGCGTGCTTTTTACTCACTTGGAAGTAGAAGGCTTTTATTTTAATCCATTTAAAAAATGTGAAGATAATACTTTTACAAAAGAAAGTTTTATAAATTATGATTTGGTTGTAAGTGGACATTTACATAAAAAGCAAGAAGACGGAAATATAATTTTCACTGGTTCACCTTATTCTACAAGAAAGGATGAAGCTGGAGATCATTACTTTGCAGTTATTGATGGAACAGATTGTGAATTAATAGAATACAACGAGGCTCCAGATTATATGACTGTTTATTTGGAAGAAGCTATAACAGACCCTGATATAGATTATAACAATAAAATTGTAGAAGTAATTATAAACTCTAAAATCGAAAATTTCGTAAAACTTAGAGATATAATGATTTCAAAAGGGGCCGTTGAAGTAAACGCTAAGTTTGAAAAAACCAACACAGCGGACAGTTCTGTTCGTTCAAAGATTGATACAAACGAAGGTGTTGCTGTAAGCATGGTTAAATACTTGAAAGAAAGTAAGAAGTCTGGTATAAATAATGATAAACTTCTTGAATGTTTTAAAGAGGTTTTAAAAAGAGTAAAGAAGGGGTAAGAGATGAAATATATAAAGTCAGTAAGTATTAAAAACTTTTTTAGTTATGGACCTCAAGAAACAACACTTGATTTGTCTGGTAGTGGTTTGGTAAACATATCAGGAAAGAATGGTGTTGGTAAATCTACAATTATAGAAGCAATGCTTTTTGCTCTTTATGGAAAAACACGCCAGGAAGTTGTAAAAGATGTTGTAAATAGAGATGTAGGAAAAGATTGTAAGGTTTCTGTAGAGTTTGTTGGTGATGATGATGAGATTTATAAAGTAATCAGATACCGCGCCCATACAACACAAGGAGATAAGGTATATTTATTTAAAGGTGATAAAGACATTTCAAAGAAAAACACTTCAGATACAAACGAAGATATTATAGATTATTTTGGAATGCCTTATGTAGCTTTTGTAAACTCAACAGTATTCTCTTCAGAATTCTATGCAAACTTCTTTGCAGCAAAAAATTCAGATAGATTAAATATCTTTGAAAATATTTTAAGCCTTAAAGAAATTTCATATTTTTACGCCGAGATTAAAAAAATCTTAAAAGAAATAGAAGAAAAAGAGCAAGAAGTAAAACTTAGATATACAGAAGTTTCCACAAAAGCAAAAGTTGCTCAAGAAGGGCTGAATGATTATAACAAACAAGCAAAGGAAAAGCTGTTAGAACTTAAAGCTCAAAAAGAAGAAGCTCAAAAAGCAATAGAACAAGCTGAGAAGACTTTGTTAGAACTTAATTCTATCAATATTGCTGAGGAAAAGGCAAAACTTTCTAATACTACTCTCAAAAAAGAGTATGAAAATCAGATAAGTTCAAAAACTTCTGAACTTTCAGAATTATTAAAAAGCATAAAATCTATCAGCAGCGAGGAAGAAGAATTAATATCTAAATATCGCGATTTTGACTTTGATGAAAACAAAAAGAAAGAAGAAAAATATAAAGCCGATTTAGAAACTATAAAAGCTAGAGAAGCTGGATATGAAAAAGCAAAAGTTCAAATGGACGGTTCTTCAGATAAATTGTCTACTATCAAAGGACATATTGAATCTTGCTCTAAAGATTTAGAAAAACATAATAAAGATTTAGAAAAAGTAGCAGAAGCCATTTGTCCATTCTGTGGCCAGCATATGAATGTAGATGAGACAGAGAAAAAGCGTAAAGAGATTGAGACTAAAATTAAATCTTGTGAAGATGAAGTTGCAGACTACCAAGAACAATACGACGAAGAAAAGAAAAACTATGATAGTTTTAGAGAAACTTATGATATGCTTCTTGGTGAAGTAAACAGCTTGAAAGAAAAGCTTGATAAAAATTTTGTTTCAAATTCGGATGTTGTTAAAGAAAAATATTTAAATGCTGAAAAACACTTAAAAGAAGTAAATGAAGCAGCAGAAAGTGTGTCTGTAAGAAAAGATATTCTCGAAAAAGAAATTGCAGATTTAAAAGAAAAAAATTCTAAGGTTGACGTTTCTAAATATTCAGAAGACTATTTGAATTCAGTTGAAGAAAAAATAAACGAGCAAAAAGAAATTATTTCTAATAATAATACTACAATTGCCGCTTCTAACGCTGTTGTTAAAACTGCATATGATAAGAAATATGTAGAAAAAATGAAAAAGCAGATAGAAGAACTTAATGAAGAATCTGCAAAAATTGAAGAAGAATTAAAAGCAGTTAATTATGACAGAGAGCATTACGAATACTTAGGTGAGTGCTGTTCTAATAAGTCTGGTGGATTCAAGAAGTTTTTCATTGGAGAAATGATACCAGTCTTTAACGAAAAGATTAATCAATATCTTCCATTCTTCTTTACAGATATGAAGATAGAAGTTTCTTTTGATAAGGATTTGAACGATACATTGAAATGTGACGGAAAAGAAATTACATTTGCTTCTTTAAGTTGTGGACAGAAAACAAGAATGGAAATAGCAGCAGCGTTTGCGCTGTTTGGTTTAAGTAGAGTATTTTTCTCTAATCAATCTGGCTTGTTGATTGTTGACGAATTGCTTGATAGAGGTCTCGATGAATTTGGAATTAAAGCTTCGATTTCTATTTTAGAGGGCTTCGCGGAAGATTCAAAAGTTTATGTAATCAGCCATAACCCAATTGTTAAAGAAAGTATAACAGATGTTATAGAAGTAAAAGCGGACGAAAATAGGTTCAGTTATTTCAAGATGTAATAAAAT
>Ga0326511_10005453_pt1 | contig 10048 bp, 3 predicted proteins | sample 0_2496_0518_D_FD_203701 | JGI IMG/M metagenome (GOLD analysis project Ga0326511, IMG submission 203701) | Bovine rumen microbial communities from UC Davis, California, United States - 0_2496_0518 | ecosystem: Host-associated > Mammals > Digestive system > Stomach > Rumen | place: USA: California... | reverse complement strand
GCCGGCAAACGCACAGAAGGCGGGCGACATCATCAGCGGACAGGTGACCGACGACTTCGGACCTGTGATGATGGCTAACGTGGTGGAGATTGACGCTGCCAACCGTATAGTGGCATCGGCAGTGACCGACATTAGTGGCAACTTCTCATTCAAGCTGAAGAACCCCAAGGACAAGCTGAGAGTGACATACGTCGGGTACAAGACGGTGACACTGCCGTTCAACAAGACGAAGTTCAACGTGAAGATGCAGGACGCCACACAGATAAAGGAGGTGACCGTAACGGCAACGAAGCGTGCACAGGGCTCAGGACTGGCCATACCACAGAAGGAAATATCAACGGCACGACAGAGCATCGACATGAAGGAGTTCGAGGGTCTGGCACTGACAACCGTAGACGAGGCTCTGCAGGGACGAATAGCAGGACTCGACATCGTGGCAAACAGCGGAAACCTGGGCTCGGGCACCAGCATGAGACTACGCGGAGTGTCGTCAATCAACGGCTCAAGCGAACCGCTGATAGTCGTCGACGGAAACGTGTGGGAGACAGGAAGCACAAAGGACTTCGACTTCTCATCGGCCAACGACGAGAAGTTCGCAGAGCTGCTCAACGTCAACCCCGAGGACATAGAGAGCATCTCCGTACTCAAGGATGCTGCAGCAACGGCCATCTGGGGCTCGCAGGGCGCTAACGGCGTCATAGAGATAAAGACAAAGAGAGGAGCAAGGGGAAAGACAAAGGTGACATACAGCCTGAGACTCACCGGAACATACCAGCCCAACGGAATGAAGCTCCTCAACGGAGACGAGTACACCATGATGCTCAAGGAGGAGTACTTCAACCCGCACCTGCAGTCGGGAGCCAGCGACAACATAGACGAGATAAACTACAAGTCGGGAGGTGAGTTCTCAGAATACCAGATGTACAACGACAACACCGACTGGGTGGACGCCGTAAAGAAGGTGGGATGGAGGCAGAACCACTACCTCGCACTCAGCGGAGGCGGTGAAAAGGCTAACTTCCGCATCGCAGCAGGCTACGACCACGAGACGGGCTCCATAATAAAGCAGAAGCTCGACAGGTTCACAACACGTGTGGCACTCGACTACTTCGTCAGCAACCGAATAAAGATTGCAACAAACGTGGCCCTCACATACACCAACAACAAGAAGAACTATGCCGACCTGCTCTCAGTGGCATACAGGAGAATGCCGAACCTGGCCATATACGAGCAGGACAAGGAGGGTAACAGCATAGGCGAATTCTATAACATGCTGCCGTCGGTGAACCCAGTGTTCCGCGAGAACCAGCTGAAGGACTACAACCCGATAGCGCTAGCCGAACTGGCAAAGAACGACGAGACGAGCTACAACATTGAGCCGGAGTTCAAAATCAACTACGAGCTGCTGGGCATGGAGGAGGACAAGTCGAGACTCACTTACGAGGGAAAGATCGTGTTCAACATCTTCAACCGCTACAACGACATGTTCCGGCCGCTGTCGCTGAGCACGGGAGGATGGAACAGCACCGACGCCAACCTGGCAACGAACAACGCATACAAGAGCCTGGGCATAACAACGACTCACACACTGACCTTCGTGCCTAAGTTCAGAAACAAGGACCACTCGCTCATGATGATGTTCAGGGGACAGCTCACAAAGGGCACCAGCACAGCACAGAACACCAGCGAGTACGGACTGCCAACGGGAACCATCATCTCGGCAAGCGCACCGGGCATAATATCAAGCTTCAGCTCCGCACCGGGACAGTGGAGAAGCATTTACCTCACATACTCGGCACACTACGCATACAAGGGACGATACATAGTGGACTTCTCAGTGAGAAGGGACGGAAGCACAAAGTTCGGACCAGACCAGCGATGGGGCAACTTCCCGGCACTATCGGGAAAATACATCGTCAGCGACGAGCCGTGGTTCAAGAACGCACTGCCATTCGTCAGCACACTGTCCATAAGGCCAGGATGGGGAATAGTGGGCGCACAGCCAGGAGGCGAAGGTCTCTTCTACAGCAAGTACACGGGAGGAAAAGGATACATGACCTACGGCTCGGTATACCAGAGCAACGTGCAGCTGAAAAACCTGAAGTGGGAACAGAAGGAGACATTCAACCTCGGATTCGACTTCGGATTCATCAACGACCGAATCAACGGTAACGTGGAGATATACAAGCAGAAAACAACAGACCTGCTCATGAACAACCCAGCACTGCCCAGCAGCTCAGGATTCTCGTCACTGGCATACCAGAACGTGGGAGCAATGGAGAACGTGGGATGGGAGTTCAACCTCAACGGAGACAGGATAATAAAGGCTGGAAAATTCTCAGTGGACTTCAACATCACATTCGCCAACAACCGCAACAAGCTCATAGAGATGGACGAGACGGTGCTCGCGTCGCTCAACGGTGACTTCGACCGCAGACCAGGAAGCTACCTCTCCAGAGTGGAGCTGAACAGACCGCTCGGAGGAATATACGGATTCCGATACAAAGGCGTCTACCAGTACAGCAAGTACACGGAGACGGAGGTGCCAGGAGTGAGCGGACCTAACGCACCAGTGGCAAGGGACGAGAAAGGAAACGTCATAGTTGACAACTACGGAAGAACAAAGCCCATGACATTCTGCTACACAGGAGTGGACGACGAGGACAAGGAGTTCCACGGAGGAGACGCCATATACGAAGACCTCAACCACGACGGACAAATCAACGAGCTGGACATAGTCTACCTGGGCTCGTCGCTGCCGAAGTTCACGGGAGGATTCGGATTCAAGCTACACTTCGGAAGAATAACATGGAACAACCAGTTCAACTTCCGCTACGGCAACAAAATCATAAACAAGGCACGAATGAACGCCGAGAACATGTACTCGAACAACAACCAGAGCCGGGCAGTGCTCTGGAGATGGAGAGTGGAGGGCGACGACATGCCCATACCAAGGGCACTCTACAACTACGGATACAACTGGCTGGGAAGCGACCGCTTCGTAGAGGACGGCTCATTCATACGACTGAACTACACACAGCTGAGCTACTCACTGCCGACAAAGGTGCTGAAGAAGCTGGGACTGAGCCAGGTGAGCGTATATGTCTCGGCTAACAACCTCTTCGTCATCACAAAGTATTCAGGAGCCGACCCGGAAGTGGGATACGGAGGATACGGCATAGTGACAGACAATGCGCAGACACCTAGGGCTAAGTCGTTCACAGGAGGAATTACCGTTTCGTTCTGACGAAAGGACATTTATTTCTAACCTTAACAAAAAAACAAAGGAAACGATTATGAACAACAAGACAAAATACGGAAACGGTAAGAAAAGGAAGAATGTAATGCGCACAATGGCCGCAGCGGCATTCTTGATGCTCAATTCTTCACTGTTCACTTCCTGCAGCGACTTCCTAGACCTAAAGCCGCTAAACGACGTGGTGCTCGAGAACTACTGGACCAAGAAGAGCGACGTCACTAGCGTGCTAATGGGATGCTACGAGAGCCTCTACTCAGAGGACTGCGTCACAAGGATGGGACTGTGGGGAGAGTCAAGGTCGGACAACATGATCATAGGAGTATCAACATCGCAGGACCTCGACCAGCTCATAAAGGAGAACATACTGCCCACAAACCCCTTCTGCAACTGGGCTGTGTTCTACCAGACCATCAACCGATGCAACATCGTAATACACTACGCTCCGCAGGTGCAGGAAATAGACCCTAACTACACATACACGGAGATGAAGGCAAACGTAGCAGAGGCCACATTCATACGCTCGCTGTGCTACTTCCACCTCATACGCACATTCCGCGACGTGCCCTTCACACGCGAACCAAGCATAGACGACACGCAGAGATACCAGATACCGGCAGAGACATTCGACAACGTGCTGGATAACCTCATTGCAGACCTGGAGGCCGTCAAGGACGACGCACAGCTCTACTTCAGAAAGCCAGACCCCGACAAAATGATCATGAACGAAAGCAGCGAGAGAGACAACACGGCAAGGGTGACAAGACCGGCACTGTACTCACTGCTTGCCGACCTGTACCTCTGGAAGGGAGACTGGCAGAAGTGCATAGACTGCTGCGACTACGTCATCAACTTCAAGCAGAATGAGTATGAAAACCTCAGGCGCAGACTGCAGGACGAAGTGCACCTCTTCAACGACATACCACTCATAATGGAGAAGGTGGACAACACTGCAGGACACGCATACATGCGAATATTCGGAGATGGGAACTCATTCGAGAGCATATTCGAACTCACATTCGACGAAATGCTCAATACCAACTACAAGAACAACTTCGTGGGCAACTATTACGCAGTAGTCAACAACAACGGAATCTCCAACGGACGTCTCGCACCATTCGACGAGTTCTACGGAAGCCTGCCTACCACAAACACCGAACTGTTCAACGCAAAGGACTGCAGGGCATACGAGTCAATATTCAGGGCCGGAGAGACACAGTACTTCATAGCCAAGTATGCAGCATCAAGAGTGGTCATAGACAACTCAAGGGCTAACTGGCAGCCGGCTTACTCATGGCGCAACGACAAGTATGCACACTGGATAGTGTACCGGCTCACAGACGCAGTGCTCATGAAGGCAGAGGCACTCATAGAGCAGGGAAGCAGCCATTTCGAGGAGGCATTCAGCCTCATCAACGCAGTGAACAGGAGAGCAGTCAACTCGCTGACACCAGGCACGGGAGAGGTGCTGAAGTTCGACGACTACAAGGAGTCGCAGGAGGACATGGAGCAACTCGTCATGGAAGAGAGACACAGGGAGTTCATGTTTGAGGGAAAGAGATGGTACGACCTCCTCAGGCAGACAAGACGGACAGGAAACAACAGGGCACTGGCTTCGACAGTGACGAAAAAGCAGATAACAAACATCAGCGGAATACAGATAAGACTGGCCGACACCAACGCACACTACCTGCCATACTTCCGCAAGGAACTAAAAGCCAACCCATACCTCAAGCAGAACCCAGCATACAACACGGGCGACGACGCCGACCTGGAGAAGAACTGACTTTCGAGAGATAACAGACAAAACAAACAAAAGCATCTACAATATGAAAAAGATGACAAACAATAAAGGAGAGAGAGGCCTGAAGACCATGATGAAAGCACTGTGCGCAGCAATGCTCATACTACACTCCTCAGCCTACATTTCCTGCAGCGACGACGACAGCGACGCACCGCTGAACTTCTACTCATCGGTGAGACTCACAGCAGCAGGATTCATAGAGGCAGACAACGAGAACTTCAGCGACTTCAAGGCCATACTGGAGCGGAGCAACTACCTCGCCATGCTGAAAACATACGGCCACTACACGGTCTTCGCACCGACAAACTCGGCCATACAGCAGTATCTCAAGGACAACGGCTACGCATCGCTGGAAGCACTGCCAAAGGAGCAGTGCGACACCATAGCAAGAACACACATAGTGCAGGACAAGGCTTACTTCACCACCGACATGGGCGGGGAAATAGCACCGGTGAACATGAACGACGACTACATACAGATGACATCCGACAGCGACGTGTACAACAACAACGCCCTGCTCATCTATGTGAACAAGAACTCGCGGATCATACAGAAAGACGACTCGGTGACAAACGGTGTGGTGCACGTCATAGACCACGTCATCGATGCCAGCAACCAGTTCCTGCCGGCACTGCTCGAAGAGAACCCCAAGCTCTCCATATTCACACAGGCACTGAAAGTGACAGGAATGGCAGACTCGCTGACAAAATACATCGACGAGACATACACCGTGGACCCCGACTCGGCTGTCGGAGGAAAGGGTTTCAAGGTGCCATACGGAACGGCTAACGACGGAACGGCATCGAAGCAGTGCCAGACATGGTACCCCGAAAGACGATACTTCAAGTTCACGGCATTCGTGGAGACTGACTCCATATACGCACTGCACGGAATAAACAACCTGGACGACCTCAAGGCATACGCAAAGCAGGTATACGACGAGTCATACCCGGAAGATGCCGGAAAATACGACAACGACTTCAAGGACAGGAGAAACCCCCTGAACAGATTCGTCAGCTACCACCTCATAAACCGTATAGGAGCACGCGAGTACTGGGTACACTGCAAAGGGGCAATATACGAACAGCGATGCCTGTTCAACATCTACGACCCGGAAGACTACTTCGAGACCATGGCACCACACACTCTCATACGCTTCAGCAGCAACCCGGGAGAGGAAGTCTACATAAACCGAAAGGGACTGAAGGCCAACGCTCAGGTGAGAGGAGTCAGAGTGCTGAAGGACGACGAGGGCGACGGATACACACAGACCTGCAGCAACGGCATTTACCACTACATTGACGACATACTCGTCTACTCGCACGATGTGAGAAACAACGTGCTCAACCGCCGCATAAGAATAGACGGCAGCTGCCTCAGCCCCGACTTCATGAACGCAAGGGCAAGGATATACTACATGAACAAGGACGAGCAGATGATAGGATTCAAGAACGGATACCTGACCGACTTCAAGATGCACAACTCGCACACATTCATAGGCTGCGGCAACGAACAGACTGGATGGCGACACTACCAGGGAAGCGGAGTGTGCATAACAGGAGAGAAGTTCGACGCATCAGTAAAGCTGCCACCGGTGCCACACGACGGAACATACGAGGTGAGGCTCGGATACTCCACAGGCGACGACAGAGGAATAGCACAGGTCTACCTCAACAACGAACCGTGCGGAATACCCATCAGCTTCAGAAACTTCGACAGCAACACAGGATGGGAACCCGACGCTAACGACGAGGAAGAGACAAAGGCCATAGACAAGGCAATGAGAAACAGAGGATTCATGAAGGCCATGGACAGCTACGGAAGCACATCGGAGCCTTTCCGCACATACAGCAACGACGTGCGAAGAATACTCACAAAGCAGTATCTCAGGGCAGACCAGGAAAACTGGCTGAGATTCCGCCAGATACTCGAGGGAAGCACTCTCTACATGTCAATAGACTACATAGAGCTTTGCCCGAAGGATGTCTACGACAGCCCGGAAGGCGAGGACAGACACTAAGAATAAGTAATGTGTAAACAGCAACTCAGCAATTATGACTAACAGAAGCATAAAACATTTCCTTGCAGCATTCGGCCTGGGCTGCGGCATCGTCGCAGTCACCAGCTCATGCTCAGAATGGGACGACCACTTCGACAACAGCGCCGCAGGGACAGCAAACGCCACAACACTGTGGCAGGCCATACAGCAGCGACCGGAACTGAGCGACTTCCGCGACGTGCTAGAGAGCACAAAGGTGTTCAGACACCACAAGAAAACAGACATCAGCTACGCCTCACTACTCGACGGACAGCAGACCTTCACAGTGATGGCACCCGTAAACGGCACATTCAACAAAGACTCCATAATGCAGCTCCTACAGACAGACAGGGGAGACTCCATGGTGGTGCGCTCATTCGTCGGAAACCACCTGTCATACAACCTGGCAAACAGCCAGAACACCACGGGAGAGTTCTTCCTCATGAACACGAAAAGGGCTACCATAGGCAACAACCAGGTGCTCAACGTGCCCATAAGGGAAGCTAACATAAGGGCAAGGGGAGGAATCTTGCACGTCATGGAGAAAACACTGCCCTACCGGCACAACCTCTACGAAATACTGCTCAACGACCCGCGATACGAACTCATAGGCCAACAGCTGAGCAGCTACGAGGAGGACGAGTTCAGCCCGACACAGTCCGTAGAGGGCGGAATGGTGGACGGAGAGCAGATCTACGTGGACTCAGTGTTCATAGAGCACAACAGAATGCTGGAAAGCGTGGGACGAATAGCCGACGAGGACTCAACATTCATAATGCTCCTCCCCACCGGCAACGAGTGGCAGAGGATATGGCAGGAGGCCATGAGCCTGTACCGATATGACAGCACAGTGGAGAACGCAGACTCGCTGCAGCGGTTCTGGGCAAACCACGCTCTGCTCAACGATGCCATCTTCAGCCAGACAATACAGGCATCGCCAAAAGACTCGCTCGTCACATACGCCTACAACAAGAAGTACCCGCAGTACCACGTCTTCCACAAACCATACGACGCGGGCGGAATACTCTACGGCGCAACACCGGCAGAATACAGCAACGGCACCCTGTACACCACAGAGCACTGGCCCTTCACACCGCAGACCACATTCCAGCGTGAGATAAAGGTGGAGGGAGAGCAGACCGCAATGATCATAGACCACTCAGCCTGCACATACGGCTCAAGGACGCACGCAGCCGACAGCGTCTCGGAGAACCAGTACCTCGACATAGTGCCGGAGAGCGGCACCAGCAACTGGACCATGACATTCAAGCTGACGAACACACTCGCCGGCACATACGACATCTGCGCCGTCATACTGCCGGCAACGGTCTACGACCCCAACGCGCAGCTGAAGCCAAACATGTTCCAGGCAGAGATAAACTACGTGGACGAGAACGGAAAGGCAAAGACATTCGACTGCAACAAGGTGAAGTTCAACAACAACCCGGAGCGCGTAGACACACTAATACTCGCAGAAAACTTCACATTCCCAGTGTGCAACTACAACCAGACGAACATGAAGTTCTCAGTGAAGCTCAAGTGCAGCATACTCGCAAGAGAGACAAGAAACTACTCACGCGAGATGTTCCTGGACTGCATATACCTCAGACCGAAGAAAACCATCACCACTAATCAATAAACGACAATCATTATGAATACTACAATCAGCAGAATAATAGCCTTTGCCGGCTGCTGGGCACTGACGGCAGCAGAACTGGCGGCACAGGATGACAAAGTGGTGAGCGGCATCGTCACCGACGCTGCCACAGGCCGTCCGCTTGCGGGTGTCATAGTAGAGGCTTACGGCAACAGACGATACACATCCATGACCGACGAGGACGGCTCATGGCAACTGAAGGTGCCGGAATACGTCAGCAGCGTAAGCCTGCACGTGGAAGGATACCAGACAATACAGAAAGCCATAGGGACGGACAGCAGCAAAACCGACGTGCAGCTATACCCAAGCTCATTCAGCCCCACATACAGCCTCACCACACAGGCAAGCTCCAGCAGAAAAGCAGAGGACTTCGACAACACATCAAGGCTGAGCATCGACCCCCTCGTGGCAGAACAGCTGGGCGCAGACATACACTCAGTGGCGCGAAGCGGACAGCTGGGAATAGGCAACACCATGTTCATGGGAGGACTGGTAAGCCTGCAGTCAAACTCACAGCCGCTGGTGGTCATAGACGGAGTGATAACCGACATGCAGTACGACAGGCAAATGCTCCATGAGGGTTACTACAACAACATACTGGCCAACTTCAACGTGAACGACATAGAGAGCGTCACCGTGCTGAAGAACGGAACGGCTATATACGGAGCAAAGGCTGCAGCAGGAGTGATACTCATAAAGACAAAACGCAACAGGTCCATGGCCACGAAAATCGACGTCACCATAAACGGACAGTACCAGCTCACACCCACACTGCCCAAGATGATGGGGGCGGCAGACTACAGGCTCTATGCCACAGAGATGCTCTCAGGGCTGACAGACAACGTGCAGAACCTGGAATTTGTCAACAGCGACCCGAACAACTATTATTATAACACCTACCACAACAATACCGACTGGAGCGACCTGGTTTACCACAACACATTCGTCTCAAACTACGGCATCAACGTGCAGGGAGGCGACGACGTGGCAAACTACAACCTCTCGGTGGGCTATTCGCTAGGCGACGCTACGCTGCGCGGCAACGACTTCTCACGGTTCAACATGCGACTGAACACAGACATCATAGTGTTCAAAGGACTCGACGTGAGATTCGACGCGGCATACAGCGACGTCACACGCGACCTGCGCGACGACGGGGCAAAGGCAGACCTCAGCATAGGCACCGTCACGGCACCAAACTTCCTTGCACTCGTCAAGTCGCCATTCCTCGCACCCTACGCCTTCGACATCAACGGAAAGGAGAGCCACTACCTGGCAGACGCAGACAACTAC